>Ga0131853_10015915_pt1 | contig 13740 bp, 8 predicted proteins | sample TergutLab28metaG_FD_92764 | JGI IMG/M metagenome (GOLD analysis project Ga0131853, IMG submission 92764) | Labiotermes labralis P1 segment gut microbial communities from Petit-Saut dam, French Guiana - Lab288 P1 (version 2) (version 2) | ecosystem: Host-associated > Arthropoda: Insects >... | reverse complement strand
TAGGTCTCCCCAGTGGTCTCTTTCCCTCCGGTTTCCCCACCAAGACCATATACGCCCCCCTCTCCTCCCCCATACGCGCCACATGCCCTGCCCATCTCATTCTTCTCGATTTTATCACCCGCACAATATTGGGCGAGGAGTACAGATCACTTAACCAACTTGATGCAAAAAATTTTTGTTTTACCATAAGTTTATTTCATGCCTCTACATGTTTCGAGCACATGTGCTCATCATCAGAAGGTCAAAATTGCATTACACAGCCTTTGGTATCATCACACCTATAGGTGGTCGTCCCGTGCACAGGTTGAGAGAGTACTCTTTCAACCTGTGCATGGGACGACCACCTATAGGTGTGATGATACCAAAGGCTGTGTAATGCAATTTTTACCTCCTGATGATGAGCACATGTGCTCGAAACATGTAGAGGCATGAAATAAACTTATTGTAAAACAAAAATTTTTGCATCAAGTTGGTTAATTACTGAGATAAATAACATATGACCCTCACACTATATGACCAAAATCTTTTGTCTCTTCCAGCTAATGTTCCAACGGTCGTGTGGATCACTTAGCTGCTATGATTTGTACGGTAACAGAACCGAAAGGAACTGATAGAAGTTACTGATGAGATAAAATAAAGTTCTTATGCACGTCACATGTTGGGTTAGTGAAAGAGATAAAAGACAGCATGGAAAAGTGCAGTCAAATTTATGGTATGCTTTTGTTTGTCTCTTTGAAAATTCAACAAAACATTTTTCCCACACACACACATTTTCTCTCGATAACACAACTCCTATATTCATGCGTGTGTAATTAAACGAAGTTATCCAACATATCACAAGATTATTGTTGAAATTCTTATGTCTTCAAATTATCTTACACACCCCTGAAAATGGCAAATCTTTGGACAATGTATGCGGGAGGTAAAGGATAATTCTATTAAACGTGGTTCTATTTAAGTGCTTTATCACTGGCTCGTTGCATGTACTTTTGTTCAGAGCCGTTCGAAATTAAGAACAAGAGATTCCAGTAAACATATGAAATGATCTAAAGCCATCAGCAAATTTTGCACGTTCTAGCCCACTCTTAAAACTTTTCCTCATACTGTTCTCAACGTGACAGATGTGAGGTGCGAGGCAAACATTTCCGTACTTGGCAATACAACAATTTTAGGCTTATATTTCTTAGAGGTCGGTAATTTTACCAACGTTTTCCACTTTGAATTTACAGATCTAGCCCACCGCCTCTCTCCCACTTCTGGGAACATTTGTGGAACTTCCGTTCTTTCATACTCTCCAGCAAAACCTACGATTCAGCTTTAACCTCCAGAGTATCCTCGTATCTTCGTCAATTTAAATATGTTTTCCATATTATAGTCAGCTTTGAGCTTATAAAGGAATCTTGTGTCATTTTTATCCGTAACTTGCAAGTCCTTGCGCACAGCCACTTGGTTTTGATTCTGGTCATCATTCAGAAGACGGGTTACAAATTCCGCAGCAGTTCGCCGCACGTTTATATCTCCTGATAAAACGGGTAGGCATTCACCGTATGACAGGACCAGAATGTTGCAAACATCGTTAATCGTAGACCGTGTTTCCTCTTGAATGACTTTGACTAACGTTTCCAAATTTTCTTCAATTCGGCTTGGCGGTGGGCGACCAGAACTTTCAAAATCCTGAACCGAATTTTGGACACTTTCGAAAGGCTTATACCATTCAAAGGTTTGTATTATATTAGTGGCGTCATAATGAAAGGTCTTTTTAAGCATTTCATAATGTCTCATAAGCTTTTTTCTTAGGCTCAAAACAGAAATTTGACGAAAATTCTCCATTCCTTAATGTTGGACATTTACTGGGCTTCAATGATCGCAATGAGGAGTCAGCAATAACACACTTAAACGTCAATTGCACCAAAAATGCGGTGTTCTCTTAGAGATTCACTTACCACAGTAATTCTCAATAAATGAACTCAGCGGTACTAAGCGGCGCGAAGTTTCCTTTATATCCGTTGAGCGCTCCATGAAGCGGGCAGAGAAAATTCTGGCTCGCACCTAGTGTAGCATACTGAGTATCGTTGTGTATTTTACAATGCTGATGGTATATAATATCCGCTAATGTAAATAAGCAATTATAAACTTAAGCCAAAATGGAATCTGCACGGAACCATGTTGGTTTCATTTGTAGACATTTCCAACACCCCTCTAAAATCGATAGAGCTGTAGCTAAATCCGTCCACCCAGAGGCACGGTATTCTCTGCCTAAAACTGGCTAGGTTCTGTGGGAATTTTGTGTGAAATTTAACCAAGGTCTTGCAAATTTCGATATTGAACACTGTATTCCCAACAAATTGGAAAAAAGAAATTACAGACTTTTGTGCAAAAAAATATTTACGCACAAGAGACACTAATATTCACGTCTCCTGTAACGAAATGCTGCTGTGTCAACTGGTACCGCCGTTTCGAAGGAATATAGTGTCTTCTTTTTTACAATGAAGTAATCAAAACACTGGATACAGCGTTACACTACAGGAGACTTGAATATTTAACAATTCCTCTGTAAAAAGGTACAGCAGTCCCGTTACAGGCCTGGAGCGGCCCAGAGAGTTCCAGGAAGTTAAGGTTCCCAGATTTCATGAAAATGGCACAGGATGGTGGTAAGGTTGTCAGCCTTACACACCGGCCGCCTCTATCCCCAGGAAATGCTCCTGGAACTGAGGCTTAGTCGACCCCAGGGCCATAGTGCGATCGGAAGGATTTTATGTCAATGACACCAGGTGGGATCGAACTAGCGACCTTCCGATTTGTAGCACAGAACCTTAACCACTGTGCTACCGCAGTCCCATAACAATTCCTCTGTGACAGCTTCAAATCTCGCATTGTAAGGAACATGTTTCTTTCGTCGAGCTGCTCAGTTTCGGCACGAAAAGGAAGTATCCTACATAATCTGTGAGCAGAATAATTATGTCCAAAAGGATCACATTAATGTTCCTTGGTACAATGTTTCAGAATTTAGAAAAACATTTTTTAAACATGGATGTTTCTGTGGCTGTCTGCAAGAATATATAGTATGGTGACTTCAATGATAACATACAGCGTAATGGCAAGCTTTGCTCTTCTCAATTAAATGATATAGCTCTGAATAACTGAATACATGCATAAGGTACAAAAATATCATGTTAACGCCACTACTTGCCTGTTTTGCATATTCCATGAATCGGTACCAGAGAATCTATCTAGGAAAGGCCTCTTCGATTCCTTCAAATAAATGAACCCTTTACCCCCAAACTATTACCTTCACAAAGGGAACTGAAACATGAATTGCCTTTGTATTCTATAGCCATAATTTGGCTTTCAGAGATGGTGTAGAGAATTGTCGTATTGATCCACACCTCACCCGTCTGCACACAGTCAAATTTTGCATAACATGAATCCACGAGTTCTTACGGAGAAAACCATTTATTTAGCTGGAATTAAAACATTAATTTAATATAGTATATTCATTAAATACTTCCTGCGAAGTCTTAAAAATTCAATTCCGATTCTCTTTCCACGTGAACGCCTACAGGCAGGCATAACAACAAAACATTCTAATTATAAAATTCACGCTTTGAAATAACTAGTTTCCGTTACTGAAGTTACTCCTTATGAAATGGCGGTAGGTTGCATGTGAGTTATGAAGGCAATCAATCAATTAATCAATCCGTGTCTGAAAAATTCTGTGCATATTTGGGAGTTTCATACAAATAAAACACGAACAAAAATATCCACGAGAATACAGGATCTGGAATCTTCATCTTATGCAGTCGGTATTGCACATTTGAACACAATTCAATGTCGAAACATTCTTCTTCAGAAGTCTAATTGTAATGCTGAAAATCATACTAAAATGTGAACATAGTTGCAAGTGGTCATGCAGTGAGTTTCGTACATTCCAAAATTAATAAATTTTTGTGCGCTGCACTTGAATAAAATTAATTATTACCCTGTACAGAACAATAGGCCTAACAACCATACAAAAATTAATTGTTACCCTGTAGAGAACGATGGGTCTAACAACCATACAAAAATTATTACCCTGTAGAGAAAGATAGGTCTAAAAACCGTACAAAACTTAATTATTACCCTCTAGAGAACGGTAGGTCTCACAACCTTACAAAAATTAATTATTACCCTCTAGAGAACGGTAGGTCTAACAACCGTACAAAAATTAATTATTACCCTGTAGAGAACGGTAGGTCTAACAACCGTATAAAAATTAACCTGGTATTTAAAACGGTAATTTAGATCATCTGCAGGAACGCGTTTTCACGACAGGGCACAATAACTTCAGTGAAAATTTGGAGTTAAGTCCGTCGATGCCAAAAGTTGAATTACTTCATTTAGTACTAGATGTATCGGGTTCTTAGGTTATGTCACTGTGTCAATTAGAAAACCTCTCCATTTCCACAGCGAAAGTTTCTCTTCTGAATTAACCGAGTCTCTTAATGACCTCATTGTAAATCAAGCAGAGTACATGCTGTGCAGACCCCTTCAACTACGGGCTGTCTTGAAATCCCCGATGACTTAAGAAGCTTCTTCTTACATTATGGTAAAATGGGTTCGCCATGTCACGACTTTTCTTCAAGTACTATAGTATATCTTGTATAAACTTCAGCGACTTTCTTCCTCCTACAATCCTTATAAAAAGAGGAAGAAAGACTTCTAAGTGTAGTAATCTTTAGACAAGGAAAATGTCTCATCATTAGCATATATTTTCCAAAGTTGTAAAGTAGAGCAATAAGAATAGAAATTAAGTACAAAATAAACTCCAATACTCTCTTATAAAATGTTTGATGTGCTTACAACAACTGGCATTTTCTTTCGACGGCACATGACAGCCAAACTACGCCCGCTGTTTAAGACATCGTAAACTTGCCTACAAATGACACCGACGCTGCCGCTTCCCATTTGTATACATTTACAACCGAGCGCACAGAATTCATGTTAAGCCTCAACCCCACGGAAGCCTTGTTCCAGAGTTCTGCCTGATACATCCCACAACTCTCTAAGCTTCTGAACACCGTACTTCTTACATGTTTGCTTTTTTCATTGATACTTAAAACAAAATTCCGGGGGGGGGGGGTAATTAAAGCCGTTGTTCAAAATTCCTTTCGCATGACCCCAAGATAAAACATACCTGACGCTAAGTAGATGAAGTGTACTTCAAACTCGAAAAATCCTTAACCAAATCAACCTAATAATTAACAATACTGAAGGGGTAAGGTCTACCATTATACCATGTGAATGCTAAACAGTGTTATAATCGTACATAATACTCATTAATACAACTTTGTACTTAGGAAAATTTGTTACTCAACTTGAGATTTCCATATTACAAAGAAATAAACGATCTAAAGTTACATGAGAAGATAAGTTTGCAAGAGAATGATAAAATTTTTTTTTCTTCTTACTTTATTTTCCCAAGGCAGCAGTGTTCAGTTCTGTACCGAAGGCAGTTCAGTATGTGCATAAACAGACCTAACAGTACTAACTACAGTTTAATTATCCCTCTGAAGGCTAAAAGGGCAAATTGCAGTACCTTTATTTCCACTGTTCCAAAGTTCCGCAAGAACACTGCTTGGAATTTCTGGAATGTCAGGCTGTGAGGTATGGTACAGAGCTTCCAGCGTTTCGAAGTATCTCGGTGTCTTCAATTCAAAAGTCGATCAGTCGATAACTCCCGGAACTGCCTGACACTGAAGACGTACGCAACAAGATGCTGCAAAACGATAGAATTTATTTGCCTAACACCGGAGCGTTACATTCGAAACGTCTGGATCTATTTACCCAACAGCGTAGCGTGTAACTTTCGAAACGTCGGAATCTATTTGCTGAACAATGCAGGGTGACATTCGAAACGCTTTACTCAACAACTTAGCATAACCTTTCAACATAACTTGATCCTTAACGACGTCACTGTCAGCAACCCACACCAAGCATTGTTTCACTCAGGTTCATAAGCTTAGTCGTGTGAGAGCTTAGAACAGCACAGAATATAGAATGAAGCATTGGCGGAATGATGATCGACTTGGGAAACCGAATTATTGGCATAAAAATCTCATAAGATGCTACCTTCATAAAACGAATCTAAATTGCATAAAAAGATTCAGTTCGGACCTCAAAGATAACACAGTGTGCTGTCATTAGAAAGACGAATAGGTAAACGGTCTACACAAAACAGAATATGTTCATTGTTATAATTATACATTGTGCCGAAGAAACGTAGAGTCTCAGTGTCCAACGTGGCGTTATGTGTACTAAACTAACGTTTAGGCTTCAGAAGTTGTAATGATAATTCCTGTATGCACGTATGAGAGAAGTATGAATTGCTTTAAAACACTTTATATCCAACAGATGCACAAATATATAATTCGTAGATACAATTAGAATTATTATAAAATATTTTATAATAATTCTAATTGTATCTACGAATTATATATTTATGCATCTGTTGGATATATAAGACGTTTTAATCGTCATTGATGCACGGTACAAACCTGAAGATATATTGCTTTATTGAATTTGGGAAGAAAGCAAACGGTTTGTTGTCCGAATTAGAGCAATGGGAGTTTTGGAGAAGACCGACAGAACAGAATTCAGTACACAAAATAACAGCTGAAGTTACAGAAAAGATAAGAAAGTAAGGAAGTGATGACGTCATATTATTTCAAACGATATTTTGTACGATTATGCTTGGAAGGAATTTACAGATGGCAGATTTAGGTACATGATGAATACAAATATTGTCTGTAGAGCTAAGATACAAAAGCTAGAAACGGCGAATAACCGCGAGTTAAAGAGAGAGATTATTCTGTGAAATTTAACTCAACCAGTAAATATTTGATTTTGAATTAATGATACCTAGAGACAGCCTCTGGACAGCCTCAAGGAAGGAGATGTCTTGTGCAAGTACGTCATTTGAAGGTCTGTTCTTTCTTCATACTTGCCCATTAATGAAGATTTGTGTGTGCTGTTATGCTATGGCGTTATACAGAAGAGGAATGCCACCTCACTAACAATATTCCATCTCTCGTGATTAAGGTAATGTTAGTGACTTTTCGAATGAGTACTAAAAGCTCTTTAACTCTCGGCATGACGACAAAGCAACATCTGACGTACTCAGCGGTAATGTCAGCCAACGATTTGTCCCCTGCTTATTTCTAAATAAAGATCGATGCCCGATCCTCAAACGAAATATGACAGAGCAATGATAATGGGCATAAAAATAATGCAAGCAAGTAAAACAATATGCTTAGAGTAGCATAATACTTGTGTGCAGTTGGTTTTTCATAGCTATGTTACGCGTCAGGAATAGAAAACTGTTTTCATGGCATAGAATTTGAAATACACGCAGATTCTTTTGTTTGAAATGTGTTTTATAGAAACGATATGTGAATTCCAATAATTTTAGGCAATACAGGGACCAGGCTACTGCTAAATTACCGGCTAAATTTTGATTCCATTCCAGGAAGAGGAAAACCCTCTTTTCAAAAGCTTCCAAGCCGACATTGATGTCAATCGAGCCTTGCATTCAATGGATACCAGACGGACTTTACTGACAGAAAATTGATCGGTTCATGAAACTGACGACTTGCCGTACGTATTGGTTAAAAATGTGTTCAGCTGTTTCTCCAGTCCCCATACATGTTCGTTGCTTGATACTTTACTAAACGAAGGGAGACATACTTCGCTTGTAGTAGTAGTAGTGGTGCTAGCAGTGGTAGAGGTAGTGGTAGTAATGGTGGTGGTAGTAGTAGTAATAGTAGTAGTAGTAGTAGTAGTAGTAGTAGTGGCAGTATTCGTTGCAATAATAGTTGTGCTGGTAGTAGTAGTAGTAGTAGTAGTAGTAGTAGTAGTAGTAGTAGTAGTAGTAGTTGTAGTAGTATTAGTATTAGTAGTAGTAATAGTAGTAGTGAAAATAGTGGTAGTATTAGTAGTGGTGGTAGTCGTGCAATAATAGTGGTGCTGGTAGTAGTAGTAGTAGTAGTAGTAGTAGTAGTAGTGGTGGTGGTGGTGGTGGTAGTGAAAATAGTGGTAGTGTTAGTGGTACTAGTAGTAGTAGAATGGGTCGTGGTGGTAGTAGTATTATTTAGTGGTGGTGGTGGTGGTGGTGGCAGTAGTAATATTAGTAGTAGTTTTAGTAGTAGCAGTAGTGGTGGTGGTAGTGGTAGTAGTAGTAGTGGTGGTGGTGGTGGTGGTGGTGGTGGTAGTAGTAGTAGTAGTAGTAGTAGTAGTAGTAGTAGTAGTAGTATTGGTTTTAGTAGTAGTAGCAGTAGTAGTAGTTTTAGTAGTAGTAGCAGTAGTAGTAGTTTTAGTAGCAGTAACAGTAGTAGTAGTGGTGGTGGTGGTGGTGGTAGAGCAATGTTCAGATAAATAATATTTCATACAACTCAAGACTACTGCGTGGATAGGGAGAGAGGCCAGTCTGAAAGTATAAAGGTTGTATAAAAGCCAAAGATTGAGGTATATTTTGGACTCGAATGAGCATCCGGATTTAACCTATTTTCATTTGCAGAAATACGGACGTTCAGTGCTTTAAGAAATTTTACTAAAATGCAGAAAGTAATGTTTCATTCCTCAAGCCAGAATTTTAGTTCATCAGTAAAGCATCCGCCCTGCAATCAGAGCATAGACCTACTCAGTTCGAACACCAGGAAGACAATCAATATAATGACAGAATGTATGTGGTTTTCTCAGGTTTTCCAATAAATACCACTATATTAAATAACAGTTCCTTTCACCTCCATGTCAATTCATCACTGTTAACCACATAGGTTTTGAGTATTACTAGAACTAAAGAATATATGATTGTGGAATTTTGTTTTGTAACAACGTAGAGACTAGTACATGTATAACATTTCAGAGCATTTTGCTTCCATTTACATGGAAAAGCTTCGATAACCAGTTAAAATAACACAGGATGTCACGCCTCACAATATCGTATGTTATGACCTCATAATTTCTCAATAAATTTCATTCGAAAATATAAAATCCCAGGAAGGTGATTTAGGCAGAGAGAATCGAAAACAACCCTTAGTAAAAATTGTTCTTTTGTTCAGAAGAATACAAATAATCGTGACTGTCAACAGGAAGCAGATGGATTAAGAGCAGCACCATGTAAGATGCCGAAATTGCACTTGTGTTAGGGATAGCCGTACGGAAATAACGTTCCGTACATAAATTTCAATTAATTTCTGTTCTTATTCCTGACCACATGCAACCCTTTTGATACAGAAACACAAAAACAGGAATTTCAGTTAAACTGACACGGTATGTCTTATTCATTTGGACATCATAAGAACACATATTCTCTTTAACTTTTGGAAGTACATTCTTATTTTCCTGTAACTTCTACTTTTTGAGTTAATTTATCGTTTTTCCATGAATAGCATTTTTACACGAACAGAAATCGTCACACTTACGAATGTTATGTTTCATGGCTCCGTCCTGCGTCTAGTGTTTCAGATAGCATGCATGGCTTCGGGAACTGGACGTTTTACTGTCCTCAGAAAGAAATGTGAAGTGAATACACAATTATGAATAAAGTCTAAAACTATACCAAATATCGGTACAATACACGTCGTGGAAACAGTTTAGAAACTGTTGCAGACTCTTTTTTTAAAAAAAGTGAATTGTTAGAATTCTCAGCATCCAAAACTTCAATAACAGACCATAAAATTATCTAATTCAGTTTTGCAACAAAATTAAGCTGGAGGATTTTCCTACGAAATGAAATACAAGGATAATGATTACATCAGCACATGAAGCATAACATTTGCTTTTTTTGAGAAAAGAACAAATTTCATTTCTTTTATTTGCAATATAAAAGTATGATATCACTTGGATCCCCGTACGATAATTGACGCAACTCTTACTATGTACTATTCAAATACGAATATTTCATGATAAGAAGTGAAATTATGAAATATATTATTATACCCTACACGTGTTACGACAAATTATTTGTTTAAAGCCTGAGTTTTATCTCAATTAAGTAACATTTCAATTCCTAAATCACAGAGAATACAGTTCAACTCCATTATGAAAACCGATCCACGTGAGGTTTTGGTGTTTACTGCAATAATACCACGAAACACATCACAATTCATGGACCTAAAATGCTGAATTCGTTAATAGTGGAGTGGATTGTATATATAGACTAGTTGCAACTGGGTTTCAAAGGGTTACGTAAATGGCTGTAAAAATTAGGTTCAATAAGCGAATAAATTAAATATACCTCATTATAGCTAAACTTGATTTTCGACTTGACATAACAAACACTTCAGATTTAATTGTGTTTGTATGCTTAAACGTTTGCATAAATTGAATTGAATTTTATGGTGCCTGATATGTATGAGTACTTACTTCCCTCAGTATGCCTCACTGAATCTCCTATTCACATACAAAATGTAAAAGGATGTCCCATAACTTGCCGAAGTGGCAATGAAAGCAGGTAGATTTCCAGCTCTATGCATTTTCAGCGTCAGTGTTAGAAGGGTGGCCAGCACCACGCCCCGGCCGCTCTACCCACGGAAAAGAGACAGGGTGCCCTTTGTACAGGAGGCAGGGTGGACCTCAAGACCGGTCTGGATGGGTACGGAATATCTTTGCCCCGCTAGCTTTCGAAACTCGGGCCTTCTAGCGCTGAGTCGCTTTACCATCTACGCCATAGAGGCCTCCAAATTTAAATAACCTACTTAAACATAATGAATAAGCAGAAGTTATTTAAGAAAGCAAAATTAATCCAGAAACTTGTGCCGCTCATTTCTTACAGCTGTGCTTTTCAATCTCTTCTCCTCGCTTACCATTCGCACCAAACGGAAAACATTTACTCAAACTATTAGTTGCCGACAATACTAATACAGTGAAGTTTCTGCTGTTCGAATTTAGCTTTTCATTAACTTTCATTCTCAACACATTAATGCACTATAAAATATCAGAATAAAGTAATTAATAAAAGAGGAAATCGAAAAAAGCCAGTTGTAATGCCTGTTAATACTGCCGTTGTACTAAAACTGCACGTACGTATTAGTGACAGTGACACAACTGTCCCTACCGAGCCTGCTACCCCGGCTTAGTACTTGTTTAAAACTGACAGTAAAATGTCTTACAAAATGCAAATTATTATTGCAATGGTCCCTGGCTTGCTACTGCCCACAGCCGGTTCAATGTCCAGTTAGTGTATCTGAGATAACTTCTTCCGCAAAATATTAATTATTACCTTCTTGCTGCTTCCCCTTCCTCCCTCCATTAATGATAATGTAAATGTAAATTTGTGTGTAGCAGTAGTCACCGCCGTCACAGATGTAACCAAACAGCCAAAATGAACAACAAGAACTTTCTGTGGTCCTCAGTTTCTCAGGCCTGACACGCTCTTCGACCTGTTTAAAAACGTCAGTGGCGATTGGACCATAGAGGACAATTGTTATTTATATTTGAACAGTATGACAGCATTCTGGTGCAAAGTTTACAAATTGTGTTCTTTTCTTTCGTGTATATTAAAATAGTATTAGTGATTCACTTAACAATTTCGAATTAAATTATGGGGAAAAAAATTATATTTCCCAAACAACCTCGCATACAACCAACGGTACGCGTACCACCATTTGAAAAGAATGTTCTAGACTGATAATTTTCCATTTCCCTAGAATCTCTGTGGTCATTAGCAACAATCCAACATATAATCCAACTCGGTATGGAGTAACTGGAATCTCGTGTGGTAACAGAACCGTGGACGCTGGGTGTATATATTTGAACAGAGTAATCGTTAAGGTCCCAAAGTCCCAGCAGTATTATCGTTCATTAAACTCGTAGCTTTATAAAGGGAACCCCTGGCTGATTATTGTGGTCATTGTCACTGGGCAGCGGTCATCTCTTGCTTTTATGTACAACGTCAGGTGATAACTTGTTGTTTATTGGACAAGGGAATTCCCCGCTCTCCTCTACACTATATGAGAGTGTTTTGATATACAAATAACTCGCCTTTGATAACAAAAGCACGTGTAATTTTGGACACGATACGTGTATCTGAAATTACAGTTAAAGGAACAATGCAGGAAAATTGCTGCCTTTTGTGATAAAACTCGACGTAGGTCGGTGGATGGGTAAAGACGTTTCGGAGAATTTGGCGCCTCCATCTTGTAACTCGAAGAGGGAAGCAGCAGATTTCTCTGAGAAACATGTGTTTATCTAATAGACCGCATTCCATTTGTATCGTCTCGATAATGTAGAATGCAAATCTCACTGATCCTACATTCTTTCTTTCGTACAAATTTTCCTTTTTCTCGCTCACGGCTCGAATGCTCTATTGGGCCTAGGCCTCCCCTATGACCTTCCTCGATAACACTCTAAACACATCGCACTTAGTAGGACGCCCCTGGACGAGGAATCGGCCCTTAGCAGAGACCACCACCTGACAACACAACATTCGCCAGACACAAATTTCTATGTCCCCTGCGGGGTTTCAACCAAAATTCCCAGGGGCCGTGGACCCCGCCTTAGACGGCGCGGCTACTGGTATCGGCCGTCCAAATTTTCGGTTCATTATAATTTAGAAAATGATACTATCATATACATTTTTCAGTTTAAATTACTGTAAAGAATTGTATTACGCGTTACAGTACTGAATATTTTCAATAAAAAATTACTCAATCCCTTAAGACTGAAATTTATGTATATAAAATCATTTTACATCTCAGAAAAATACAAAATTCACGTCCACTACAAAGACTGACCAGTTGACACTTTGTACGTGAACAATCACTTGCGATTTTCAGAATTCTACTAAATACTTACTGCACAGTGACAAAATGCATGGATTTGAGTGTTACAGCAAGTGCTACACACTAAAAATTTATTAGCTGACCTTTGAGCGGCTAATTATCTACACCTCTTCTAACCGTTTTTAACACCCCTAAACGTATGATTAAAATGTTCAAAGACAGAAGAACGCCAGAGTTTCGTTTGGCTGGATGTCGAAGCATGATCTTAAAAGATAAGTTCGTGTTAATTTCTGCCTGTTGGATCCACTGTAGTCAATTTTCGCTCCATTGGTTGTTTCACGCCAAGTTACATCATCTTAATAGGAATCAGTGCCTCCTAAATCTGTCACAGGGGACAATATGTTTCGTACACTTTGACTTCAAATTAAAGATGGTTTTGTTTCGGCAAATGGCTCACGAGGCAGCTGTGACGCTTCTTTCACTAAAAGTTGCTCTTGTCTGACTTGCACAGACATGTTTAGTAGAAGAAAGCCAATGAACTGTAAATAATGTACTGAAATTTGTTAACAAGTTTCATTTGCAGGGTGAAGTTGCACGCCCCTACAGTAGATGTACTTTTAAAATATTTCCCTTAATTCGGTCCTTTAGGGCACTATCTTAGGTACACCACATCTAAAATAATTATTTCAGATAAAAATGATTGGTCACAAGAACGGAAGAAGTCCAAAAACTAAGTGAATCTAAGTTGTCTTTGATATTCCCCAAATCTTCCGTAGTATCAGGACACATTCGTTCCAGAAAAAAAATATATATCGCTTCAAACACAACTGGACTGTTAAAAGAAATACGTGCAGAATTAAAAATATATTTTTTACATGTATTTGTTAAATATTCAACAAGCATAAAAATTTATACTGAAGGATATCAACATTTTGTTTCATTGACGTCTTTTTCTCACAGCTGCGGAGAGAAATTTAAATTT
>Ga0131853_10015914_pt1 | contig 13741 bp, 11 predicted proteins | sample TergutLab28metaG_FD_92764 | JGI IMG/M metagenome (GOLD analysis project Ga0131853, IMG submission 92764) | Labiotermes labralis P1 segment gut microbial communities from Petit-Saut dam, French Guiana - Lab288 P1 (version 2) (version 2) | ecosystem: Host-associated > Arthropoda: Insects >... | reverse complement strand
ACCGAGCCTGTTCCCGTGGGTCCCGATCCGAAGTTGATTCCTTCCGAATTCATCGTGCAGCTCACGTTGCCATCGGCATGCGCCTGCCCGGGGAGCAACAGACAACAGCATGCCGCGAACGCGGCCAGCAGCAGTTTTCTCACGAATTCGAGCCGTTTTGGCATTGCATGTGTCATGGTCATGGCATGGATTCCGGCACGCATTGCACGGTGCCCAGGCGATCGATACGGTTGGTTGGCGGCGAGGCTGGCAACGTGACGCGGCAGGCACCTCCCGGTAGTTCGACGTGCAGGACTTCGTGCGGCTTCGGATTCTCGATATAGAACTGACCGTCAAAACCAACGATCGTCGGTTCACCCTCGCGGCCGTCGATGCGCACGGCAGTTCCCTCCGGTACGATCTGGCCTGCGCGATCCACGATGGTCATCGTTAGTGCACCGAACGAAGTAATCGGGAAATGCACCGCGATCCCCGAGCGATCGGTCGGCACGGCGAACTGCTCGAGCTGGTCCACGCGTGACGTTGCAGGAAGCTCGGTCGGGTCGATGGCCAGAACGTTGCGCTGATAAGCATTCAGACGCGGGACGAGGAGCAGGCCGTTGTCGTCGGTTCGGCCCACGCCGTTGTTCGCGAGTTTCACCGGCACGTCCGGCACATTGCCTGTCGATACGACGGCAAAGCTGTCGTCGATGTGGCGAGCCGTGAACAGATGGTTGTCCATCAAGACGAGCGAGCCGCTGTAGCCCACGTAGCCGGTCGTCGGTCCGTTGCCCGAGCCGACCCCGGCACGCATCTCGCCCACCGAGGTGAGATAGTTGAACTGGGCCGAGCCTGCCGAGTCGTCGTTATTGTGGAGCGCGTCGAGGCGCCAGCCGAGCCCGCCCGCTTGCGGCGCGGTTCTCTGGGCCGAGATCGTTTCGCTGTTGTCGCCGTTCTGGTGAGCATACCCGGCGCTGAAATAATCTTTGGCGTCCGGTATGAAGTTGAGCGTCAGGAAGAATACGCGGTCGTGCCGGTCGTTGAGATTCTGGTTGGCCGAAAGCGTCAGCGAAAAGTGCCGGCTGATGGCGTTGTTCCAGAACAGCCCTGCATAGCTATACGTGGCTTCGCCGTCATATCGCGTATGCACGTAGTTGAGACCCACCGAGCCGATCAGGTGCGTTGCATAACCGATCTGCAGATAGTCTTGCGCACGCGGTGGCGGAAGCGACCAGTGCGTGGCGACGTCGGCATAGGTGCGCCTCGATCGTTGGGTTTGCGCCGCGAAGTTGAACTGCCGGTTGTTCCAGCTGTAACCGAGGCCCCACTGATAACCGGACTGGTCCGGACCGCGGCTTCCCGCGAGCGACGCCGACACGACGCCCGCCTGGGCACCCACGAGCCAGACACCGCCAACGCCGAAGTTGGCCACGAACCGGTCGGCCTCGCCATGCGTTTCGACCGTCACCGCGTCGGTGAGGCCGTGCCGCCACGTCCCGCTGACGGCCGGCTCGTTGGCATAGTCGAACGAACTGAGGCCGTAATTGAGGCGCACGGCGCCCACCTCGACGGACCAGTCCGAGAGGCCATGCTCGAGCAGTTGTGGCGTGTCGTAGATCGGGAAGCTCAGCGTGCTGACTTGGCCCAGCATGTCGGTCATCACAAGCTGCGCCGTACCGGCGCCGTTGATGCGGTTGGCGCCCGCGTTCAGCGCAAAAGGGCCGGCCGGGACATCGCCCGACCAGGTTCTCATGCCGTCGACGAACAGATCCACTTTCGACGGCAGCGTGGCTGAGCCGAGAAATGCCGGCATCGGCACGGTGGCCCGATACGGTTGCAGGGCGAAGTTCGTCCCGAACTGCAGACCGCCGATGCGCGTGGCACGCGACCACTGTGTTGCCGCCGTGAGCGTGTCTCCGAGGCGCAGCGTCAGCATCTTGTCGGGGAACGACGTCGACCATCCGGTGTCGAGCCGTACGGCGTTGCTGTCGCCCGCAGCGGTCGGTCCGCCCCCGCTCAGCAGGGCAGTCGAGTCGAGCACGCTATTGCCGCTGAACGCGCGCAATTCGGTGAAGGTGTTGAAGCTCGTCGAGCCGCCCGTGTAATTCGCATAGGCGTCATAGTTGAGCAGCACGCCGGTCGACGATGTGGCCCGGGGATTCGCCTCGTCCGCTGTGTCGATATGCGTCGTCCCGGCCGCCAGCATGTCCAGTGGCACCGTAAGGCTGATCGCTTGCGCGACCTCGTCGTAATGCAACGCCATACCCGGTAACCGGTCCAGGCGGACCGTTTCTGCGGCATCGGGCGGCAGCCGTAAACCGATGCGCTGCAAGGTCTCGCGGGAGGCCCAGAGCGCCCCGCCCGCGGAATGGAATTCAGCGAGCCCGATCGCCTTTCCGTTTACCGTAACGGACAGGAAAAGCTGCATGGACGCTTGCTCGCGACCCGTTGATGTGTCGCCGGGCATCGCGTCACCGGACTGATCGGCGGCAACGATAAGCGCGGAGGCGTCGCTCGCGCGCGCCCACCCCGGCGTACTCGACAGCACCATCTCACTCAGAAGCAGCGGCATCCAATGACAAAGCCTGCACCACCTTCGCGCCATTGGCGAACACCTCGATTTGGCCACCGCCTGCAAACAGCCCCGGGGACGATGTTGTTGTAATGGGAAAAGACATCCGCGCGCCCGCGAGGACATAACCGACGAGACCGGGATTCAGCAGCGTTCGCCGGCCTCGCGCGTCGATGTAGCTGAGCCGGGAAAGTTGCGCGTGCATCTGACCTGCGTTCGTCGCAATGAGTCGCACGCCGGTCCCGGCCTTTTCGATGGCCCATGTCAGTGCCGGCGCGATCTTCTCGCAGCCGTGCTGCGGCGTGACGAAGACCGGGATGCTGTACTGCATGACATAAACGAGACCGCGCACACCGCTCGCGCGGGCCGGCGGAAGCTCGTTGACCGTTAGCCGGTACGCCTGCTCGCAGACCCCGGCCGTCGCTTCGGGCGGCGCAAGCAGGACCAGTCGCACCAACTGTTTCCCGTTCACCTCGACGCGAAGCTGCGGGGGGCTTGCCACGAGGTTACGAGTGGGAACGAGATGCTCTCCCGTTTCGTCCTGGGTCCAGCGGTAGACACGCACCTGCGCATTCAACGGCGCGTCGGCGCCGTTGGTCAGCCAGATGATGCCGGACCGGTCTCGAATGGTGACTGTCACGGGGTTGACCTGGAGCCCGGAGGCCCAGATGCCCTGCGACAGCACCAGACCGGTGAGCAGGCCTGCCCACCGCTTCATTCGTGACGGAAAGTTCATTCCGGTCAGAAGTTGATGTGGACCGTAACCGTATCGGCGTAGCTGTCCGGGGTGTAATCGGCGCTGGGTACAGTGACATAGACCGTGTTGGTCTGATCCGCGCCCGTGCCGGTGCCTGCCATCCCGTTGCCGGCGGCCGTCGCCGTTGCGGTGTCGCCCCAGATGGTTCCGGCCGTGCCGGCGGTCTGACGCAACTGGTAAGGCACCTGGTCGGTATTGCCGCCGCCCGACGTGCTCGAGAGAACACCAGCGCCGCCGGTGTCTGCATTCGAGGGAGCGAGGCCGATGTAGTACGGCGTGGTCTTGGAGCAATTCACGGTAATCGTGTTGCTGCCGGCGATATTGGTGTCGGTAGCCGGATGCGTTCCCAGATCGATGTCCGAGGCCGTGCCTGCTGCGATGGTGCAGGAGTTCTCAATCACCATCTTGACCTGGAAAGTATCGGAAACCGTGGTTGCCCCGGCAGCGCCGGCAAGCGCGAAGCAAGCCAGTGCGAGAGTTCCCTGAGTGATAGCGCGTTGCATAGTCTGGATGTCCATTCTGCGTTGGTCGGCGTTTCAGAATTGTTAGATAATTCGCACACCTATATAAGATCTGATTGGTTCGGTGCGGGACGAATTGAATCATGAAGCATTGAAATCCGGAAACACGGTTAATTTTGTTAATTAGCGTGCTAAAAGGTTTCCTTTGGCGGAATGTTTAAATTTCATTAAATACGGAAAGTGCCTTTAAAACATGGGCTTGTCGATAATCCAACTGCCCCGCACGTATTTATCGGGTGGTTTTAGATCGATGCAGATTGGTTTTGCTGCGTGGAAAATTCATCGTTCGCCGACATGGCTTCTCCACAGGCATTGTTGTTACCGGGTAACGTTCGCACGAGCTGTGGGAGTGTGGTATCAATCGCATCCGGTATTTTTATTTCCTGCAATTGAGAATCGTTATCCAAAAACCGTTACCGGATAACGATGCGGAAGACGGGCACAGGGTCACGATGCGTCTGCAGGATCAGATGGTGGAGCGCGATTTTTGAATTATCTTTGTTACGAAAACGAGCTATGACTAACTCGGAAAGGCAGCGGCGATACCGCAGACGTCATCTCGGATTGGGTGGGCAGCGTGAACGGCTGGAATGCCTCGTTCTGATCGCGACGAAAAGAAATGCCGAGCGTCTCGCAGCATATTTCGAATGCTCGATCACCGATCTCGTTGAAAGGTTAATTAACGAACGGACGGAATTAATATTGAGCAACTTGAACAACGAGGAGCGGGATGCGTTCCTGGAGCAAAAGAAACTGTAGATCCTGGTGACCTAATCCAGGACCTTTTCTCTATCGATCCGTTCGAGGCGATAACCGTACCCGTAAATGGGGAACAGCCGAAAACCGTTTTCAGGCCGCAGACCGAGCTTCGAGCGCAGTATCGACATATGCGTATCCACCGTTCGGGACGCGACATCGGCCGTTTCTCTCCATACCGTGTCGCGGATACGGTCGCGTGACAGCGGGCGGCCCAGGTGCTGGAACAGTAACAGCGCGAGGTCGAACTCCTTGTGCGTCAGCGTGATCATGCGGCCGCCGACCGACGCCTGGCGCGACCTCGGGTCGAAATGATAGATGCCGAAGGTGATTTTCTTCGGTGGCGGCGGTTCCCCTTGATGTGCAACGTTTAGCAATGACCCGACACGCGTAAGCAACGTTATCTTCGACACGGTTTTCACCATGCCGTCGCCGTCGCTACTGTTTAGAACTACAGAATTGTCGGTGTCGCGGCCGCGACTCGAGACGAATAGAACAGGCAGATTCATGGGCAGGTTTTGACGGATCCAGCGCAATACCCGGTCACCGGTCATGTCGGGTACATTCCAGTCGACGACGAGTAGGTCGAATCTCTGGCGACGCAATTGCCTCAACAGTTCGTCGCCCTCTGAAAACGCATGGCAAACATGTCCAACCGTAGTCAGGGTCTCGCAGATATAACCGGTTTGGATAGGGTTGCCGTCCAGTACTGCGATTTTCATAGTGGCTCGTGTGCAGATTCGTAGCGGGTCAGTGCGGGGTCCCGAACTTCGGCGGTTAACGCGGAAGGCCGGGTGGCAGCAGGAGATTTAGCGCTAGTTGTGCACGCACATGCTTCCACGCGACATGCGCGTAATTGGAATGTCCGGCAGCGCTCGACTGCGCCAGGCCGAACACACGCAGGACCGTTGATGCGCACTGGGTCAGCGGATGCGGCCGGTGATGCCTTGATCCGCGCGGTGCCATGGCAAGCCGGGGAAAATCGGTTTCGCATGAGTCGGCATAGGCCTCTATGGCTGCATGCGCATGCCGGTCCTTCGCGCGATCCAGTGCGATGCGCCTGAAGCTTCGTTCGCCGATCCGGTCAAGTGTGTGCGTATGCGGCGGAAACGCAATGATGGTGGATCGGGAAAACACCGTTTGCTCCTCTCGTTCCAAATGCATGCGCTTGCTGATGGGCTTGAACGGACAAAATCCGTACACCTAATTAATAGCCAGGAGAACCTTGAGTCAGGTCCTTTTCAGGACGTTGCCAACGACCGTAATGGCACGAGGCTGATCCGGTGGTACGGCTTCCCGCAAGGCAGATATGCACAAGCGTAATATTACAAATATCCTACTTAATGCTCCATTCTACATACTTTATCTCGTAAAAAGCTGTCATTACATGGGTTTGACATTGTCTTTGCATTTAGCTGTAATCTTGCAACATTAGGGTTTACCACGAAAAATTTCTGTAAACGGCGTCTGGTAAAGGTGTGCGGGGTTTTTTACCCGGCGCAGGGTGCTCCATGGATCTTGAATTGCTATTGCGAACGTGCAGCCCAGTTCTCTGTCGTTCGAAAAATAGAAGGTGCGCACACAAGTTCATCACTGAGAACTTGCTTGCGTCATCAACGATCAGGAGAGGGTGTCGCGAGGAAGGAATGCGATGCAGGACCACGCTTCAATTCGATGGTCGAGACGGCGTACGCGCGCCGGTCGCCGGAATCAGATTATGCAAAGTCTGATGCGCAGGCTTCGTCCTGATTGAAAAGATCCGTGGATCGGCCGATTTCGAACGCAAGGTCGGAAACGATCGCCACCGTCCTGTCGACGGACTTTGACTGGTGAGCGACCAAAAAGCTATTAGGTGGAAATTTTCTCGCCGTATTTAACGTGACGAGCTGCCTTTCCGAAAGCTCGCGCTTGAGCAACTGCGGGGGAAGCACGCTGATGCCCAGCCCGGCGGTCGTCATTCCGATCATGGTCGACAGGCTGTTGCAACCGTGAATGCGCGAGGGTTTGCAGTGATCTTCTCCAAACCATTTGAGCACGGCTTGATGGAGATGAGAACCGCGAGAATGGGTGAGTACGGGGAACTGGCTGAGCACACTGACATCGAGCACGTCCGTTGTGTCGATGAGCTTGGGGCTGCACATCCACTCGACTTCGACGCTACCCAGATAACGGATATGCACGTCTTCGGTTGCGACCGGCCCCACCATCAACGCCATGTCGATTTCCTTCCGGCGTAAGCGGCCAAGGAGCTTCTGACTCAAATCGACCACCAGTTCGAGATCGACAAGCGGATACCTTCGATTCATCTCCGAGATCAACTCAGGCAACCAGGATAGCGCGATCGTGTCGGCTGCACCGACCCTTACCAGTCCGCTGACAGGTAGTGTTCCACCTAGTGTCGCCTCCAGATCGTTGCTCAGTTGCAGGAATTTTTCCCCCAATAGAAAAACTTCCTTGCCCTTCGTCGTGATCATTAGCGTCCTGACCGACCGGTCGATCAATGAAACGCCAAGCGTTTGTTCAAAGTCTTTGATCCGTGCGGATACCGCCGGCTGGGTCGTACAGAGCATTGCCGCGGCCTTCGAAAAGCTGCCGAGTTGCACGGTCCAATAAAAGGCCTCGATTTGCTTGAGCGTTATACCGCGCATCTTCGTTCCTCGATCCTGCTATTCGTTTGGCGAATCGCTAAGCCGTTTCGCGCTGCTTTGCCCGCCGTGGCTTCATCCAGCCGATCGAGACTATGTGATTCAGGAATCCTGGACAAGACTCGAAGTCCCTGGTATCCGCTCATCGGCGATCCGTTGCGCATGACGATACCGGTCAGCCGGATGACGACGGGCTTGGCGCCGGACCGGGGACATGCCCGAGCCCCTATAAATTCCTCTGATGCACGGGCATTCAATAAAATCATTCGACCGCCACTTTTTCCAGACCTACACTCCGGAAAAATGATGACCCAGGAATCGGTGCGATAAATCACTATCCGAGTCGGATGAGTTGTCAGCCTTGCCAGTCAGACATCATCGGCGCCGAAAAAGCACCGCATTTGATATGTACTACTTATGAAAACGGCCGTGAACGAAATAAATATATCAAAAAAGGAGATGTTTTATGAGAAAGGCAGCGCTTTATCTGGCGATTTCTGCCGCATCGCTGTACGCATCTGCCGCATATAGCCAGTCGTCGGTTACCCTGTATGGGATTATCGATCAGGCGATAAAATTCGATAACCATCAAACTCCATCAGGAGGGCGCACCTTTGCCTTTGCAAGCGGCGGCGCTATTTTGGGAAGCCGGTGGGGACTTCGCGGTGTCGAGGATCTGGGTGGCGGAACGAAAGCCCTCTTTACCCTCGAATCAGGATTTGTCACGAATACGGGCGCGATGACCTATCCCACGCTCAGTGGACAAACCAGAATGTTCGGAAGGCAGGCCTTTGTCGGAATGTCGCATAACGGGTGGGGAACGCTTACGTTTGGCCGGCAATACGGGCTCGTTTATTTAATGGGCGCATCGCACGACACCTTCGGACTCTCCAACTACGGTGCCACGTGGGGCTTCCAGGCGGGCGGGTTGATTGGCGGGGCACGCTTCGACAATACCGTGCAATACAGTTCCGACAGCATCTATGGATTCCAGCTTAATGGCGCTTATACGTTTGGCGGTGTCGCCGGGAATTTCCATCAGAATTCGTCGACGGCGGTGAGCGGACGTTACGTCCACGGCCCACTGGATGTCGGTGTGGCCTATCAGGTGGTCAATAACATCGGCGGTCCGGCTGCAACCACCGGCTACGGCAACACCTATTTTGGAATAACGATTCCGGAAAGCTCGCAAAAATTGTTTATCGCGGGCGGCTCCTATGTGTTCGGTCCGGCCACCGCTTACGCGCAATATATATATAGCCACGTTTACCCTGCCGACTATCGGAACGATTCATTTTCTGCAGGTCTTGCGTATCGCTTCAATGCCTCGTGGGAAATCAGGAATGCGGTATACGTCGACATTCTCCATCACGCCGGCGACGAGGGTACGCGAATTACGACTGGCCCGATTTTGTTCAATCACGTCTCGAAACGAACCGATTTGTACGCCGGATTCAATTACAGCCACGTGACGGGACAATGGGCGGTACTGGTTTCTTCGCCGGGATATTCACTTTCTTTTAACGGATTTAATTCCCTGTTCGAAGCAACGGTAGGGATTATCCACAGATTTTGAAGACGAGTACGAATACGAAATCCGTGCCTCTTGTCGCAGGGATGGATTTCGTTCGATCACGCATTCCGATGTTTTTGAAAAGTTGTTGACGATGCCACGATCGGGCATATTCTTTGCGTGGTGCGCCATTCGGCCGACACCTATGCACCAGAACTGCCGATGGCGAATATGGGCGGCAGCGCTGCGGCGCCATAAAAATTTCTGATAGAGCGGCATCAAAACATATCATTCGACCTGATATTTTTTGAAATCTAAGCTCTCCGAAACAGAACCTCGGAAAGAATCCACTTTGGGAATCATATGAGCAAGTTCTCCAGATTGAAATGTCTGCGCAACATCGCCATCGCGGCCTGCCTCGCGGCTATCGGCACCAGCGCATCGGCCAGCGTTCTGCTCAAGCTCAACGAGTCGCTCGGGCCCGGGAGCGTCGAAGACATCGCCCTGCAAACCTTCAAGCATGATGTTGAAACGGGAACGAACGGCCAGGTCAAGATCGCCATTTATCTGCAGGATGCGCTGGGTAAACCCGATGCCTCGCTGGAAGGCTTGATGTCGGGAACCCTCGATCTCTATTCCGGGGCGCTCGAATACTACGGGCAGGTCGTGCCGATGGAGCTCAATGCCACGGCCATTCCGTATCTGTTCAAAGACTGGAACGCACTCCATCGATATCTTCATAGCCCGATTTTTGCAGCCGCACAGCAGAAGTTGCTGGCGCACGGAATCCGGTTCATTTCGACGGACTTCAATGCCGTGCGCGGGCCTTACCGTGTTCTGGTCTCGTCGAAGCCCGTGAAGTCGCTTGACGACATTCGCGGCCTGAAGTTGCGCGTCTTCCCGAATGACGTCTATATCCGCGCGTGGAAATATCTGGGCGCGATTCCGGTCCAGCTTTCATGGACGGAGACCTATCTGGGCATTCGCCAGGGTGTCGTGCAGGCCGTGACCGCGCCGATGGCGATCGTCTATCCGAGCAAGCTGGCCGAAGTTGCGCCTTATATCGCGGTCACGAACGAATACCCGCAGACCTGGCCGATCGCCATCAGCGAGATGACGTGGAAAAAGCTCACGCCCGACCAGCAGAAAGTGCTCGTGTCGGCCGCCAACGATGATGGCAAGGTCTACACCGAGAAGACCAACGAGCAGATCCAGTCCGATATCGCGGCAATGACCAAACAGAATCACGTCACGATCACCACGCTGAACGGTGACGATTTCAGAAAGAAGATGGCTCCGTTCTATGCGCAGCTCATCAAGGAAGGATTGTTGACCCAAGATTTGTACAACGAGATTCAGGCAATCAACAAGCAGTGAGGGCGGTGTAATGATCAAGTTACATGGCATTCTGCGCCGGATAAACGGGCTGATAAATCGTGTCTGCATCTATTTCACGGGCGTGCTGCTTTCCGGCCTGATCGTCAGCAACTTGGTCAGCATGATTTCGCTCAGTGGTTTTTCCCAGTCGGTCGACTGGACCTACGAGGTCAACCTGTTGATATCCGCGTGGCTCTACTTCATCGGTGTTTGCCAGGTGTATTTCAGGAACGGAGACATTTCCGTCGACCTGCTGACCAAACATCTTCCGGACTATGGCAAGCATGTCTGGTCGGTGCTTTCAGACATCATCACAGCCGTCACGTTCTGCGTCATCGCGTGGTTTGGCGTGAAGCTCATCGAGCTGCAGTTGCCGTTCAAGACACCGGGGCTTTCGCTTCCGAACGCTCTTTTTACAGCGCCGATCGTGATCGGCCCGGTGATCATGATCCTGCAGGTGGTCGAGCGGATGACGGGGAAATTGAATCCTGTTTGCAGTCCGATTAGTTCTGCGAAAAACGGAGAGCTGACATGATCTCCTTGCTAGCAATCGCCTCGGTGCTCCTTCTGATCGTCGTGGGTCTGCCGGTCAGCATTTCTCTTGCTTTGGGTACGATCATTGGCCTCGTTGCCGGAGGCTATGACCTGATCCTGCTGCCGCAGCAGATGGCGGCAAGCGTCAAGAGTATAGAGCTCACGGCGATACCGTTCGTGCTGATGGCCGCCTCGCTCATGAACAACCTGGGTATGACGCGGAAGATATTTACTTTCGCCGAAGCCTTGGTCGGGCACGTATTCGGCGGTATGGGTCATGCCAATGTCGTCGCCGGTTTTATTTTTTCGGGAATTTCGGGCGCGGCGGTGGCGGACGCGGCCGCGCTGGCATCCGTCTCCACGAAGGAAATGCCCAAGCTCGGCTATTCCAAGGAATTTGCCGCGGCGATCGTGGTGGCCGTTTCGACGCTCGGTGGGTTGATTCCGCCAAGCATCATGATGGTGGTCTACGCGATTACCGCGAACGTTTCTGTCGCGCGGCTGTTTCTAGCCGGTCTCGGTCCGGCGGTGCTGATTTCGTCGTTGATCATGGCCCTGATCTGGGTTCTTACGCGATTCGGTTTCACGCCAAGCCCCGCACCCAGCCCGTTTTCGTGGTCTCGTCTGGCTCGTGCGGGCGTGGATGCAGCGCTACCGCTGGTCGCACCGATCGTCATCATGAGAGGTGTCGTCACCGGATTCGCGACCCCGACGCAAGCCGCCGTACTCGCGGTGACCTACGCCCTGATAGTCGGCTTGATACAGCGGAAATTGACCTGGAAGATCGTGATGCATTCGCTCCAGGAGGCGGTCGAGCAGAGCGCAATCATCCTGTACGTCATCGCCATTTCGTCGGGACTTTCGTACTTGTTCGTGGCTGAGGGCACTGCCGCACAACTTTCGGCGGCGATGACGAGCATGAGCATCGGACCGGTCAGTTTTCTGATCATCGCGAACATCATTCTTTTCGCCCTCGGATGTGTAGTCGAGACGTTGCCCGCAATGTTGCTGGCCGTTCCTCTGCTGCTTCCGACCGCGATCATGCTGGGTGTCGATCCCGTCCACTTCGGCGTCATCGTCATCTTCAATTTGTTGATCGGCTACATGCATCCGCCGATGGGAATCGGGCTGTTTATTCTCATGTCGATCGCAAAAGTTGAGTTCGTGAAGTTTGTCAAGGCGTCTCTCCCGTTCATCGGCGTTCTAGTGTTTGCCTTAATGATGCTGACGTTTTTCCCCCAGTTGACGTTGTGGTTGCCAAACAAATTTCTGCCGGTCAACTAACTTAACTGATTAGCTCAGAAATCAACATGCGTAATAAGATCAAGGTTGCAGCGGACATCGGAGGAACGTTCACCGATATCGCATTGATTCTCGATGATGGTCAGGTCGCAACCGTCAAAATACCATCGACACCCGATGACTATTCCCGAGGAATCATTTCGGGCATAGCGCAACTCATCGAGTCGCTCGATGTTTCCGGCGACGATGTGGGCGAGGTGCTTCATGGCTGCACGGTTGCCACCAATACGATCCTCGAAAACGCCGGGGCAAAAACTGCGCTGATCACCACGAGAGGCTTCCGGGACGTCCTCGAACTTAGGCGGATTCGCATTCCTCGTCTGTATGACCCGCTCTATGTCAAGCCTCAACCGCTGGCGCCGCGTGAGTTGCGCTTCGAGGTGACGGAACGGATGGATGCTTTCGGCAATGTTCTGGTGCCGCTCGCGAAAGATGAACTCTCGGAGATCGTCGAGCGGATCCGGGCGGAGAAAGTCGAGGCCGTAGCAGTCTGCTTTCTGCATTCGTGCTTGAATCCCGTGCACGAGCGAGAAGTGGAAGCGGTGCTGCGTCGCGAGTTGCCGGGCGTATTTGTGACTATCTCGTCTTTCATCCTGCCGGAAATCAAGGAATACGAGCGCACCAGTACAGCGGTCATCAATTCATACGTTGGCCCCGTTGTCGCCGACTATGTGCGCAATCTCATCGATGCGCTCAAGCACGCGAAATTGGGCGAGCGGCTCTTTGTGATGCAGTCGAGCGGCGGCATTCTGGATGCCGAAACAGTGATCGATATGCCTGCCCGGATCATCGAGTGCGGTCCTGCCGCGGGTGTGATCGGAGCGGCCCATCAGGCGGCGCTTAGCGGCTATCCGAACGTCATCACGTTCGATATGGGGGGCACGACGGCCAAAGCCGCGATGATCGAAAATCACGGCATCGTGCGCACCGACGAATATGAGGTCGGCGGCGGCATCTCGTTGTCGAGCCGGCTCGTCAAAGGTGGCGGATACGCATTGAAGCTGCCCGTAATCGACATTTCGGAGGTGGGCGCGGGTGGCGGGAGCACCGTGTGGTTCGACCGCGCAAATGTCCTCAAGGTCGGGCCCGAAAGCGCCGGAGCGGTGCCGGGGCCTGCGTGCTACGGTGCCGGCGGGGTTCATGCAACCGTGACCGACTGCAACGTCGTTCTCGGCTTTCTCAATCCGGAAGCGCTCGCGGGCGGGACCGTGCCGATCAAGTCGCGTTTGGCGATGGAAGCCGTAGAGCGGGAAGTGGCGGACAAGATGGCCTCCTCGCTTGTCGATGCGGCATGGGCTGTCTTCGTGGTCGCGACATCCAACATGATGCGTGCCGTAAAAGCCGTTTCGACCTACCGCGGCCGTGATCCGCGCGACTGCGTTCTCATGGCGTTCGGCGGTAACGGCGGGATCTTTGCTGCGGAACTCGCTCGCCAGTTGCAGATGAAGCGCGTGCTGGTGCCGCCGGCAGCAGGTGTGTTCAGTGCGGTCGGGCTGTGCGTCGCTCCCATCGAGTTCACCCAGAGCAAGGCATTTCTGAAGCCGCTGTACGCGACGGAGGTCGCTGATTTGACGGTTGCGATGGAAGAGCTTACGGGTAACGTCCTCCAGGTGCTCGGATACCCGGCTGACATGGTGGAAATCCGTTTCGCGGCATCGGTTCGCTATATCGGGCAAGCGTTCGAACTCTCCGTGCCGCTTTCCCTTCAGGAATTCTCCGAAGATCGCGGGTTACTGCGCAAAGCGTTCGAGGAAGAACATGAACGCACATACGGGCACCGCCTTT
>Ga0131853_10015913_pt1 | contig 13742 bp, 7 predicted proteins | sample TergutLab28metaG_FD_92764 | JGI IMG/M metagenome (GOLD analysis project Ga0131853, IMG submission 92764) | Labiotermes labralis P1 segment gut microbial communities from Petit-Saut dam, French Guiana - Lab288 P1 (version 2) (version 2) | ecosystem: Host-associated > Arthropoda: Insects >... | reverse complement strand
CCAATATCATTATTAACAGCATTCTCGAAAGTGATAGAAAAAGCACTGTATAACAGACTAATAGATCATTTAAATAATAATAGCTTGTTAAATCCACAGCAATTTGGTTTTAGAAGAAACTTACCAACTGATAATACAATATTCAAATTAACACATAAAATTTTAAAAGCATTATATAATAAAAAGATGGTGGGCAGCATATTTTTCGACCTAGAAAAAGCTTTTGACTCAATTAACCATTCACTATTGATAAATAAACTTCCTCTATATGGCATAACAGGGAAATCAAACTTTTAATAGAATCTTATTTAGTAAACAGATTCCAACTTAATAACCCATTTTTAGATGCTAAATTGGACTCAAAGTGGATGAAGGTAAAACAAGGTGTCCCACAGGGTTCAATTCTGGGCCCACTTTTGTTCATATTATATATCAATGATCTACCAAATGCTATTATGCAAAATGTTACCCCAATAATATTTGCTGATGATACAAGCATAGGGATCGCTAGACAGATCTTACGCAAACTTTTAATCAAATATCGAAATGGTTTAAACAAAATTTTCTTTCCTTAAACATCAATAAAACTTATTTCACTCGAATTTCTTAGTAAAAATGTAGCACGCTCAGATATTAACATTATTTATGAAAGTAACTACATTACCAAAGTGAGTGACTTAAAATTCTTGGGGATAAATATAAACAATACATTAACCTGGAAATCTCATATAGAAACAATTTTATCCAAATTAAGCTCTGCATGTTTCGCCATGAGATCAATAAAACCGCTTATCTCTCAGCAGATGCTGAAAGCAAATATTATTCCCATTTCCATTCAATAATCCTTTACGGGTTAATGTTCTGGGGAAACTCAGCGCATAGTGCCAGAGTGTTTAGGATTCAAAAGAGAATAATTAGAATCATGACAAGAAGTAAGAGTAGAGACTCATGTAGGAAATTGTTCAGCCATTTAAATATTCTTCCACTTCCCTCTCTATATATACTTTCTATCCTTTGTTTTGTCATGAAAAACAAAGAACTTTTTACCATAAACAACGAGGTACATCAACATGGTACAAGACAGACCAATAACTTTCATTTCCCTCCAGCAAAATTACAAAAGTATCAGTCAGGAGTATTTTACAGGGTGTAAAATTATACAATAGTCTCCCCCCTTATATAAAGGTTGAGTTTGATAATACAACAAAATTTGAAACTCTCTTGAAGAAGTTTTTACTTAAACACAACTTTTACTCACTTAGTGAATTTTATAATTTTGTATAAGGACTAGTTACGTATTTATAAACTATGCTATTCTACTATAACTTGGCCTATACTTACAATCTTCACTACACTGTATTAATTGTAATTACTATAAACAAATACTACCCATCTTATTTGATCCTTGTACATAATACTGTTATTTATTTTTAATCATATTGCTTGTAACCTGTATTATACATTCTGACTATTTCCATATCCATGTGGCAATAGCCTTGTAAATGGATTTTTTGGAAAGTGAAATAAATTGATTGAATTGATTGATGTTGTGCAATAATCTGCGTTTCACCCACCAACCAATGTGTGCCATCTGTACCAAGAAATACAAAAGAACCCCTCTAACTACGTCCGTTATCTATCATGTGTGAGTCAGTTAGCTGAGACCATGGTATCCAACATCCAACAAGCGAGGGTGTGCCCAGACAAATGTGTTGCATCATTAACTAGACAAGGTACAGTCTTGTTCTGTCTTCATGGGTGCGGTGTCTACATCGTTTGTTCTAATTCCATTCTTGACTGTCATGACGGGGGTAAACAGAGTAGAAAATCCTCCATTGTCAGCGAATTCATAAGCTTATATTAGCAAAACCTGTTTGGTTTAACTCGATTAATTAACTCGCATTCAATTTCAATTTATTTTCGATATTGCAGTTCCCGCCCTTCATTCTATTCTCAATTGCGTGACTAGCGAGCGGCACTGTTGTCACAAAACCACGGTTTATACACTCAGCTCCATGCTCTTCACCGCTTGAGCAACACTTGGGGGAAGGGGGGAGAGAGAGAGAGAGAACACACGCATACACTTTTCCATTTTCACCTTTAAGCATTAATGCCACGTAATGATACCATTAAAGAAAATGAAAGCTTTGTCCTTGCAAGTGATATGTATGTTCTTACAATGCCTTCGTAATTCTGTAGGGACCATCGAACTGTTCACTGAAGTGAAATGAATGCAAAAGTACTGTGCATGGGGTGCTGTGAAATTGTCACCACACATAAATCCGAAATGGAGATGACTGTAATCATACGTATGTCTCTATGTTGTCGTTTGACAGATGTGGCTGAAGTAACCAGCAACATGTTTCCCCCTCTGAAATAACGATTGGCCTCATTCTGTATTTTTGTCTTTCTTGACTGCACTGATGGTATACAGACTACGCTGGCAGCTGGGATTCGATTCTCAGCAGGGGCAAGATAGTCTCCAAAATGCCCAGACCTGCTTAGGGCTCTTTCTCGGGTGGTTACACTGATCACTCAACATCACCCGGTGCCAACAGAAAAAATGGGTGGAGATATTACATCCACTCTCCCATATGGCTTCATGGTTTGCATAGGTACAAATTCACATTCTTAACCTCGAAACTAGATGGGAGTGATCACAATGTCACGCTCTGTCCACTTTACCCCTGGTACTCATATTAGATGGGCCTCAGAACCAGCCAGAATGCTTCTGGATGGGAGAAAAATTTCTTGCATCTGCAAGGCATTGAAACATGAATCCTCAATTATCCAACCTGCAGCCAAGTCACTTGACCAGCTACACCATTCCATCTGTATATTCCTGGAAGACAGCTGCTGAAAACGGTATAGGGTGTTATTTCCTGAACGGACATGGACATCACCTTCACAGTAATTGTTATATTGCCATTATATAATGGTGGTGATGTGCATCACTAAAGTTGTTTGGTAAAGATGGTGTAGGTAGTTGACATAAAATTATCACGTATACAAGCATGTTCAGACATTAATGACTGAGTTGACTATAATAACTGCAATATTCTGTTTGTCTGCCACTGTACCAAATTTTTCTCAGCTTGCAAAGAGCACAATTTAAGAATTCCTGGCTTATGATTTCACTTCATACAAAAATATCATATGCCACCTGTTCATTAGTTATTGCCACTGAATCGGAAGATGTGGTTCTTGCAGAGCTGCCATTCTCTTGCTGTGTCATACCATATATATATATATATATACATACACACACACACACACACACAGGTAGGTAGGTAGGTAGGTAGGTAGATAGACAGACAGACAGATAGATAGATGGATGGATAGATATATTTACAACAGCTAGACATTTTCTGAAGATTTACTGCTAAACACAATTCTAGGACTTGGAAGTAAGTGCCACTTTTGTACAACCTCAGTTCACATGAATGGCATATTGGTATTACTGAAGGTATTAGGATGTAAAACACCAAGGTGGTGGTGTTCCTTCAGGCCTTGACACAGTCTTCCTGTATTATATCTAGCATCCTTGCCACACACAATCTGGACTTAAAACACAAGTATTAACACTGTCATTACAATGCCACTCTTAAGAAGTATAACAAAGTTCCTTGAAGATGTCAGTTGGTTCATAATTTGTTGCTTGGGTGGGGGTGGGGGGTGGGGAAGGTATTGGTAGGAAATACATGTGTAACAGGCAGGACAGGTCATTAAAAGCCTGCATTTGTTTATAAAATAAAGAATGTATGCAAATAAAAATTCTGTAACTTAAGGTGAAAAATATTTCATAGATCAACTCATACGACCTTATTTTTCCATTGCCCATAACAATACTAGTCCAACAGTTATTTGTAGTTTTATGAAACAGTATCAACTAATTGTTGTAACTGGCCATGACACAAAGGAGTGTTACCACTGTTGCTCACATCTTAAGTAATAAATGAAATTCAACTGAAAAAAAAAAACCTGATTGTGTTATAATGACATCCAGAAATGTGGCATGCAGCTCAGAGAAAAAAGACACTGTTTAAAAGCACTGATATTACATTCCAGTCAGCTATTTGTGTGTTACTGCAGACACAACATATCATTGCACAGAATTTTTTCAAAGTACTTCAATCCCCCCCCCCCCCATTTTCTTTGCACCAATGCTGCATACTCAACATTTCATTCAGCTACTGATGCTACATAATCTTAACAACTGGCAGCATCATTACATAAAACCACTTCCTTGTCTCTCTTATCACTCTTATCAAATACCCTCAGACATTCTTCTTCTCTTAATATGAGAGACCAGGTTTTACACGAGAACAGAAAAGAAGCACTAATTACATTTTTGTACATTACAGTCTTTATGTTTTCAATAGCAGATATGAAAACCAGTGATTTTGAATTGTAGAAAGCACTGCCTGAATGTAATCTGCATTTAAGTTATTTGTGACTGCAAATATTTGAGAATTACACTAATTGTGTCATTCCAAATATTTAAACTTTGCCACTCAATCATAGGATTTATTTATGCACTGATATTTTCCTGCATGTTGGTGACTGGACATGAACGTATCTTTTGTTTTTTTCTGCACTTAATGCTAGACCTATCTTCATATGACCTTAACCCTCTATCATCCTATGTAGTTTAACACAGTCATACAAAATGTTCTCACTTCCTTCTGATGCAGTAAAACACAGTGAAATCTCATACAGGTACATGCAGAGATCAAGTTGTCCACATGCATGCCATGAGGATATATGTGGGAGTGGAGGTCCAGCTCCACTCATTTGTAACCTGGGTACTAGATAAAGGTGAATGGTCAGCTTCACGCCTCAGCTGCTCGGCCCCTGCAAAAAGAGCCCTCACTACCCCCCATGCACAGCAGGCTGGGTGGTGCCAGAGCCAGTCAGGATGCTGTGGTGAACAGAAGAATCTCCTTCCCTGGCCAGGGATCAAAACCTTATTCCTTGGTGGTCCAGCCCATAGCCTAGTCTCTTACACTCCCTATACTAACCCTGCTGTTGTTAAAACTCATTCACAACTTAAAAACACCCAGAAAAATAGCAGGGTGATACACCATAAATTTCTGTTTTAAATGAAATGGGTAGAGATAAGGTTACTAAACATCATCAACCTAGACCAACGCAAAAACTAAACACCAACACCTTGTTTTAGGCCTGTTTATTTAATGCCTTTTTGCTTTAATGCCCTTTACTAACTTATACCACTTCTTAATTTCTGCCTCCTCATTATCAGTTCAACACCCTTTTGGTGGTTTATGTGCATTTATTTAAATATTTTTTTTCTAATGGTGATACCATTTTGATTCATGTCCAGGAACACAACTACGGCATAAAACAAGGCCTTAATGTATTACGTTTCCAGTACCTGTGATTCGTGTGCATTCTAATAAAACTTCAGCAGAAATATATTTCTTATATTAGTATACTTTTAACTTACCACAATTATTGTTCAATCCATACTGTCATGTGAAAAATAATCCATTAAAATTCCACTATTTTCACTAATTCCACCATTAACAAATTCCTGAAACATGTATTCATAACCATCCAATGTCACTATTATTAAGGCTGTAACCAGGGTTTTGAGAGAGAATTGAAAATAAAAGTAAACAAAATTGCAAACGGTATACTCCAAGACATGTACACAGACTTTACCAAGGCATTCTTTACTTTCAAAATGTCATACCGTTGTGTGGTATACACATATACTTGTAAAAGTAAGTCCTCCTCGGGGCTGGTTTTCATGAAACCCACAGATGTTCAACACCATTATGTGCACATCCCCTAAACAGAATTTCACCCACCTCAGACAATAAATGTGGCAAATACAACTAAAAATACATATCTGCTATTAACTGAATGCTGCTTTCACTTTGCAGATTTTTACAAAACTCAAGCTCATGCAATAAATTTTTGTGGATAGCTCTTGTACCAAATGTTATCCAAATTGGATGAAAAGTGTAATAAACATGGACAAAATCTCATTTGTGCCCTCAAGCATAGCTGTCACTGCACATATTTTCATGGAATACACTACTACTAACCAGTATTACATGAGGAAACCCTGTATGAAATTTCACCTAGATTGATCAATAAATATGGAATGTGCAGGTATGAATTTATTTATGCCCTTAAGTAAAATACAACTGCCAGTGAGCTGGTGCATGCTTGACAGTTTGTGAAGAATTCCTATACCAGATTTCATGGAAATCCAACAAATGGTTTAGCTGCTGATACTACGTCACAGTGAAAAAGACAGAGAGATAAGGCATGGTTTTCACATTAGGATTTCTTTTTTACTTCTTGAACAGCATGTAAAGTGGTATTGTAATACAAATAAACAGATGTACAGCACTTTACAAGAAAGGCAGCCAGTCAGATCCACACACCATTCTAGCTTCCCTCCCTGTCTTGGGGTCTCAGGCCTCCATCCTTGCAATCAGCCTAAATACAGCTGACACATAACATTCACAGGTTTGCACATCTCAGTTTAAGTTATTTGTTAAAGAACCATTGTGATAACCCTCACGCATCACAGTGCAATTCCCTCATTTTTTATTGTGGTCACACTTGTATAACAACAACCACGAGGCCACATGTGTTCACCTGTAACGCGTAGCAGCTACTAGACATTTTATCATGTACCTACAATTTTTACAACTAGTTGTTGCCCTCATGACTCTGGAAGGGGATACATGCTGACGAACAGCCCAAGAATAAAAAAAGAAGGAAAGTGATGACTATGTTAAAGAAAGTGAAGGTGTTGGATTAGGTAAAGAGAAGAAAAAAAAATGCTGCAGTCAGATGCCACTAAGGTGTAAAAAACTGATAAGCCTCATCACATCAAGAAAAATGAAGACATATTCACGAGAAGCATTAAGTTAGGGCTAAAATGTCTTGTGTGTGTGTGATGGCCAGAAGGTGAGGCACAGAAACGGGTAAAAGAAAGCTAGCATCCAGGAAGTTCTCAATTATTGCTTCTCAGCTATGGTGCTGCTGTTTTAACTGAGGAGGATCTTCAACTGCTGACAGCACTCAGTGAACCAGCAGATGAAGATGCTTATGCTATTGAGAAAATGATTGCCAGTGCTCTGAAAAAAAAAAAACAACTGCAGATGGTAGAAAACTTGATCATTTCTGTGAGCTCACTTATTTCATGGAAAGGTTCCTCAAATTTAGGCACAACTTGTGGGCTGTCCTGGCACCAAACTAGGAGGTGTATAAGAACAGGCAGATGAAGGTGAAGCAATTGAGGATCACCTCTTTTTTCACTAGGTCTTCAGTCTCACCCTCTACCATGCACTCTATGTCAGTTAATCACCATAACAACTTTCAGCCAGGAACATACATCATTCCTACAAATGCTGTCACAAATGTTCTCATGATTATAATTATCAGTTTATTACATTATCATTTTATGTGTGTTTTTTTTCTGACCCCCTTTTCCCAATAGGGTTTTAAATTCATGCAGCATGGCTTTACTATTTGCGGGATTTTTCAAGAACATTAACCCTCACCATGAACAAGATTTGCTGTAATCTTCCTGCATCCTCATCCTACTCACTTTTATCATCAAACTTAGATCAGCAGATCAATACAATCACTGTCATCAAAACATTAAAACTTATTAACAGCAGGTGCTTATCCCAAAATGAAAGTTTCAAAATCACCCTTAACAGGGCATGATCAAGCTCTGCAATAGGATGTCAAATGGCAAATCTGATGAACTCCACAGTGAAGAGTAAATGTTAACAAATGGGATGGGCACAGAGGGAAGAAGGTCCACATGGATGCACAGCTGTTAAGTAAAAACATTCATATGATTCATATATTACACAGAACTTTCTGTATCAAAAAGTCTTGCAGCACACAGAACTGCATATAAATATTCAAGCATCATCTGCATAATCTAATTGGTGGTTAAGGGACATCAGTATTTAGAATATCAGTCTGAAATTTACTGCACCAAATACAGAAGTTTTCCGTATTTTTCACTCACATTACTCATCCATAGTGTTCAACTGCTGATACTCTCAGATCAGTATTAGGTCTGCACTGTCACAATCTGAACATTGGAAAGTGATATAGTAATGCACCACAGAAGGGGGGAGGGAGAGAGAATGTCATACAGTAATGCACTAAGAAATGTCATGTTTGCATTAATTTAATTTCTATAAATGTCATATTATGAAAAGAACAATGACATTACCTGTTGCCAGAACTATTGTTTGAAGAAAAACCAAGGTTAACACTATACACTTTAAAATGTTTGATTCATGTATTATGGTTTGACTTTTATAAACAAGTTTTCCATTACTGCTTAAATATTGTCAACACCTAATGCACAAACTTTCCTAAAGGTTAGGTTACATCACAATTAATCCTTTCTGTCTTGGAAAACTTTGTTCTATTCTGCTGACTGAAGTGTCATCTGTTTCACAGTTAAGGACATTGATAAGCAGAACTGAACCAATATAGTGATGATTCACCACTCACAGACAATGATGGCTGTCGGTTTCAAGCTGGCAGTTTTGTAGGCACATGTCACTCAGCTTAGGTCCATAAGATTTGCATCTTGGCTAGGTGCTGATGAGTCTTTCTGCATTGAATCGAAGATCAGCTGAAGTTCAGGAGTGGTTTTGATTTGGGAGACAAATTCACTAAGATGTGGGTTCTTGTCTGTGAAACACATGAACATTAATTATAAGACTGCTCTCACAGACATAGAAATACATAGCTTGATTACACACCAATTAAAATATAAAAAAACAAGGCTTGAGGAATGGAACTGTATCGATTTGGTTTTAAGCAAATGGAATATTAACATATATGAAAATGGCACAGTAAGAAAATGAAGAACAATGATGTCCCCAAAGACAATATGAAATAACCAAATTAAGGACTGATAGAAATTAAATCTACTTAAGCTGGCAAGTTAATAAGGTAAAGTTGCCCTTGTGCTTAAACATCACACGATGAAGATAGACGAGATGAATCTCGGAAGTCTCTTTGGGACCTTAGGTAGCCAATCTGTCAGTGGATGAAGTTTCCGCAAATAGCTATTTTCTCTTTACACACCTGCATCTGGAATGGTGAGAAGGGCTGCCACAGCACGCATTGCTGACCTCTTCAGTTCATCCTGCTTCTCATATTCCTGCTTCACAGAGTTGGCCTTCACCTTCATGGTACATGTGTTGCGAAGGGGCTCTACTAGCCTTTCCAGCCCTAGTCAAAGAAACAGTGAAGTTTCACTTTCAAAACATGTCAAAGTCACCTCTGTCACAATAATTTTATGTAATATGTAACTGTTCAAAAGATAATAATGGAGAAGAGGATTTCTATTGGTAAGTATGTACTATTATGGACACAAGCACTGTGCAACAGCAGAGACAGAATGGTTCCAGCCAAAGAGAGGAGCAACAGAAACGAAAGAACAGTTCCTTTTATAAGCCAAAGTAACAAGCACCAGCAAAGAAAGAACAGGTCCTTCTATAATCCAAAGTACTAAGTATCAGCAAGGGCATAATGATTTCCCCTATCAGCCAAAGACATGAGCACCAGACTCAACAGAATGGTTCCTTCTATAAGGCATAGTATTCAGCATCAGCAAAGACAGGGTAGTCCCTTCTCTCAATCAAAGCTTCAATGAAGATTCACCACAAACAAGAACATAACGTAAACTTAGACCCAATAAACCATTCTAACGCACCTTACACTAAACTGAACCTGAATTTGGTTATTTTAGCTACCAGACAACCACAACTCATCTTGAAGGATTCTGATGACAAGGTATGTAACAAGACATGATTGATATTTCAGATATTGTCCACTGTCTCAGGCTAAAAATCTACAAGCATTTTTGAGAGTCGATCTACCTCAATCTTCAGGCAGAATGGGGAATGGAAACCTATTCCAGAAAGGTTGGAGACTAACTCTTCCTCCAGGACCCATTAGAGTAGATTCTCTCTTTCTATGGCCAGATATAACCAGTTCTCCAAAAGTGACAGGGCTTTGCATGTGCATCCAAAATATCATTTAATGTCCATTACAAACCCTACTAACCTAACGCGGAACATGAGAAACATCTATGATACGCCCCAATTATTCCACCTAGGTTCCACCAGCTCTACTTCTAAACAGCAGTTTTGATAAACCTTTCTACACATTTACATTAGTAAGAAATGCAAGGGAGTCATGCCAGCAGTGGGGCATGTTTTTATCTGAGCACTTAAGTCTTCCCTGCCATTTATGAGTCCATCAATGCACCACATTCATCTTTACTGAGGGGTTAACATAGAGGAACCATTTTACCAAGACACAGTCTTAAGCTGCTTTAAAATTAAACATAAAAAAGGTAGAAGCATGTGTGTGTGTATATATATATATATACATGTGTATGTGTGTGTGTGTGTGTATATATATATATACACACACACACACACACACACACATACACATGGCTAAGAAATAAGAGTCAGAACCACACAAAAAAATTCTGCTGCCTGCAGCTAGGCCACCAGCATGTCATCAAAGTTTTGATCAGCAAAGCACACGTGGTTCCAACATCCTACCTGCATGTGTCCAAACCGAGTGCACTACTTACTCTGCAGCACAGCTGTAGGGCAAAGCTGTGCCAGCCGTGCAACCATTAGGTATGTCAACATTTTGATATCATAATGGTCTTTCAAGCCATTTTCCACATGGTTCAGGAATTCAAATATATCAAGGCGGTCCAGGCAGGAGTCCAACAGTGTGTACATGCACTCAAAAGCTGCCTTACGAATATCCAAACCATCATCCACTGTGTGTTTGAATGGGCCCATCTCAACTTCACGAATCAGTTCTTTCTGTAATAAGAAAAATAACATGGCCAGACCATGCTATACTACTAAAACCTATCAACTTCTACACATTATGTCAGTGTCACACTGATGAATAAAGAAGAAATATCTGAAATAAAAGTAGTCTGTTATTTGTACCATGGTTCATGTACCTTTGTAAATAACTCTTGTTAGGCATGCTCATATTCTGCATAACAACTTTCAAAATTCCTGTCTCTCCTCTATGTATATAACTCAAAATGAAGAGTTTTCTGTGAAATTTAATCTTGGAGAATTTTATGAAAAATTGTATAGCTATTTCAATCTTCATGCAAATCAGATGATCTTAAAACCTTTAAATGAAGACCTTCTGGGTACATGAGTGATCCAAACTCCTTGTTCTGCGAATGCAGAGTTATTATCATGCTTTGAACCATAAACAAGTTACAAAAATCTGATTACACTTTGTATCATTTAAATACTATAAGCCAAAACTGGAAATCCATTCCTCCAATAGTTGCTCTTTTCCCTGTAGCTAAACAAAAACACTACAGTTGCTGATGATAAGAACTGTGGTATTTTTCTTAGAATATGGGGAAATCTTCAACTATCTGAACTAACATTTTTGTAGAAGAATGAATGTGCTGTAACAACTACACTGTGTGTACATTTCCAAACTGCTGCTTCTTTGTATATGTTTTACACAGCATTAATGGATCTCTACACAACAAGACTTATTAGTGACCATTCAATCATTACATGAAATACAGCAAGTGAAAAGTTTTAAACATACAGAATGTAAAGCAGTAAAAAACAGCAAATGACAAGAATAAATCCCAGAATAAATAAATATGCATTTATAATTTGGAAAAGTAAGACCCCTGAGGTGGGAAAATTACATTTACTTAAAAGTTTGTACATGCCCATTAGTAATGAATCTACAGATAATGCATCACTCACTCTAACTTTAGTCTCACTGTACAACTGTGGGAGAACAGAATCTAGTAGATCACGAACAAGTGAAGGTTTATTATGTGCTGCAGAGTTGAATGCCACAAGAGCTACTCGACGCACATTCAGGTCTGGATCTTGGAGAGTTCGCAGGAATTCACCAATACTTTGCCGCAAAAGTGGATCAATAGCTTGTGGCTGAAAAAATAAACATGTAGTTTAATAAGTGACAGGAATATTCAAGGTCAAGGGTCCAGGTATCCAAGGCAGTGGGTAGTATAAACTTACATATTTGGATTCTAAAAGTTAATGTTGAAAAGTCACATCGAAGGTATCTATGTTACTAGTGGCTACTATCCATTGTTACTCATAAAACAAAATATAAATATTATCTCCAATATTCGGTGAAAATTTGCATGAATATTTGGTATTTTTTGCAGGCAGAAAACGTCACTCAAAAGCCACTCACACTAGAGGTTTATCACATTGGTCACTCAGATACCATTTTCCTTAGTGTTACTTTAAATATTCATATGATATAGAAAAGTATTTCAAATAAAACTTGTAATCTCAACAAAAACCACATTTTAAATCATGTGTCTATTTTGTGTGTTGTGCACAATCAAACAATTGGGGGGGGGAATGATTTCAACATCATATAAAGTATATGTTATACTGAATTGAGATGGATCAAAATGAAATTCTCTCAACAAATTTTACTGTGGTCACCTGCAATACCAAATTTGCTTGAAACCCATTCAGCAGTTTTGAGAGAAAAACACATTGACAACTTGCTTTGTATGTACTCAAGTCACACACTTTATTAAAAGAATGTACAGTTCTTCATTAAATGAAATAGTTTTTCATTATTTACCTTACTGTAGTGTCAAGATTTTAGAGGGATGTCTAGGAGCCAAGATTTTCTAGGACTCAAGCAACACACTATTTTCATTACACACATCATATTTACCTGAATGTATGGGAAAAACTTTTTTTTAATCCATCACCTTCTTAATGCACGCAAGTTGAGCACGTAGAGTACAAGTATTTGCCACAAAATTTAAAACTGTGGATCCGAGTTGTCTTATATTTGGGTAGGCCTCAATATGGTATATTTGTTACACTACAAGTCACACACTTTAGTACCTGATCAGAAATGGTGAACTTGACTGCAGTCACTACAGTTGTTCTCATTAGGGCAGAATCAGACACTAGTGATTCTTGTAATCTTGGCAATAAGCTCGCAGGATCAATAAGGGTCAGTTTTCCCAGACATTCTGCCACAACATTTCGTGTCCCCTCCTCACCGCATTCACAGTGTCGGAATAACTGCTGCCATATTGCAGGCACAAATGGCTGAAGTAACTGCACACCACCAGGAGTTAAGGATTGGCATGATATAATCTGCAACACAATATCCACACTTTTATACAGTAAAAGATTTTAGGAATGTTTGTAAAATTAAGAAAAATAACAGTTAGCTTTGTCATGTCTGTCTGTCTGTCTGCCCGTCCATCTGCCCGTCTGTCCGCAAGAAACAACTTGGCTCCCACTGGACTGATATTCATGGAATTTTATATTCAGGTATTTTTTAAAAAGTCTGTCACAAAAATTCAAGTTTCATTAAAATTGGACAAGAATAACAGGTACTTTACATAAACAGCTATATAGATTACAATACTATCTTGCTGAATTCTTATTAGAATGAAAAATATTTCACACAAAAGGGGCAGAGAAGATCAAAACATACATGTAATGTTCAGTAACTTTTTCTTTGATAGTTGTGCCATTTATGAGAAAATATGGAAAAATGTGGTACAGCCAAACAGGCCACACATGACAATACAAAGCATGCATTTTACAAACTGGATAACTAAGCACCCCCCCCCCCCCCCCCCCCCCCCCCCCCCCACCAAAAAAAAATAAAATTTATTATTTTTT
>Ga0131853_10015912_pt1 | contig 13742 bp, 14 predicted proteins | sample TergutLab28metaG_FD_92764 | JGI IMG/M metagenome (GOLD analysis project Ga0131853, IMG submission 92764) | Labiotermes labralis P1 segment gut microbial communities from Petit-Saut dam, French Guiana - Lab288 P1 (version 2) (version 2) | ecosystem: Host-associated > Arthropoda: Insects >... | reverse complement strand
TTGGTATCATTTCAAAAAATTGCTTATGTACTTTTGTTGCATAGCTTGAATTTGCTTATTTTTAAAATATATCGTGAAACATTGCTTTTGCATAGCCATATAAAATAACGGCAAACGATTTAAGGCTATTGGAAAAAATTTATGTAATTAATAAAATTTTTAATCTCATATGCAATTTTACTAGACTCATATGCATGAATAAAATGGTTGCAGCTTAATTGGATATGTTTTGTATAAGAGAAGTCGGCTATGAAATCTTTTTGTAGCTGCAGTAGTTTTTTTGGGGTTGTGTTTGCATTTTTTGCAGTGTCAATTAGATCTGAACTGAAAAATAGAAGCGGTACATTTTTGGGATATGAATTTTTTTCTGTCGTCTTGATATTTTCATTCAACAGCTTGATTTCATTTATCATATTGACCGTCATAAAACGGTGTTTTATTATGTTTAAATATATTGATTTGTCTTCATCGTTCAATAAAGAAAAGGACGGCAATTTTTTTGTTAGCTTAAATGCCCTTTTATTGGTTATGTCGGTGTTTTTGAATATGGAGAACAAAAACATAGCAAGCTTTGTTTGAGAAGGGATTTTAGTGATTTTCAAAATTGACGGGATTGACATGTCTAATGATATTATAGCTTTTATTTCATTTGTAAAATTTTGTGCCCAATAAATTGCCTCTAGTCCTGACAGCGAGTGCGACACCAAAATATACGGCTGTTTGATGTTTAGTTTTTTAAGCAGCGTCCTGTTGTCACTAACAAGGGTTGCGATATCCCTAGATTTGTTGGTTACATCACTAAACCCATAACCCGCCTTTTCTAAAATTACTATTCTAAACTCATCTTTTTGCAGCAGCCAAAGCGGCTTAAAATCTAGGATAGGACTTGGCACTCCTTCTCCTGCCAAAAAAACAAGAGTGTCTTTCCCTTGACCCGTTATATACGCATGATATTTATCACCGTCAATATCTATAAACTCACCAAACGCCCCTTTTTGAAACACATTATCAATTTTGTATTTTTTACTCGCCATTCAACATATTTTGTGCATTTTTAATGCTTTCTAAAGCTCTGTCAGATAGAAACTGCTTTCTTTTTGCTTTATCCTTAATATTTATTGTCGGAAGCAACCCAAAATTAGCATTCATAGGCTGAAAATTTTTATTTGGCAGAGTAATATAGTTTGTGAGTGAGCCTGTCATGCTTTCAATAGGCGGAATAAATTGATTTGTCATCCTAAGCGAAGCCGAAGATTCTTCAGCCGGCGCATTTGACAGGCACCCGCTCAATCTACAAAACATATTTACTCCGGCCACCAAACCGCTCATAATACTCTCAACATATCCCTCTACTCCTGACAGCTGCCCCGCTATAAAAACATTGGGATGCTGCTTTAATGAAAAGCCGGCATCCAGCACATTTGGCGCATCAATAAAAGTATTTTTATGCATTACGCCATAGCGCAAAAACTCTGCATCCTTTAATGCAGGAATTATTCCAAACACTCGTTTTTGTTCACCAAAGGTCAAATTTGTCTGGCACCCAACAAGGTTATACATATCACCCAAAGAATTTTCTTTTCTTAATTGCAGTACAGCATACGGACGATTGCCGTCTTTATCCCTTAATCCCACCGGTTTAAAAGGTCCAAATCTAAGCGACTCACCGCCTCGGCTCGCCATAATCTCAAGCGGCATACATCCCTCAAAAACATCACCCTTTTCAAAATCCCTTTTGATTGCGGTCTTAGCCTTTGACAGCTCATCAATAAAAAGCTGATACTCATCCTTAGTCAGCGGACAATTTATATAATCGCCGTCTGCTCCGCCCTTGTCATAGCGATTTTGAATAAAAGCGTGGTTCATATCTATGCTATCGCATGAAATTATAGGAGCAGCAGCATCATAAAACGATAAAAAGCTGCCCAGCTTTTGCTTTAAGAAACTGGCAAGCGGCTCTAAAATCAAGGGTCCGCAAGCAATAATCGTTGGGGTATCGTCAAACTCTTTTACCACTTCAGAAATGAGCTTGATATTGCTGTTTTGTCTTATTCTATCAGATATAGCCCCAGAAAACAACTCTCTATCCACCGCCAAAGCACCGCCTGCCCCCACTCTGCACTCGTCAGCAGTCTTAATTAACAAACTATCCATCAGCCTCAATTCCTCTTTTAACAAACCGCTTGCTGTATGGATATCATTTGATTTCAATGAGTTTGAACAAACCAGTTCAGCCAAATTTGGTGATACATGAGCAGGTGAAAAAGAGTCGGGCTTAGCCTCATACAGCCAAACCTCAACCCCTCTTTTTGATAGCTGATAAGCCGCCTCACACCCGGCAAGCCCTGCACCAATTATTTTACACAATAACTTCTTCATTTTTTTCTACAGCAACCGCTTCCCTCTTGAAATTGCAGCCCTTTATTCCGCACGCTTCAAAATCTCCTTTGGCAAATTTTCTCAACACCAAAAACCCATTACAATCTTCACACTTGCCCTCTATAACCCTATAATTAGAAATAAATTTGCAATCGGGATAACCGCTACACCCATAAAAAATTCCAAATCTTCCCTTCTTTTGTCCCAATGCTTTTTTGCAGTCAGGACAATATCCAAGCTCACCCTCCACTCCCGTTCCGCTGCCGCCATCTCCGCCTCCGCCTTTATCACTCAAAATATTTTTACACTTCGGATACCCGGGACACGCAATAAACTCGCCAAACTTGCCTTGCTTTTTGACCATCATTTCACCGCACTTATCACAAACAATGTCCGTAACCTCAGCTTTTTGCCTTTCAGTCGGCCGCCCTTCACTATCAATCGGACATGAGTATTTGCAGTTCGGATATCCCTCGCAGGATAAAAATTTGCCGTACTTACTCATCTTGTACATAAGCATCGCATTGCACTCAGGACAATTATACTCACTAGGCTCCGGCTCAGGCCTGTCCTCCCCCACTTTTTTCAAGTCCTCTTCAAACCCTTTATAAAAATCTGCAATAATCTGTTGCCAAACCTTTTTTCCGTCCTCAACATCATCCAATTTTTCTTCCATATCCGCCGTAAACTTTACATCCACTATATCCATAAAATATTTGACAAGCCAGTCAGTTACATCATACCCAAGCTGCACAGCTTTAATATATTTGCCGTCCTTTTGCACATATTCTCTAAAGAAAAGCGTGGCAATTGTTGGAGTATAAGTAGCAGGACGACCGATGCCCTTATCCTCCATAGTCTTGACAAGGCTTGCCTCAGTAAAATGCGACGGGGGCTTAGTAAATTTTTGCTCATATTTGTATTCAATAAACTTAAGGTTGTCACCTTTATTGATTTCGGGCAATCTTGCCTGATTCTCATCACCGTCTTTGCCCTCTTTTTCCTCTTCAAATGCTTTGTATACAACAGTAAATCCGGGAAAAAGCATTGTTTTGCCGGTAACCTTGAAACCGTATAGCTGACCGTTTAAGATGTCTATATTGAGAGTGTCATATTTAGCAGGAGTCATTTGGCTAGCCAAAAAGCGGTTATATATGAGTGTGTATAGCTTGTGCAGGTCGGGCTTTATGACTCCCTTTAATGATTCCGGAGTACGGTCTAATGAGATTGGGCGAATTGCCTCGTGAGCATCTTGAGATGATTTTTTTGATGCATAAAAATTTGGTTTTTCAGGCGCATATTCCTTTCCGAATTTTTGTGCAATATATTGTAATGCCTCTTTTTGCGCATCGGGAGAAACTCTCGTACTGTCAGTTCTGATATAAGTAACCAACGCCACCTTTCCTTCACCCGGCAATTCTACACCCTCATATAAAATTTGGGCGGCGGATGAGGTTTGTTTTAGATTCATGCCTAATTTATTTAGGGCGTCTTGCTGCATTGATGAAGTAATAAACGGCGGAGCAGGCTTAGAAAAAGCAATGGACTTTTTGACATCCCTAACTATATAGGACTTGCCGTCAAGCGCTTTTTTTAGCGCTGTCACCTGTGCTTCATTGGACAGCTTGATTTTGACATCTTTGCCTTCTATAACCTCGTAAGCCAAATTCGCCTTAAAATCAATGTCGCTTTTATTCAAGATAGATGCAAATGTCCAATATTCTTCGGGAATAAATGCCGCAATTTCTCTGTCTCTATCCACTATCATCTTCAAAGTCGCCGACTGCACTCTGCCTGCTGACAGCTTGCCCCCTGCTACTCGTTTGTTTAAATACGGCGACACCTTATACCCAACAAGCCTGTCCAAAACGCGTCTGGCTTGTTGAGCGTCAACCAAATCCATGTTGAGAGGACGCGGGTTTTCTAATGCGGCATTAACCGCTTTTTTAGAAATTTCATTGAAAACAATGCGTGCTTTTCTATCCTCTGGAATACCCAATAAATGTGCTACATGCCAAGAAATCGCCTCTCCCTCTCTGTCCGGGTCAGTCGCAAGAAAAATTTCGTCAGCTCTATTTGCCATTTTTTGCATAGCAGAAATGATTTCCAGCTTGTCTTCTAGCGGAGCATATTTTGGCGTAAAGTTGTTTTTTATATCAATATTGATATTTTTGGGCGGCAAATCTCTTATATGCCCCTTAGTCGCAAAAACCTTATATCCATCTCCCAAATATTTTTCAATTGTTTCTTTTTTTCCGGCACCCTCTATGATAATTAGCTTCATACTTAGCCCCTTTTAATAATTGGTTTAACTTAATTTAACTAAAATAGTATCACCTTTTTTTATTAAAAGCAACTAAATATCAACACTGTTTTTGAAATAATTAAAAAGCATTTTGTATAATTTTCGCAAGAAAATCTAATGACTCTCTCCTGCTTCAGCCGCTTCTGCAATAGCCTTGGTTTGATGGATTGTCGAGTGCGGGTGATGAGGCGGAGCATATATTGAATATAGCTTTAGAGGATAGCTGCCTGTATTTATAATGTTATGCCATGTTCCGGCAGGCACAAAAACCGCATAGTCATCATAAACATTTTGCTGATAAGCAAGATTGTTTTGGGCAGGGCCAAATTGAAAAACGCCTTGACCCTTTTCAATGCGAATAAACTGGTCGTTATCCGGATGAACCTCCAACCCTATATCATCATGCGGTTTAATACTCATAAGCGTGACCTGCAAGTTTTTGCCCGTCCAAAGCGCGGTGCGATATGTATCGTTTGCAAGCGTTGCCTTATTTATATCAATAGCAAAGGGCATAGGTCCATAGTCTGTTGTGATTTGATTTTTCATTAAAAAATCCTCCGAATATAACTTATTCAAAGGATTATAAAATGGTGAATCAATTTCTATGAATGACAAACCTTACACTGCTTGGCTCAATCACTCTAGGTATCCTTGCAATTATTATCCAACGCATATAATCTCTGTTGCCAATAGGTGTAATATTCCTATTGAAGTGTATGTTATAAAATCCGTTTTCTTGCCTCGCCCGTATAAAGCTTGGCTTGTGAGATGACGAGCCTGCCTCTACTATATAAATGGCAAGATAATGATTTACAAAAAAATTGCTGTCGTACTTTGCTGTTGCCGTTGCAAAACTGATTAAACCAAATTCAGGTATGTCCTCTCCCAAGCTGTCACGATGTCTAGCCATAAATTGCTCTAGCTCTGATTCATTTGTAAAGATTCTTTGTCCCAAGTCCTCATTCGTAATGTCTCCCCAGCTTGCCCGTATAACCTGTGTTGTGTTTACTTCGTCACTAGATGCCGCAGCAATAGCTCCGATTAAAAAGCCTAATGAAATAATTATGGCGATTGCTAGTCCCATAACAGCAAATATAAACGATTTTCTTTTTATCTTTTCCATCCCAATATTATACGAAAAAACAGCTTTGATTATTCCTCTGCACTGTGCACGCCCGCCAATTAACTGCCATAATAACAACATAGAAAAAACGCATTGTGAAATTTTTATACACAATGCGTTTTTTTTGGAGCAATATTACTTATATCCTAGCTCCGGCAAAATATCAATTGGATTAATTCTTTGCCCGTTTCTTTCTATTTGCACAAAGAAATGGTTTTCCTCATACTCTAGTCTTGCAACCGGCTTTATTCCTACTCTTCCGATAGGTGCGCCTGATTTAATCGCTTGGTCAACCTCTACATATACATCATTAGCTAAACCCTTGAATGTTGCAATTACACCATTATGATGCCTAATACTAATAACCGTGCCGTACATTGATGTGTTTCTATCCACTGATACCACTGTGCCGTCTGTGATGCTTCTGACCGTTGTACCGGCAGGAGCAATAAAGTCTTGACCCTCGTGTGTTTCCCAAAAGCCTGTTGTGCGATGACGAACAAGAGTTTGGTTACAAAAGCCTCTGCCAACTTCAAATGTCTCGGCAGGCATGACATATGCAGGTCCTACATTGGTTTGACCGCCACCGTTGCCCGGTCCGGGAATATATGGAGAATATCCTCCGCTGAGTGTGATGGCTAAGATTATAGCCACAGCTGCTACGGCAAATGCGCCTGCGGTCACTATCGCCATAACTCCCCTTCTTGACAATTTCTTTTTGCCGCCTTGATTTTGATTTTTGTAAACTTTCATTTTGTTTTACCTCTTTTTGTTTTTTTGTTTAGTAAATAGAATTGTTTCCAACTAAAATTATTTTATACACCTGATTTTTATTTTTTTCTAAAAGCTCAAATATATACAAAATTCAGTGTTTATTGTTGTCACCCCAAGCCAAGCGTAATAACCAGACTATAGCTGTCATCCCGAGCGTAGTCGAGGGATCTTCTGTCATAGTATAGAAAAATTCATACTCTAAAAACTTCCAAAAAGCATTGGAACTCCCACACTCACTCGCCTCTCTCCGATAAAAATCATCATATTAACCCGTCTATTATGAAGCATCACAAAATTACTTATCAACGGGCTAAACGCATATATCATCCTGCCTCCTGCTATATAATATTCTTTGACAACTCTAGCGCCTGCATCCCTAATCAAATCCTCCACATCAAAATCCGCACATAAATCAATCCTATACCTTGTCTCACCATTAGGCAAAAACAAGCAAGGAGTATACTCCGCTCCGCTGTCGCAAAATACAGTAAGCCTGCCGCCGTCTGCAAACCTATACAAACCTCTATCATAAAGGCGCACCCCAAATAAAATAAGCATTACACCAAAAAGAACTATGAATCTTCTCATAGTCCTAATTGTTGCCAATTTGTATGGTTTAATACCCATAGTTTAACGACAGCTCTTGTATGATTGTTGATTAGCACCTGTGCCTGCATTCGCATTCACATAGCCTTCTTCTTTCGGGCTCGCAATGCCTAGAGTGCCTGCCGTGTCTGCACTCACACTCACACAATCTCTTTCTCTCATGCTCACAATGTCTGCGATGTCCATGCCCGTCTCCGTGACGATCATGTTCACCTCCACGATGCCCCCTATCCTCATGCCTGCCGTCATACCCGCGGCACCGCCTATAATAGCCGTCCCCGTGTCGACCCCCGGTGCCGCAACATGCCCAAGCGGCTAATAGACCTAAGCCAAATCCCCACATAATTTCATCCTCCGTAAAAAAATTTTTTGATGGAGAATGTATATTACTTATCCAATCAAAGTGCAGTATATAACAAGTAATTTATTTCTACACTTTTGGCATGAATAGTAATTCCCACAGAATTGTATGTGTCAAATCTAGGGCAAAAAACACACTCCCCTCACCTGCATAATATGAGAAGAATGATGTATATGTGAGTAAAAAAGATTTTAAGTAAATCTCTAAATAGCCGGTTTATAATAAAGAAAGTGGACACAGAAAATCAAAAAGCACTAATAAATGACATAATGGAAAAGAAAGAAACCATATCACTATATGATACCCTCAATAAATTTTTTGACCAGTCATCTTCTCCATTATACAATTTCCTCCATAATAACAAGCATTATTTACAACAACCAACACACGATTAGTTACAAAATATTAATTTCTTCCAAAACCTCTCTTAAGGCAATTTTGGCGTGCTCATAAGTCAGCGCCCCTTGAAAATATGCAATGTACGGCGCCTTTATGGGGGCGTCTGCGGATAGCTCTATTGATGAGCCTTGCACAAAGCTGCCCGATGCCATTATCACCTCATTTTCATAGCCGGGCATTTGTGATGGGTGCGGGACGACATGGCTGTCTATGGGCGAAGCTTTTTGTATTGCTTGACAGAATTTGATTAGCTGGTCAGCTGATTTAAATTTAATTGCGCAGGTTATGTCCGACAGGGTGTTTAAGGTTTGATAGCCTATTGAAGAAAAAACCTCTGAAAATAAGGCGGCGGCTTTCATAGCCTGAGATACTATGTGCGGAGCCATAAACAGTCCTTGAAAATAATATTGATAGCCGTATGGATTTGCCCCAATGTCAAAGCCTAGTCCGGGTGCAGAATAACGGGAGGCAATTTTGTCTATTAGTATTTTATCCCCCGCAATATATCCGCCTGTAGGCGCAAAGCCCCCGCCGGGATTTTTTATTAAAGAGCCCATTATTATGTTTACATTAGGTTCAGATGTTTCAACAAACTCTCCATAACAATTATCCGCTATTATGGGAGCTTCGGTTAAGCTTTTTATAAATCTTGCAGCTTCTTGAATTTGCCTAATAGACAAAGCTTTTCGCCATTCATAGCCCTTTGCCCGCTGAATATATATGATGGCAGGGTTTAGTTTTTTTATGGCGGTTTGTATGGCAGAAAAATCAAATTGGTCATCTTTGGCTAGGTTTATGGTTTCAAATTTTACCCCGCTATTCTCCAAGGAACCATAATTACCCCTAATCACCTTTTGCAGAGTGTCATATGGCTTGCCGCTGATAGAAAGTATGGTGTCACCCGGTTTGGTTAAGCCAAAAAGAGCAACTGCAATTGTATGTGTTCCGCTGCCGAAAAGGGGACTGACAATGGCATCCTCTTTGTCAAACGCATTAGCAAAAGCTTTTGCCAATGCCTCTCTCCCAGCATCGCCATATGCATAGCCCGTGCTGCCGGCAAAATGCCTTAGAGCAATCTTATTTTTTCTAAATGCATTTAACACTCTTTGCTGATTACAAAACGCCACCTCCTCAAAATGATTAAAAAGGTCTTTGCATTTTTTTTGCGCATTGATTATAACTTGGTCAATATTCATAAGCTTTCTCCCCAGTTGACTATGCTCTATCTACATAACATTATTTTTGACAATGTTATGTCACGCATAGCACGCTGTTTAGAAGCGATTTTATGGCTTTTCCTCTATGTGAAACAGAATTTTTCTCATCATCAGAAGCCTCAGCAAAAGTTTTACCTAGCTCAAATGAATAAAAAACTGAGTCATAAGCGAAGCCATTTTGCCCCTTTTCTTCATGAGTGATTTCACCCTTGGCCACAGCTTTTATTGTGTGCAATTCACATTTTTCATCAATATAGGCAATTACACACACAAATTTCGCGTTCCTATCACAAACTCCCCTTAGGTTGCTCAGCAATTTTTGATTATTGCCTTTTGCATCGCCATATTTATGATACATTGCAGTATGCACACCCGGCTCACCCCCCAGAAAATCCACCTCAAGCCCGCTATCGTCCGCAATAACAGGCATTTTTAACTTATCAAAAACCGCCTCCGCTTTTAATATAGCATTCTCTTCAAAGGTAGTTCCGGTCTCAGCAATGTCTAATTCCAACCCCGCCTCTCCCATAGACAAGACATTGATTTTATCGCCTAAAATGCTTTTCACTTCTTTTATCTTGGACTCATTGTTGCTTGCAAATATAATGGTTTTTATGTTTTTCACATGTTCTGTCACACATATTGTCCTATTTCGCCTTATTATATCACACATAATCACCCCTAAATCTCATGTATTTTCATTAAATTGGTTTTTCCTATACCGTGCGGGATTCCTGCAACTATGACTACCAAATCACCTTTTTTTACTAAATTTGTACTCAAAGCATAATTTGTAGCCTGACAAAAGAATTCATCTACTCCACCGCACACCCTATCCCGGTCGCTATCCGCCGCAAGAACAGGCAAAACTCCCCAATTAAAAGCCAGCTGATAATAAGTGTTTCTATTAAAAGTTCCGCAAATAATCGGCACAATCGGCTTAAAGCCGGACAGCCTTTTTGCAGTTGCGCCGCTCAAACTGCTTGCCACCACTGCACTTGCCCCCAAGCTATGCGCCGCAGCTACCGCACAATGTGCCACTGTCTCGCTTGTTCCTGATTCCTCAAAATCCAATTCCTTAAACCTTTTCTTATATCTGATATTTTTCTCCGCCTCCTCAATAATCCTGCACATCGTTTCCACAACCTCAACGGCATATTTTCCCACCGCCGTCTCTCCCGACAACATCGCACAGCTTGTCCCGTCATACACCGCATTTGCCACATCAGACACCTCTGCCCTAGTCGGTCTGGGATTACTAACCATACTCTCCAGCATCTGTGTCGCAGTAATAACAAATTTACCCGCCTTAGTGCATTTCTTAATCATCTTCTTTTGTATCGCAGGCAGTTCCTCAAAAGGTATCTCCACCCCCATGTCACCCCTTGCAATCATAATCCCGTCTGATGCCGCAATAATCTCATCCATGTTTAAAACCCCGCGCCTATTCTCAATCTTAGAAATAACCAGCATCTTATCCCCCCCAACCTTTTTTAGATACTCTCTGACAACCCCGATATCCTGCTTGCACCTAACAAAGCTAAGCGCAATGGCATCAGCTCCATGCTTTACTGAAAAATCAATATCCAATTTATCCGCTTTAGACAAAAACTCCATATTAATATCGATTCCGGGAAAATTCAAGGACTTCCTATCGGACAACCGACCACCGTTAGTAACAGTCGTAATAATTTCCCGTTTTTTGACCTCCGCCACCATAAATCCGATATTGCCGTCATCAGCCAAAATCAAATCCCCTGCCTTAAGGTGTTGACTCAATCTATCATACCCTACGCTTATACCTTTTTCATCTCCCGTCACTTCGTCAGCAAAAAACGAAAAAGTCTGCCCCGCAACCAAATTAGCAAATCCCTTTTCAAAGCTCTTGATCCTAATTTCTGGCCCTTTAGTGTCAGCCATTAGCGCCACAGGAGCATTCATCTCTTGTCTGGCTGTCTTAAAATGACCGATCTTAATTGCCTGACTCTCATGCGTGCCATGCGACATATTTATGCGGGCAACATTCATACCCGCTTTGATTAATTTTTTAATAGCAGCCACACTATCCGTAGCCGTCCCCAATGTGCATACAATTTTTGTTTTTCTCATGCTTATATTTTAGCATAAATATGCATATAAGGCAAGAAATATTTTGACCTTTTTATAAAACTGTCGTAATATTAGTGCAAAGAATTTATATACACTCAATGCGCCTTTGCCAAAGTGAGTAAATCACAAGGAAATCACCGCATTAAAAAATAAAACAATTAGGAGAAGCAAATGAAAAATTATTACTTTGAATATGAAAGTCCACTAGGAATGCTTACCATTATTATTGATGATGAAGCAATAAACGGGCTTTGGTTTAACGGACAAAAACACTTTTGCCGCAATCACGACTTAAGCGAAACTGAAAAGCTGTCACATGATAGCAATAACAAAAAGCAAAGCGACGAGGCTAAAGCTGTCTATAAAAAAGCAGTTCTGTGGCTTGACCAATATTTCCAAGGACAACAACCCAGCTTAGATATTCCAACAAAAACCATTGTCGGCACACCCTATCAAAAAGCAGTATGGCAAGAGCTAAAACTGATTCCATACGGCAAAACAGTCTCCTACCTAGACATAGCAACCTCCTTAAAACAAAAAACAGTATTCAAAGCCACCCACCCAAGAGCAGTAGGCGGCGCTGTCGGCAAAAATCCTATTTCAATCATAATCCCTTGCCATAGAGTAATCGGCACAAACAAAAAACTAACAGGCTTTGCAGGCGGTTTAGAGACAAAAGAAAAGCTGTTGAAGCTAGAAGGTTTTTTATAAGAAGCTGATACCTATCATCACTTTTTTGTCTTTGGTGAGAAAATCAGCGTAACAATATAGCTTGCAACAATGGCTATACCGATTCCATAAGAAGTTAAAGCCAGTCCCCCCGCAAACGCCCCTGCAACCCCATATTTTTGTGCATACTCAATCGCCCCCTTCGCCAATGCCGCCCCAAAGCCAATAATGGGCACCTTTGCGCCTGCCCCGGCAAAATCTGCAATGTACCTAAATAGCCCCACCCCCTCTAAAATTATTCCTGCAATCAAAAAAATAACCAGAATCCTTGCAGGAGTTAGCTTTGTTTTGATAATCAAAAGCTGGGCGATAGCACAAAATGCTCCGCCTACTACAAAAACTATTCCATAATCCAACAGCATCCTTAATGTTTCATTCACTGTATTTTTTCTCCATTTTTGCTTGTTATGCCTAACATAATTTGATAAAAATGTACTTTTGCCTATATTATGCGTGACATAGCTTGATTGAAATGTTTTTTACACCTGCATTTTGTTAATAATTTTCAATAATAATTCCATGTGAAATACATGGAATACTCTCACCCTGATTGCACATAGTGGGACTCATCAACGCCCCTGTGGCAAAAACAGCCACCCTGTTATACACACCTTGCGCCATTTTGTCCAATATAAACGAATTCAGCACAACCGCACAACAGCCCGCACCGCTCCCACCCTGATAACACCTTTGATTAACATCATAGATCAGGTTTCCACAATCTGTATACCTTTGCCCCAGCTCATAACCCCGCTCTCGCATCAAATCCCTAACAATATCAGAACCCAGCTTTCCCAAATCACCCGTAACAATCAAATCAAAATGCTGCTCAGACCACCCCTTTTCCCTAAACAAAGCCAGCATACTGTCCACCGCCGCAGGAGCCATCGCCGCCCCCAAGTTATTTACATCATCAATTCCAAAATCCACTACCTTGCCGATTATGGCATGCGTAATCCTTTGCCTTTTCAAGCTGCCATCGACCCCACCAGCCTCAACCTCACCCCCTGTCAAAATGGTGCATCCAGCCCCCGTCACTGTCCATTGCGCATAAGGCGGGCGCTGGTTTCCATACTCTAAAGGATAACGATATTGCCTTTCAGCTGTGGCAAAATGACTGCCGGTCGCACATGCTATTGTGTTAAAATGACCGCTATCTATTAAACTCGCACCCAATGCAAGTGATTGCGTCATATTAGAGCAGGCACTATACAGACCAAAATAAGGAATTTTTAATTCTCTAGCCAAATAACTTGACGAAGTGATTTGGTTTAACAAGTCACCCGCTAACAACAGATCAACATCGCTTGGATTGAGATGTGCTTTTTTTAATGCGTCCAAAACCCCCACGGTCAACATTTTCAACTCTGCTTTTTCAAAGGATTTTTCTCCGCACTTATCATCATCCAAAACTTTGAACAGATACTTGGATATGGGACCCTTTCCCTCTTTAGAGCTTGCAATCGCACTTTTTGATAAAATATTGACTGGACCATAAAAAGAAACCACCTGCCCGCGGGCACTCTTAATTCGCTGCGGCAATGTATGATTTTTTTTAAAAGCATTTTCACTTTTAACTTCAGCTTTAAGTTTATCAACTATAAAATTACAATTTTCGCCTTTGTGTAAAATCATGGGCTTCAACCTTTTTTATATATTATAAGAACATTATGTGTGCTATAATCAACAAAATTTGCACCATTTGAAATGCTATGTCTGATAGAAACGCAAGACAGCTAT
>Ga0131853_10015911_pt1 | contig 13743 bp, 9 predicted proteins | sample TergutLab28metaG_FD_92764 | JGI IMG/M metagenome (GOLD analysis project Ga0131853, IMG submission 92764) | Labiotermes labralis P1 segment gut microbial communities from Petit-Saut dam, French Guiana - Lab288 P1 (version 2) (version 2) | ecosystem: Host-associated > Arthropoda: Insects >... | reverse complement strand
GTAGATGGGTGGATAATATTAGGATGGATCTCCAGGAGGTGGGATGTGGGTATATGGACTGGATTGGGCTGGCCCAGGATAGAGACAGGTGGCGGAGGCTTGTGAGTGTGGTAATGAACCTTCGGGTTCCGTGAAATGCGGGGATTTTCTTGACTAGCTGCAAACCAGTTAGCTTTTCAAGAAGGACTCTGCACCATGAAGTAAGTAAGTATATTTCTCTGTCATATTCTGTGTGGGACAACAAATTGCTCTCACAACTCACAAAACCTACTGTCCTATTAAACAAATTTATATGCCTGTTAGTATTAATACAGTAACTGCATTAACGTAATTTTGTGAGGAACTTATTAGCAAAGTATACATGTAAGTCAAAATGTGTCACATATACCAATCTCCTACACTGATGCCCACAGCTTTAACAAACTGTGACACTGCTTGTAAGCCGTGCCCTGTTATAACCACGGAAACTGATGTGTTACTTACAAATCAAGGGTATTATATATAAGGCAAATAGTACATGTGTATTTTGGATGAAAATGGCTGATGACAAAAAGATTAATATACTTTGAAATCAACTACATGTCACATTAATAATGATGGAATTCCTTCAAATTACTCTGAAGTTGAAGGTCAACTCACTTGTGCAAGTTGGACAACATTCTCCAGGCACTGTCTTGCTTATGCATGTCAGCTGTGGGCATGGAACTGTGTCGCATTTTACAAGGTTCTGATGACAGTTACACATGGTGCAGGGATCATGTTTAGATGTCCATTGAGCACCATCCTCATAGAACTGCGCTTCATGATAACACTTAACTGCTTCTGGCACAGTGCTGTCAAGGAGAATTGAAGTGCTACCAGGGACATCATTATCTGAGTATTTAGGCAAGCAGGATAATGGCACTTGGATCTGCAACATAATGACAACAGGTTTAATTTTGCCATTCCATAGTATCCTTAGCTGAAGGGCACTTTTAGGACTGTTGCCATGTACCCAACTAACCACATGCACATGCACAAATGCATGCACACAGATATATCTCCATATAAACACACTTTACAGTAGGTGCTGTTCATAGCCAGATACCACATTCTGTTGCAACCAGTCTGACAACTGATGTTACGTTCAAATCCCTACATTTTTGTGTGCAGTGATGTACAGGTACACTACTTTTTCCACGTGTAAACTTATGATTGCCATACCAGTACACTGTAACTTTCTACCTTGTAGGGTGGTGCTGCACCAGTACAGTAAATTATTCATGTCATATGTATTAAATTAATTACAAAACCATACCAATGTAACATAACATGTTTTTAAATATTTTGTACTTGTACTGTTGAATATTTTCAGCAATTTAAAAAGCAATATAAATACCAAATATACAATTTTTCAATATACATTACTGGCACAGAATCAATACATTATTACCTCAGCAGCATATGCCCGAGTGCATTCTTGCACCTGTCCAGAACGTTTTAAGGACAGACAATGTGAAGCCCCTCTTTAGGTCTATATGACGGTCTTTTTTTGGAGGGGGGGGGGGACTTAAAGCATGCATTAGATAAGCAACCATTCTGTGCCTTTACAAAAATTAAGAAAAACCTTCTGAAGTAATTTGAAGGTTTGAAGGTGTGGGGCACCTTCTTAACCAAGACTAGAAGTATTTTTCATGAATATTTTGTTCATTTTTTTAATTCTGGGCTTGCGTGCCTGCCATGGATACAAACACAACTGTGATCTACACCACGACTGCCATTGTGACGATCATCAAAACATGTTCTGTGCAAAGTAACGTGTACAAGGCGTAAGCTGATATGGACCACAATACCACATGTGTGTGGGCGTGCATGTGCACGCGCATTTTTCTACACTGAATTATACTGAAAAAATTTTTACATTTGTGTAACAGTTCCCATAAATGTTATCTAATAAAGTGATCCCACATTCATAATTTCCTACTTATATGGCCACCATGCTAACTTGTGAAGTGGCCACCATGCAAACTTGTGAAGTGGCCATCATACAAATTTGTGAAGTGGCCACCATGCAAACTTGTGAAGTGGCCACCATACAAATTTGTGAAGTGGCCACCATGCAAATTTGTGAAGTGGCCACCATACAAACTTATGAAGTGGCCACCATGCAAACTTGTGAAGTGGCCACCATACAAACTTGTGAAGTGGCCACCATGAAAACTTGTGAAGTGGCCACAATGCAAACTTGCGAAGTCAAGAGTAAGACTAGTGCCATTCACTTCTGTTTGTGCTCATACGAGTTGCAACTTCCCTAGCCAAGAATTTATTTTCACTCTGATGAAACACAAAATATCAGGCTTGCTGAACATAAATTTCTTTTGCAATGACAGTAGTAACTAATGAACCACAGAAGACAAGCACTTAAAAGTGAATAAGGAGACACATTGTAAAGGTGTGCCACATGTGTCTTTGGGTGTGTTTTGTTTAATAATGTTGTTGGTCACTACGATTAAACAGCACTACCGGCACATGAATGCAATATGAATATGGACCACCAGAACAGCAATGCAGACAGGGTGAAGTGAAGATGATGAATAAAACTTATCCCAGAGCATCTTTCTCCAACACAAATACCACATGCACTATCGTGGAATTAAACCTGGAGCTTTGCGGGCAATGAATCAGCCCCTAAACCAAGAGCACTGTTTGTATTTCAAAAACTGATGACATGTTGATTGGGGAACTTCAGGGTTATATCTCACAAGTTGAATATAGTAAAAATTGCAGTGGATGAAATTATGCATACACACACATCATTACATATTACAGTTATCAGTGTGTAGTTCCCATCAGTTTTACCAACATTTCAAGGATCAGTGCCGTCATAATTTTTTACCAGAACTCTTGATAATGTAAATGTTTACATTCTAAACCCGATCCATTCATGTTACTGGCTGTATTAGCCCTACTACTTACCTTCTAGTTCCCTCCTCTGCATCACCACCATTACATTCTAATCATCTTCCATTCATGATACAGCCAGCATCACCAGTACATACATTCTAATCCCCTGTCATTCAAGACATTTAGAGCATTACCACCAGCACTTACCCGGTTCAGCCTTGCCTGTAAGATGACAGACCCAGAAATGTGATCCTCCAGCTCCAGGAAATTAACTCCTGAATCGATTCTCAAGAATTCGTTTTGTGATATGCCCATCACAAAACCTTCCACATGACTTCCCCTACCCTCATCCAAGTATTGCTTGGCTATTGGGGCGCCAGGAGCTATAAATGGCAGTGTTTTCAAGTACAGCTTGAAATTTTGGTCCTCTGAAGTCAGCCCAGACAGTACTATCTAAACATATAAACACAGGTGACAAGATATGATGCATGAAGGCATTATTGCAGGACATAAATCTAAGCATTATGGAGCATCTAGATTCATTAATTTCATGATGTTCATTCATTCTTTTTCTTAGTTGATTTAAGGATGCTTTCAACAGGTCAAATTACGTAGCAATCAGTGATACAGTGAGCAATGATATGAAATGATAAAAAATGATGAAAGAGAACCTGATAAGTGTACTTTGTTGGTTAAAGAATATTTAATAAAAAGAAATCTTGACGAATATAGAAGGAAGAGGATGTGACCTAGTTTAACCGTACAGTGTCAGCCTCAGTACAATGTAAGGACCTGTAACAAATCTTCACAGGCTGTCAGCTTTGATGCACTGTACAGCCATGATTGCAATTAAAGGTACTACAAACTTAAAAATCCCAGAGTATTTAAAGGGTTAAAGGGCTGCTTCAGCATTTGAATGAATAGATGGGAAAATCAGAGCAGGAAATGTCCCTGGACTGATAATGTAACCCATAACCTCCCCCAAATGAAGCAGGAGTTCAATCCACTTGATTGTATTTGGTGTTACCCAAAATTCCCCGAAATTGGAATGCTGTGTAAAAACCGCTTGTAGTACAGTTGTGTGCTACTAGGCATCATGAGCTGTACCCTTTATGAACCACTGTGCCAAGCGACGTTCTGCTGTAATGACGTGTGTGTTTTTTCTGTGCATTTTTGTGACGTCATGTTAATTCTGTTTGGCGAATTGTACAAACCTGCTAAAATGACTGATGTGTTGGAGCAACGGACTTGAATAAAATTCTGCTTCGAACTCAGCAAGACGGCAGCAGAAACATACAGAATACTTAGAGAAGCGTTTGGTGATAATTCTCTAGGGCAAACACAAACCTTCGAATGGTTGAAGCATTTCAAGAACAGATGGATGTCAGCTGTTTATGAAGAGCCTTTTGACGACCTTCAAGCGGAACCACGACCAAAAATGTGGCAAAAGTTTGACACTGAAGCCATCGTGCATAAGGAATTTGCTCCACCAGGGCAGACAGTGAATGGAAAACTCTACTGCCATGTTCTGAGGTGACTGAGGGAAAACATCCGGTGCAAACGTCCAGACAAGTGGCACAACAACTCCTGGGCCCTGAATCGTGACAACGCTCTGGCTCACGCATCATTCGTGAGCCAGAGCATTGCCAAAGGGGGCTACTTCAAAGGCGATGGAGGTGAATATAAATTTCGGTAAGTGGTTAAGCTACGACAGAGGAATTTCGGGATCTTTTGGCTAGCACCACATAATACTCTGAGACTTATTTAACAAGTCTGTATCAATGGCAGAAACCATGTAGTGCTCACAGACATACAGAATAAGAAATAGTGACTTGGTAAGAATGGGCAAGGTGGAACTGGATCACTAACTTACCAGTGCTAAATAAGCTGCAGAATATTGAGGGTTGGTGGTGGTGTGGTAATTCAAGGAAAATGGGAGGTACAGATTTAGGGTTATATCTCAACAACAGTTTTGACCCTTAATGAGGACAGCAGTAGTTTGGATGAAGGTGCAAAACATTGCCACACAACAATCAGGTACCTGAATGTACATGTAATGTAGTCATACCAACCTGCTTAAAACAGCAGTAAAGTCAATCGCATGTGATCATACCACATGCCAGGAAAAATGCAGATGGATGGGAGAAGAGAGTAAATGGTTACTGCATCATGACAAAACTTATTCAGAAACAATTCTGCTGACACACTCCTATTTATGAGACTTCCCTACAAATCTCTGAAGAATTTGACATTCTGAGGACCGTGCATCATGATATATTTGTCTAATAGAAGCCAACAAGATGCACTTTATTTTGATCTAAAACTCTACATGTTTTGGACAGACTTACTGTCCATCATAAGGAGTCACTGTATTCACACTATTTATGTTGACTGTCTGCTAGCAGACAGTGTGTCTGTTTGAAACATGTAGAGTTGTTTATCAAAATAAAGTTGAGAAATAGTGCATCCTGTTGGCTTCCATTATACGAAATGTGAAGAATTTATATCATGGGCCAGCTAGGACTTCTATCATAGGGTTAACAATGACCATCACGACACTGTACCAGAAGTGAGGCAGGGCTATCCGAAATCAACAGCTCTGACAGTATACCAACATTTGAGCCCACAAAATTACTCAGTGTATGTTGACACAACTTGATGACGATGACCATCTGATGGTGGAAATATGTCAGGAACATATAAATGATTTTATTCAACTGATGGTACAATGATATTTTGTGAAATTTACTAACTGATATATTGTAGGATATCAGAATTTCCTACTCTGGGAAAGTGTCATTAGTTTTAGTGATATCTCTGGGATATCCATGTATGTCCAGCATGTTCACACCAACAAACAAATTGGTAGTAGATTCGGAATTTTTGGTTCTTGTGACCATGCATCATGAACCAACAAGATGCAACTAATCTCATGTTTATTATCAAACTTCTATCTTAACATGTTTCAGGCATGATGATGCCCAAAACATGCTGAGATAGAAGTTTGATAATAAACGTCAGATTAGTTGCATCTTGTTGGTTTCTCTCTCTTCACCCTTGATTTGGAATATTTTTAGAACATTCTGAGGGACATATGTGAGAATCACACACAGGTGTTTTGATGTCTTCTTTATCCTTTCATAGCACAGCAGAAAACACAATTACAATATTTATTTATTTATTACACATAACTTGAATGGAAGTACTGTAGGTATTATAAGAAGTACCAGTTCTTGAACTGGCAGGTGGTAACGTTCCTTCTTAATTATCTTCATTGTTGCACTGTGCATTTCGTAGAATCATTTAATTAGCACACCAACTAATACACATACATAAAATTTTTACATTAAAACATTTAGAATCGCTCCAACGTGTTTCGATCCTAAGATCATCTTCAGTGAGCTACACTGTTCCTTGCTAAAGTCACATTTTAAAAATATATTCACTGACTGATTTTCTTATAATAAAGTCACATTTTTAAAATACACTGACTGATTGGTTTTCTTTAGTAACTTTAATTTGGTGTTCTTGTAGCTGTTGTTAAGTTCTGCCTGTTGGGCATTAACTATCTTCATCGCTGTACTGTGTATTTCGTAGAATCATTTAATTAGCACACCACCTAATGCACACATATATAAATTTTTTACATTAAAACATTTAAAATAGCTCCAACATGTTTCGATCGGTCAGTGTATTTTAAAAATGTCACTTTAACAAGGAACAGTGTAGCTTCCTGAAGATGATCTTAGGATCAAAACATGTTGGAGCGATTTTAAATGTTTTAATGTAAAAAATTTTATGTATGTGCATTAGTTGGCGTGCTAATTAAATGATTTCCTTCTTAATGTCACAGTATAATTAACTCCACAGAGCAAGGTCCTTCTTAAGGAGCTAACAGGTCCTCAGGCGGTCAAGAAATTCCCCGCATATTACTGAACCTGAAGGTTTGTTACCACATTCACAAATGCCCGCCATCTGCCCCTTTCCTGAGCCAGAGAATGTCACAATATACAGTAACTAAAGCTGTTAAGGAGAAATACACTCAGATTAAGAAATTAAACTTTACTGATGAAATTAAAAATAATGAATTCTGGAAACAAGGATTCAAATCACTCTACTGCCATACTTGCTCAATCACTGTAAAAACCATGGCTATTATATTTGTGGGCAAGAGAACGGAATGAAGTTAGTAATATTTTGGGGTGTTCTCTGTTTAGTTTGCAGTAGGAAACTTGAAACTGAAAAGCAAGGATCACATAAGTTATATTGGTACGCAAGTTCAGAGATATGTTGGCACTGTAGGTCATACCCTTGTTTGCGACAAGAGTGTCACAACTCAAAATTTGGCATTTTTGAGTTACTGGTATAGAAAGAAAGGTATGCAGATGAACTTTTAACAGGTATAGTGTCATAACGCAGTTTGCAAGACTGGCCGCTGGAGAGCAGTTGTGTCATCGCTGCACTCATAGAAAATTATAGCACTGCAAAACCTTTAAAAGCTTCTCCTAAAAAATCACTGATTTGAGTTGTAACACTGTTGTCGTAAATGAGCGATATTTGCCCACACGTTACATTCAGGTATGGTACAAACAATTCCTTTATTTTACACTATATGTATCTGGTATTAAATGTGATACATTCAGGTATTATAATAATAATAATAATAATAATAATAATAATAATAATATCATACCTCAAAATGTAAGGTACACTCTGAATCGATTGCAAGCCATGCCATTCCAACTAGTGTCGCTGGTGCTGTTTCATTGGGTCTTTTTAGTAGCACAGGTGAATGAGAGTCTCTGGCATCAGCCATTGGCCTGGGAGCTAATCTTCCTCTTACAACACTTGGTTCTGTTCTTGTTGCTACATTTAGAGACAGTTCCCCACCATACAATTGCTCAAGTTCGCGTGGACTCAGCCTGTCCAATGTACCTGTTTGCAGACACACATTATTAACCACAGCGTGTCACATTGCAAGACATCCTTTACATTAGTTATGGGTATGGCCTGAGTTGGTCATGTTAAAATTATTGCAAATATTGTCTGAATTGCATGTGATGCCTTCCAGTTGGGTAGGTGGAGCAACCTGCTTCCTCTGTCTTCAATGCTGTCATGCCATGAAGGTGGAGGCAGTAGGTTATAACCGGTATATGGAGTTTAATTATTTTATTAGTTGTCAAAATTATACATTTAGTAGATAGGACAGATCTGTTTAAAATTAGCAATTTAGTTTAGGGTGCAAAGAAAACTGTTATGAGTCACTATAGCAGCTTAGAGGGACAGAGACAGACAATTTATGGCAGGTATAGTGAGACAGCAGGTTCGTTGTTTGTCAGTGTCAAAATTAATGGCTTAGGGCACTTTTTGAAACAACTGACATTACAAACTTCAACAGCTTTTGGACACCTTAAATCTTGCTGGGAAGGACACCATATTAGTCACACTTGCACATTAAGAGAAACAGTAGGATGGGTGAAGGAGTTCACATGGGTTATGACATTGGGAACAACGTTACATAAATGGGAGCCAATGGAGGTAAAGTATTCAAAATTTGGACTTTTGGACCTACTAGGGAGTAGTGAAATTTAACATTTAGCCAATCGGGAACAGTAAGAATACTGAAGGGGGATGAATTTGAAACTGTACGAGTTTTGAAAACCTAACTCAAGCGACGAGTCTGTTTTCTACCCAGGATGTGATAGGTTGTGTACATGATACTAAGGCTAGCAGTGTATACATTTTTCAACAGCGCATCCATACATGCAAACATCTGTGCTCTAATAATCTTGAAATAAAACAAAAAATATTCAGGGTGTCCAATTATTTATAAAATTACTGTTCTTCTACTTAGAACACTTAGATTCCTTGAGAACAGGAAATGCAAAGTGACTGATGAGTTGGGGTGGGTTATAAAGTGCACCCAGAACAAGGATCTCCCCTTACTATATTACACAGTTTTAGATCCAGAATACTATAATGTTGTTAATCACTGACGCAACAACATTAACTCTTAACACAACAGCCACTTTTGTTTCTGTCAGCCAAAAAGTCATCTGAAGATGATATGACACTGATTTTTATAACTGATTTTAACAGAAAGGTACTTTGTTGCACATGTTTCTGCACCTCAAATTTGGACAGGTCAGTGGACCATCACAAGCAGTAGTGAAAAATGTATAACATTTGAAGTTCACAATGCAAGCAGTAACAATATCACAGTGACTCTGTCTTGTTTAGTAAGTGGGTACCAACATCCCAGAGAAATCTGTTGCTCAAATCTTCCCAGCACAAGAAGTCCTGATGATGGAATCAGACGATTCATACTTCTCACAAACTATTACACTGCACAAGAAAAAGCATAATGCCACTGAAATTGAAATGGAGCAAGAAACATGCTGCACATAGTGAGATATACTTTGAAATAAAACTGGTCATTTCTTGTCATAACTGTGTCTGTTTGTGGCATGTCCCAGTAATGATAGTGCTACACAATACTTTTCAGAACAGATGGTATTATCTATAACTGACTTTTTACAACTGTATTTATTATGCAGTTATAAAATGCCACATTTAGTTTGCTGAATGAAAATTAATTCCATATTCAGGGATGGTCACTTGAAAAGAAGTTACTTGTCATTTACCACTTTTTATCTGAATTACACTTACATTACATGCTTCAACATACACAATGTCAAATAAAGCTGTATCTGCGAACTCTGTGAATGCATATGGAGAAGTGGAGATACAGTTCCATTCATTTTTAAACTCAGCACTACATGGAAGTAAGAAATTTCAAAGAAGGGTTTGAACCATGTCACTTCTGCAATTTTCGAATTTTCTACAATACTGAGTCATGACCTTCCATATATGTTTACAGTATCACATTTGATTTCCATTTTGAAGTTCCTTAAAAAGGTATGATGTCTAACCAAAACTTCTTCCTGCACACTGTTTGCATTAATCTCACAAAACACAACAAAATCCCAACTAAACAACTGGCTGTGGACAAGAAATATTTTATATAAAGGCCCTTCAGACTGTGTGCATTTCCTCCACTGCACATTATGTCACAAATACTGCAGCAGTTTGAAAATGATACTCCATCTTAAACACTCTGCATAAAAGTGCAAAATTCCTTGTAACCAGCTGGATTAAAACCCCAAAGGCTTAAAAATATTCTTCCTAACTTTATTACCTCCACATATTAAGTTATTTACTGTAGCTCAAATCATCCCCCTGTACCTATTAGAAAATGAGGTATCTCAAAAGAAGTGTTTCATGATCACAGAAATAATTTGATAATGGAGAGGAGCAGAGTTTAGGCAATGGTTTTTAGCTGGACAACAGCAAGAAATGCTGCACCCCACCACCAACTCAACCACAGAATACAGATTTGACACTCTTGTGTAGTACATAGCGATGCACACATGAAGAGTGTAATCTTGAGAAGTGTTTACTCTTTTCCCTTTTTTGGTTGTTCTTTTGTAAGAAAACGTTAGGTTGACAGGATTACAGGGCACAGCCCTCACATGACAACAGCATGCAAAACAGAGGGGCCCAAGAGCTGATCACAAAAGAATATTTTTTTGTACTAACTGAACACCACAGACTATTATGAAAATTCAAGCATATTCGTGAAAACTCAGGTTCATGCAAATATGTTTCAGCACTGGCAACCATTTGCTTTATTTCAAAATGTTGCTTTTTGCTGGAAAATACGCAGAAATGAAAACAAAGAATGGGGTAAAAAAAAACTTAAAAAAAGAAACAAGGACATGATCAGTTCATTATAAAAATAAAGGATAATGAACTGCTGAGTTGGAAAACCAAGTCCATTTATGACAATTTTTTAAAAGGAGGCCATCTACCTCACTGTCATGACAGGGCCCATAGGGAAGGTTTGTACAAGGGCCCAAAATTCCTTATTCCACTGACAGGATGGTTGGCTTATTTCACTTACAGATGGTCCAGTCATGTGACTAAGTCGTCTACTACACATACACACTGGCACTATTAAACATGAATTATATGAATGATAATGTCCATCAGTAAACTTTTGTGAACAACATGATAGACCTTCAGGTTAGACTCATGAATTATCTGGTAAAGGTAGGCCTAAAGCAATCCCTGTATAGACCCTGAGGGTTCCATAGGGTTGACGCTCCCAGATTTCATGAGAGTCAGCATTTTAAGGTAGTAAGGTTCTCAGTCCTATGCACCGGCAGCCTTTACCCCCCAGGAGATACCCCTGGTACTCATTTCTGTTAGAGGCTGAGTTGACCCCAGGGCCATAGTGTGGCCAGAAGGATTATGTCAATGAAAAATTCCAATGACCCCATCAGGAAACGAACCCATGACCTTCCGGTTTGTAGCACAGTGCCTCAATCGACTGTGCCACAGCACATCCTAAAAATTTTTTTTGGGCAGTTCAATAATATCAGGCACAACAAATCAAAGGTGGCTGCAGTGCAACCAACATTTAAATCCACCCTTTCAAGCTAATCAAATATAGTGTTCAAGCAGGGTCCTACACCATGGAGTAAGTACAAACAGAAAGACAATTAGATGACTCAGTGTCCATACATCCTGCAGTCTCACATCAGAATGCCGCAGCTGCTTGTCAAAGGCACCTTTATGGGCTGCGTATGCTCAACTTTGCATTTACAAAAAGGAAATTCCTGTGAATTTTATGTGAAAATCTTGATGAATTCTGACAGCTCAACTCTTTCTTTTACACTAATAACATCGCTGTGCTCTATGGTGATTAATTATGTGAAAGTGCACAAATCTCACATGACATGGTTGGTGGTGGTGGTGTAAATGTGATCATGGCACGATTTCCAGAACACTGATTGATATAAATTTAATAAGCTCACGCAAACTTAAAGTGACACACCATTTGCCCAACCATGGTTCAGACTTGGAGTAAGATCCTCAAGCTCCAACATAGACCGCTTTCCCCCACTGTGATGACTTGACACTAATACAAGCATTGGAGCATCTTGATTCAGTTCATCCAGTTGGACACTGTAAACCAGTGATCCGTCCCTATTCATAAACATCCATGCCATGCCAGATGTCAGTATCGGAGTGTACAAAGACTTCTTAATGTCTTCCTCTTCCTCATTACTGCTGTCAGGATCAGCTGCTAATAATACACCCTGCAAGTGTGAAATTAATATTACTGAAAACAGAAATATTATAATAAGCATTAAAATACAGTAGGGCCTCGTTTTACGACAGGATTACATTATCAAATATTTCGTTATAAATTGAATCGTCGTAAAATGAGTACAATTTAAATGGTTTCAATTCAGATAGGTTCATGGGCCAAAAAAATTAGTCAAATAATTTTATAGTTTACAACATTACTTTACATTATGACATACAATTTTAATTTAATGAATTTGGTACATGGAAAATTACAGAGATGATTGGGAAAAAAATCAATCAAATCATTTTGTATTTTGTTGAAGAAGGCCCAGGCCGTGGTTCAGAAGACATCAAGAAAGAATGTAACGTCAACTGTTTTGATTTCTTGTTCTTTTCTGTCTTTTTGATGGACATCATGGGTGCAAAAATCACAATCAACTCAAAAGAAATGCACTAACATAGAAAAAGACAAAACACATGCACACCAGAAAAGAGCCACAAGCACACTAAGTAGAGAAAGGACGCCTGAATTGCGACAGTGGTGCACCACAAGTCGGGAGTGCTCAGTCCGACTCGACAAGGGTCGTAAAAGTGAATCGTCGTAAAACAAACTGTCGCAAAACGAGACCCTACTCTATCTTTTTTTCACTTACCGCGAATTATTTGTTAAAGTCTCAATATCACCAATAATAATAACAATAAACTGCAATTGGGTTGTCACCCGATTGCAGTGGTTATTTGACATGTATACAAAATATGAAATTGGTTACTAATAAATTTAAGTCGGGAGGGCTACATGGGAAGCATGTAGTGGCAACTTGGAATCTTGGGAACCATCTCAGCATTTGCTTATAGACACAGGGAAACCAATAAAAACCTGTGTCGAGGTGGCCGGTCGCAGGACCTTCCGAATACTGACTTCTAGCTAGCAGTCCAGCATCTAAAGTAAAAACAGCAATACACACACAGTACAACAAATACACATAAGATGACAACAATACACACAAGACAACTACAACAATACACACAAGACAACTAAAAACAATACACACAAGACATCTTAAAATACAACATGTACAAAAGGTAAACAACACCAACATAAATAACTACTGTATATAGTTTCTAGTATTTTTCCCCACACATACTGTACACACACTTTCACCCCAGCCCTTCACTTCTCAACACTTTGCTACTCATATAAACGTTTCCCATAAAGTCTCGTTTTTACCCCCTTCCCTACACTTCACTTCACTTCACTTCATTTTGCTTCACTTCATTTCACTTCACTACACTTTTAGATGATTTTCACTTCATTTTACTTCGCTTCTCTACACTTTTGGATGATTTCCAACACACTTTATCTTCCTTTAACTCACCTTGATTATCACTTTCCTTACCCTCTTTTTAAAAATAATTGGTTTGCAGGGAAGAGTGCCTAACACTTCTGCAGGTAACTGGTTCCAGTGTTGGATGGTCCTATTTACAAAAGAATATTTCCCTATATCCGTCCTTTGCCTCCTACTCCTAATTTTCCGTTCATGATCTACCCTGCTCAGATAGTGTGGCCGTTGTAGTCTGTCACCTATAGCCTTCCACGCCCTTTCTCCAGAGTATGCTTTGAAGAGGGCACATATGCATGATAACTTTTTATGTGATGCCAAAGTTTCCCACTTCGGACTGCTTGTATGATGTGCAAATTTGGCC
>Ga0131853_10015908_pt1 | contig 13745 bp, 10 predicted proteins | sample TergutLab28metaG_FD_92764 | JGI IMG/M metagenome (GOLD analysis project Ga0131853, IMG submission 92764) | Labiotermes labralis P1 segment gut microbial communities from Petit-Saut dam, French Guiana - Lab288 P1 (version 2) (version 2) | ecosystem: Host-associated > Arthropoda: Insects >... | reverse complement strand
TTTTCCAAAAAAAACGGCAGCCAATTAAACCAACGAACGGTGCCATGAAAGCCAGTCCAAACCTTTCCCGCCCCCCCCCCCCCAACAGAAATTATTGGCAGCTCACGCGCATATTGTCCCTGTGCACCATATATACCAACTCAAGCCAAATAAAATACGCGCGTGACATTTCTCTATGATAAACCCCCCCCTCCCCCCCCGGTCAACCTTGCTCCCATCTCTCTCTCTCTCATGCTAACATACATTTCCGAACATTTCTATGGCCCCTGGAGTTGTTGGAACAAAGCTATCGCAATAGGATCAACACTGCATGCAAAACAGATGACATGGGAATGACGAATCGCGAAGGAATGCACGTGGAGGAAAGATAAAAAAATACGTTAGAAAGGAATTAAAGGAGCGTATGAGATGTACACAGCTGTTAATGGCCTACTTGTGTTCTTGAAATGTAAGGTTCTTCTGCGCAGGCCTATTAAATACACGGCGCACAGAAGCCAACAACCCGCCTCTTACAAAACACGCCGTTTCAGTACCGCATTCAGAAGGGGCTGTTCACTTCACATCCTCACGCCGCACTGCTGAAGAGACCCGCATTAAAACTCCCCCACTTAGATCTACGTTTCCCAAGGTGGTCTCTTCACGTTTTTCGACTACAACTTTCTATGCACATGTCTGTACTTCCAGGCCTGCTACGTGTTGCATCCATCACATTTTGATTCTAATATCTGGAACGGTACATGTTTATGAAGCTACACATTACGTAGTTTTCTCAAGCCTTCAGTTGATACAATTAAACAAGAACGAGCACTGTGTTTTATAAAGTATGATGAAATCATACTGAGAAAGTGGCTATGTACAGAAATGCATACATTTCCTTGGACTTTCCAGGTCATTTCTACAATGAAAGTGACTGACGACGGCCACGCGGCAAGTATTTCGTACAATTGCAACTTCTGAAAGCCGCGAAATTTAATTCAAATTTCTACCAAACACCCTGCATACAGAAATTACGCTACAAATTACCTGCCAAACAGGTACATCGGAACATGATGCAACTCGCGAACGACACCTTCCAGCTACGCCACTAGGCGTTTCACACGCGAAGACAGGTACAGTTCAGTTACTTTTTTTTTGGGGGGGGGGGGACCTTCCGACGCTAAATGGGATTCTAAGTAGCATCTGTACCACGCCTAAAAGATGGGTTAAGGAAACTCTCCATGCATTCTAAAACCCCATACATCCACCAACAGTTCAGTCTGCAGCGAGTCGCAATGGATTATTCAAGCGAGGTTAAACAGTGATACCGCTTAAATTCTCTAAACCCCAGCATACGTGCGTAATCCTAAACGAGTGCAGCCATGTGGGTTGCGAGGTGGGGTTTCTGGGTCACACAAAGCACAACCGCTATACAGCACAAGAGTCGTCGCGACGTGCAGAAGCTGCTGCGCACGGGTCATGACATGAATAATAAAATGACGCAAATTATGCGACGTGTCCATTAAATCACATGCTAACAGCGTTTGGTCCTCCTGACTTTCATCCGACATGACGTCAGGAACACTCAGCCACATACTGTACGGTTACCCTGCCGTCTTCAGGCAGTATTATTAAGCAGTGTTTAAATTCATAACGGGGCCCAACAGCCACGTCATGCGTACTGTTGACGGAACCAATCAACAGGTGTTCTCTTTGCACTTCAATACGCGTTTAAGACATCACGAACTAATAAATATTTACTAACTAATAAATATTACTTACTAATCCGAAATGATGATATCCGAAATTCTGATGTCCTACCCTTTTGATGCAGTAGTGCGAGAAGGAAAAAATATGTAAAATCTGTCAACAAAGATCTCTTCAAACAAGATATAATTAAAATTATTTGACACGATGGTGGAGCAAGCTTTCATGTCCTTAGTTTCAGTGCATTACAATAACGCATGGCAAAACAAAGTTTTGTAACTCTCAGTTAAGCACGTCACGTCAATGTTCACAGCTATAACAATGCATTTGCCTTTGTGATGAAACAAGCAAGTACTCGAAGCCAAGGCTGAGTCTGGTAAACTTGAAGAGATGTTGCTGCTAACTGACGGTTGGTTCTGCAAGTGCCTGTGTGGCTCGCAGCAAAATTACAGACCATCAATACCGCCTCAGGAGAATTTATTTTGTAATTTCCACACCTTTCCGCTATACTTGCTAGAACAACTGACAGGGTGAAGGGTATTATTAAACATTACATGAACTTCAAACTCAAACTGTAGTAGTTTTAGAAAATGTCCAGTTTGCGAACCGGCCCTGCTGTCAGTATTGTAACTGGACGATCGAGTTCGAATCTTGGTGGGGACGGAACTTCCCTATATATATATATATATATATATATATATATATATATATATATATCAGGGCTGGCCAACGTCAATCACTGGACGGCCACAAAAAAAAGTAAGGATCACCCGAGGGCCGCCCTTGTACATGTATCGGAATGGGAGGTGGCGTGGGGGGACTGAATCAAATACGACGACGTTATTTACCAATACTGCATTTGTTTTATTGTTATTTATTAAACCTGCCATACTGTGTTCTCTAGACCTATTATTGTATTCTGTTTGTTAAACTGTAATATACTCGAACAACTGAGGTGACCGATGGCCGCATGTTGGCCAGCACTGCTGCACATTATCATGCTGGACAAGCACTTCTATGCAATAAGAACTAAGAGTAACTACCCTGAGGGCAGAACGGCCGATGCATGAAGCTAACAACTCTTAGCGCAAAGGTAAATTGTGGGAGAATACCTTAAAATAAGAGGCAACATCTTTTCAAATCCTCCAAAGCCTTTAATGACAATCACCTTACCATTCGGCGCTACAATGCAGTTCACCAAACATCCTTACTTTCAACAATGAAGAATCACAAGATGTTAAATGAACTATGCAGTCAGGGAAGTGTCCTCAGACTTACTCTAATTACCATTACGCAGGGTAATCGAAAAGTCCCTGTGCACCCGTGGGAATTAGGACACTGAGTAGATTGAAAATCACTGTGAATGTACAAGGCTTACGGTTACAGAGGTGTTTATAAAGTGACACCCACGGGCATGTGACGGGGGTCACTACGTTACGCGTCGGAATATCAAACCACTGTGAATGTACTGTAACCACGCGTACACTAACTGTTGGGAAGTGACCGTATTGCGGCAGTACCCTCTGGCACAGTGCAAAGCGAGTTTTCGCTATTGCTATTCTTGTTTGTAATTGTTGTTTTTGTTGTTGTTGTTGTTGTTGCTGCTGCAGCTGTCGTCGTCGTCGTCGTCACCGTGTTGCAACCGAACAAAACGTTCCACCTTCACCTAGCTATGAAGCGTGTGCGCCTTTGATCCAGTTGTTTAATACCGGAACAAACATTGAATATTTGTACGCAGACATCTCGCACACTGAAACCAATAGTGGCACAATCCAAAAATTGCCCATTTGGAGTCAACAGATTGAGATCACAAATATAGCATCTACATCCGACAATAATGACATCCAGCGGGGTATGTTTCAACTTACAGGATGTAGTTATATGATTCTGTTCAATCGCTGTATAAACACCAAATGGCAATTTTTGGACCGTGCCAATACTGCGTTCAGTAAGGGATATATTGAGGTTCAAAGATGGGTTCCATCTTGTTGTAACAAGCAGCAGCAGCAGCAGCAGCATTTATGCAGAAGACAGAGACACGACAATCGGCAGACTACAAAAGTTACAACACTGTCACGGCAGAAAAGGGCGTGGCCCTTGAAGCACGTAGCTTCTGTATGTGGCGCCGAATGGCACAGCCCTTTATTCCTACAACTATGTAAGAACTTTATATACACCTTGTAACAATAGACACAATCCGTCAACACGCAAATATTTATTACAGTAATCATAAATAGGTACATGTTTCGGCTGTGCAAAATAGCCATCATCAAGCTGTATGTTTCAGAAATGTAGAAGAATAAAATTATATAGCTGTAGCTATACATTTAAAAGTGAAAAAAATGGCCGAGATCTCGGCGGGCGGAAGGACGGACCAAGACAGATATGACGACGCTAATAGTCGCTTCTGACACTTTTGCGAACGCGCCTCAATAAGAAGATTGGCAACAAGGGTACACGGAAGAATATTCAAAGATGAAAAGACGAAGAAAACGCGGTATGAAAAGAAGTCATTCTGAAGGACGAAGGAAAAGAAGAAAGGGCAGAAGGCAAAATACGGAGGCACACAGTTCCTCTTGCGGACTAACTCGAGGTGCATACAAAATTCCTACATTCAGCACTGGCACCTACATGTAATGCAATTATGTTTAAGTAGATCACGCGTTTTTCAACGTTTACATACGGTGGGGTTACACAAAGAAGCAGGCTCCGCTATGTTTGCTGCTTATTCCACATTACGATGAACAAACTAATCGGCGCAGGACCTACAAGTTGTTTGAACAGCGCTGCAAGTTCTTCTGCAAACACAATAGTGGGGTATTAGGACTCTCACACGCACATCCGACAGTGGTAACCTCTGTAAGCAAGGCCACTGCACAGCGAACATTTCCAAAGTGTGGTAACCTCATATAACGTAAAGATCTAAGTTGTAAAACATCTCCAAATATTCTAATCATTTACCATTTCCCACAGTACTCAAAAACATCAGCCACCTGTGCTCGACCTACTCTACTCAGTGGCGGTGGATAAATAATTCTGACTTTCAACTGATTTATTAATGGCGTTTCATGTAGAACGTAATGAAGAAGAAATCTCCGCTTTTTGTGAAAACGGAAAGCTGCTGGTTCTGAGGTTCTCTCAGCGACTCAATATATTAAAGGCGACACAATCAACGCGACTATTAATTGTAACAAAGAACAGCTGTACTGACTGTATTGAGTAACTGCTACACAACAGGATGTCCTCTGCTAAAACCTCACAGCGTTTTTTGCTGAAGTCACGTTTTAAGGTATGACGCTGTGCAGACTGGCAAATGAATTCCGGCATTTCTGAGAAGCTGGCTGCTTCCACCTTCAGGGCTCAGGAGCTCTTGGACTTCTTGAACCCTTAAGATGAAGGCAGAAAAATTCGAAATGTCGGTAACCGTTAAGCAATCTGCGTGTCGTCATATCAAAGAACCTCAAATCTTCAGTCTTCATGTTCATTAACGTGTCTGTAATAAAGAGTCCGCCTTTCGCCCATCATTTACTCCGGAGTCTGTCCTACGACAGGTCCACAGCCTCTTCCATAGCCAGTTCTCCATTTAGTGAGATCTAGTTCTTCCTCTTTCAATTTCCAGTACCTTCTCGTTTCCTTAGAGTTATCCGGCAGCTCCTTCCACCATCTTCTTCGCTTTCCCGTCACTTCTATCCTTCCATTCTTCCTTCAACGAAGTGTTTTCTTTTAGAAGGCAGTTCCTACGCAAGATGTAACCAGTCATAGTATCCTCCCTTCTTTGTATTGTATGTACGATATTTCTCTCCTCCTTGACTGTATGCAATACTTCATTACTCACACGATTGGCCCAACTGATATTTTCCATCCTCCTCCAGCGCGACATTTCGAAACTTTCCAGGTATTTCTGATCTACTTTCTGAAGTGCCCAAGTTTCAGCACCATAGAAGGCTTTGTTCCAACAATCCTACAAAAAAAACTGATATTCCCAAATTCCGCAAAATCTGTATTTTTAACATTAATTTTCATCATTACCTCCCAATTGAACTTATCTAATCACCTCTCCCTTCGCATTTTTCCGAATAAAATCTTGTATTATTCTATCATCCCTTACAGCTGTTCACGCACAAAAGTACTAAGGAGTTACCTGAAGAAATGAAACCCATTACCCGCAGTGCTAAGTCACGTCTCCGTTCAATTAAATAAACTTAAATCTTCTATGACGCGTCGACTGCGTTTCATAAACCGTACGAATGACTGACAGAGGACACTTTTTAAACTCCGTACTGGAGGTACTGCACTGAACAGAGATAACTTCTTTTATTCAAAGAAGCAATCCAACAAACAACACCTAACAATACCGATGATCTTCCTCCGAATTTTATTGCGTACAAATGCTTACATCAGTACAAAACACTACCAGCAATGCTAAAATAAAATACATTGTAGTATAATTTACAAAATTTGTATCAGTCACTACAATTATATTTAAACAAGAGAGTCTGTGTGTCTACATGAGCGACACGTTTCGACATACGTCATTCTCAAGCTCACAATTCTTTAAAAACAACTTAAGGTCGAACCATGCCGCTCATTTAGAAACAAACTCTGTGGTCTAAACATGCATGTGTTTTGACTGACATAAATTTTGTATATTACACTAACATAACACAACGGGATGTCATAGACAAACACCTGCATGATATCGCTCGCTAAATGCAACAGTGGCACAATCCAAAAATTGTCATTCGTAGTTAACACTACGATTCAGCTCAAGAATAAAACTACAGCCGACAATAGTGGCATCTAGCGGGGTATGTTGTGACTAATAAGTGTGCCGGTATTGTCGGATATTGATGTTAAATTTTTAGCTCAGTCGTGTAGTATTAACTGCACATGGAAATTTTTGAGCTGTACCACTACTGCACTCAGTGAGCGAATTATGTACATTTAAGTACACTTCAACAGCTCATACAGACTACAAGGAGCCAAGCCCTTAGTTGTCAGCTACTGAACCCCGGCGGTTCAAGCTACATTCATCAGGAGCGCTACACTGGTCCCTATTCTGCGCCACAAGAATCCAGCAAATAGGCCACCTTTCAAGCGGTTAACACTTCTGTTATTCGGTGAGTGCCTTGCTCGAATCTCGTCCCGAACAGACTATTCCGACCGAAATTTTGAGTATAAATTCTCCGTACCCTCAGGCAAACACTAGCACAGTACACACCAACTTCCTACCGCACCGCTTCCACAATCATCCGATCGTCTGATGCTACATGCCAACGATCTGCCATGAGTAACTGATGGTATAGTTAAATTAACAAGACAGGTAATGTACGTATAAACGCAATAGAAGCTCGTTCGCGTAACCACTGTTGCCGTCCAAAAGCAATAAATATTACATATTCTGAGGGTGTGTTTATAGCCTTTAGTATCCAGCATGCACTGCGCATGTGCCACATTGTCATCTGTGGCCAATCGGGCTCTACAATATTTTTCCACTTTATCTCACGAACGACACGATTTTCGGAAACAGTTACTGAAGACAAAATGTGTTTTCTGTCTACGCATTTTGTTTGGAACATTTTTTATTCTAGAAATGCGCGAGATATGATCATAAACATACAATCGTCTTCATGTGAAGTACCTGTCATTCTCGTCAGTTTTAATAAAATTTGAGTTTTCTACACAGACTTTCGAAAAATATCCTACTCACACATCAAATTTCACAAAAATCCGTACAGTAGGAGCCGAGTTGTTCGAAGCGCACTGACACACGGACGGACACAGTCTCTTTTCGCAATCTTTGTAACGCGTCCAAAAACGTACCTCCGTATTTTTTACAATCCCTTATAACTGTCGTCCAATATACGGCAAGGTATTCGAAATGGCATCTCCCTTTCGGCCACTCCGATTGAATTCTGTATAGGCCTACATTTCCCACGTCATCTTCCTGCATGTGACGGTCCTTCTACTTGGTGAAGAGCAGATATTGCAGCGTATCACATTCTTATGTAGTAAGAGTACTGGACTTGCGCGTAGACACCGAACACTGCGGCTCCATTTCCCGCACAATATAAACACCAGAATTACACGAGACCAACATTCCAATTCCTTCTTTTTCCATTCATATCAAACCTACCATTTTTTTAAGCGGTGAAGCCAACAATTGCCTATAAAACTCGCAACAAACATGCAGCCACAGCCACCGCGTGTCAGTCCGGTCGGTCAGCTGTTGCAGGGCGGAGCGATCGATCCAGCCAGCTCGTGCAGGCAGCATTCAATGTTCCTTTGTTACAAAAGCGTGGACGCTCAGAGCATTCAGATGCACTGTTACGCCGTCTTTATGATCAACTCTGGCCATTACCAGTATTACAGTACAGTCCTTAACCATTCCAAAATGAATCTATTTACAGATCCTGTTCCTGCCTCACAGAATACACACTACAGCTTCATTACAAAGACAAATATACTTTTTGAAAAAAAAAATCTGTTCGTTGCAAAAATCATATTAAACACACAATTTACATCCCGTCTGCTAGCGAACTAGTTGTATAATGTTATAGTTCGTCACACAGCAACTACCATTGTGTTTTAAAGGGAACGCGCTAAGTCGCTCAACTGCAGACACTCCCCGACTTCAGCCACAGTAACGTTCCGAATGGTCCGGCGCAGGTCGAAATGTAGTAAGCATATGGTTATAGAGATATACAGGGGGGGGGGGGGGTTCTGCTGAAATCCAAACCCCCGGCACACTTGAATCTCATCGGCCACCGCATGACAGGCCCACCGCCTGTGTCATCGCCCAACAGTATCCTTCCGCCACCTTCGTCTCACTGCACTTCCAACGAATAATTCGGTGCGCGTTATAGAAATGCTATTTTTCACATTTTACTTCTCTTTAATAGCGGTGGTCGGGAAACATCTGTGCTGACACACACTCTCCATTCTTTAAATGGAACCCGAAGATTCAGTGCACTGTCCACAGACGTCCGCCAATAATCCAGAGACTCAGGCTATCTCACCGTATTTCTTAGCAGCTATTTTAATATCACCCTATCATCCATAACTGTCTTGCATGTCGTATTGTGGCTGTGCCAAGACACAGTCACCGGCTTCGCACCGAGGAGACCCGGGTTCGTTCCCGGGACTATCTACGGAGACTGTGCTGGACGAAGTGGAAATGAGGCAGGTCTTTGAATGCCCCACAATGAAACTCCAAGCTACATAATTTTAGTAGAATACCCCCCCCCCCCACGTCACCTCTTCCCTTCCGGCTTTCCGATCAAAACTTCGTTTATTTCCAACGTGTCCCGCAAGCAGTTAAGTGCCACACCACACTCATGGTCCTTTGCTTCATTCGAATAACATATGGAGACAGCACTTTATCGCGTGTATCAAAACGGAAAAACGACCTCCCATAAAAATAAACACATCTTCCGCCATCGATATCTTGAGTTCACTGCCTTGCTTTCCCCTGCCACATGAGTACTCTCGTATCTCCTCACTCCCCTCCCCACACGGAGAAGCCACAGATTGCTATAAAGAAACAGGAACTGCTCTAAATCATTCATTATCTAACACATTAACCATGGATTTATACCAGGTAGCTGGATATTGCCCTGTGAAAAAAAACAAGTCCATACAAATGCACTTGAACTCCTGTGCTTCAAAGCCCTAACACTTTAGACGGCTAACCAACCCAACGTGAGGGCGAGTCCTTGAGAAGTTAACACTAAACGCTCTGCCAGACACGAAATTTCCAGTCCTTTATGAAACCCTGAGATACACAATCGCGCTCATAAGAGACAGCCAGTGAACCATATCCTGCATCAGGTAAACCAATGGCACATCCTTATACCCGTTTCTTTAAGGACCATTACCCTCCCACCTAGGCCCAGAGTATCAGCAATCGTCTCTCGCGTTCAGAAACTTCCTTGCGTGCTACACGTCCCTTAACCGGCCGCGGTTCGCAGTTCCGTTCCTGGACAGGCTTCTTATAATGAAATAATAAACTGAAGAAACTGGCAATGAATCCAGTTAATGTAAGTAACAGCGAAGATGTAATTCTACTTTGATCTGAAAACAAAGCGCCTCAACAGCAAGGTCATTAGGGACATGTGAAATGAATGGTTATACCTAAAGTGCTGCACGCTCTCAAGGCTGGCAGGCGAAAGGTCTCCGACGGTGCTGGTGACTGGAACAACGAACCACAGACCCCAGTTCTCTTTAGCCGGTGAAATAATAATAGTGTGCTCCTGCAGACTTCGCGCCAAGGAATCCGATTCTACATACTACTGCAAACAACCAATGAAGTGTGATTCTGCTTCCACGCGCGAATTTCGGCTCAGGATGGAGAGCAATGAGCCGATCAATTTACCCGTCTCCAAATTCCCCACCAACGATGACAGCCACGTTTCATAGCATCACACTGGCGTGGTTATGTGGCATATTGTTGTTTGTAGCCGAAATCCTTGGTACGACCACGTCCAGAACTCCGGCCAAGACGGGAAATCCGTCAACACAAGCAAAATCCCCGTTATGGTTGTAGGGTTCCTGTGTTAGGGCCCAGCAATGCGTTTCGTGCCCAGCAGTGGTTAACGGACCAAGACTTCGCTCCAAAGAAAGAATACAAAACTTTTGATCTCCCATCCAACGAGTGAGCACATCACTCCAGCTTAAGTTCAACGTTACAACACCGGTTAGTACTAAATTCAGTCTAAAGATTCCAAAACGCAGTTACTTATCGCCGTACAAGTTGACTATAATAAAGTCGCTGTGAACACTGCGTTTGACCATCCCAATGCAGTCACTGGGAATAAACCAAGACGCTACACAGAAAAGTATGACTACTTCATTTTGAATTTTATTACTAAAAACGGCGCCACTAGTTTCAACAGCTGATCTCGATTTTTACACCAAAAAGTTCCTATTCTACTTTCCTGTTCCTGACAGGACGCGCAATGCGCCATTACACCGTCGACGGCAGTCACGGCCCCAGCCATCTCATCATCCTGTAGCTGATCACACCAACAACACAATCCATAACGCTCCTAATGACGCAGCTTTTTCCCAGCTTCCTACTACTTACTCCGTCTTAGGTACACCTTGTTGTCAAATACCCTCACATTCTACCGCATTTCCTTAACATGAGACTGAAATCCACGATCATAAAAAAAACAATAGCCAACATTACAGTAGTGTGTATTTCAAGCTTCGCGTCTTCCTGTCAGTCAGCAAGACAAAGAAAGGAAACAATACTTCCAGAACTTAAAGACAGGTATCCAACCATTACTCTCAACAGCCCACAATGTAATTTCCACATAATCATGTAAAACACAATACAAAGTCTGACACCCTTAAATTCAGTACAAATATTAATATGGGTTGTTAATATTTATTAGTTCAGAATAAATTATTTTACACGTTACGCTATGCACTACCGCACAGGGCGATAAGAGGCTTGTTATCCAGCTTGTACCCCTCACAGGCCACCTGTTGGTACGCAAAGATACAATAAACGAAGAATGGGATCGGTTTTCCAACGACTGAAGCAAATGTTCCCAATCCTGCCATAGAGAAGCTACAATTACTGATCAGAAACCTACCAACAGGCTCGTTCTAGAATTCGGTAAAACGATGGGCAACCAGCAACACGTTGTTTTTGGTGCGACAGCCCCCAGTGGGCCAGGGCCTCCTCTTTCATGAGGTTTACTGATCACACACGACGGACCACAGTCGGTAGGACTCCTCTGGACGAGTCATCAGCTCGTCGCAGAGACTTCTACATGACAACACACACAACAGACAAACGTTCATGCCCCCGGCGGGATTAGAACCCAAAATCTCAGCAGGCGAGCGGCCGCAGACCTACGCCTTAGACCGCGCGACCACTGGGACCGGCAGCAATACATTACACACGTGAATTATTTACTGCTTAATATGAATACTCGACATCTTTAGCATTTTTGCCTTTTTCTTCACAACCCTGTCTTTGATCTGGTTATTAGACGATCATATCTCGTTCCTTGGTGGTAAAAAAGCGATCTAACTTATTTTGTTACTTGACGAACGTTCGATGCATGAAGAGATCAATGTGCCGCGCCAAGGTGGTAAAAACAGAATGAACACTATCAATAAACAAATAATAATAATAATAATAATTAAATACCTCAATACAATTTAAGACAAATCGGGGCGAACGGGCACTTTCACTAGTACTCTGGTACTGATGACATGAAATACTGTAGAAAGAAAACAGTAAATATCAGTTCTGTTATTTACCATACCAAACTTCGGGCCACTTGACTACCTCCCCCCCCCCCCCAACCATAAATATGACGAAGAAAGCAAATTCAGTTCCTTACAGGCATCGGTAATGGGGTGCTGAAACATCGCCCCGGTCGAACAGTGTGCTGCTGTATTAATGACTGGTAATTCCTTCTTTGTAACCAACAAACGGTGTGTAGCAGGAAACAATCTGCAGCACTTTTAGCGACGCCCAGCCGACTTAAGTAGTAAGGAAGCAATTTTTTCTATATCTTAGATGTAGTAGCATCGTCTCTGAAGTATAATGGAATTTCGAGATAGCTGTGTCAGTTAATGCAGACTACCTTAAATAAAGCTTCAAATTTACCTCTGTACAACAAGTGTTTGTGTGTTTTAAGAAATTAAACTAATCTGTCAAGGGTTCGTCACCAATCTAATTCCAAAGCACCCTCAGGTAAAGCCAAAACTGGTATCCAGTACATTAGAAATGACAACTAATTCCAGAATAATTTCCGAATGTTGTTCAAAATCTCATCTTCTAAGCGGCAGATCGGGGGGGGGGGGTATAGCAAATCTTTCTCAAGCATGTTCAAGAAAACACGATGTTGACTTTCTATTATCGGGGACAGCATGCTGAAAAGAGGGGGAAGAACATAATTCCCCAATTTTTTTAACCACAGAAATTGGAGATATGTTTCAAAAACACACTCATAAAAACTATCTTCCAACTCTTACAGCCAAAATGAAAGGTGATATGCCTGTCACACGAGGGAAAAACAGTGCAGGAACTCTCCGATTTCAAAAGGCGTAAGTTGCCGCGGACGACACGTTAACCCAAGATGTGCCATCCTCCTCATGCGATTCTATTTGGATTAAAGCAATCAAAACGCGGAAATTCATGGAAAAAATTCAACGGGAAATATCTGAGAATCGCAACCGGACAATATTTTAGAATCTTACCTTTCCTGCTGGTCATGAGGGAACTGGACCGTATTATACTGCACTTACCTGAAACAAGCAAACAGAAATAACGTAACGTTTACTGCAACTGTTTACATACTATCTATCTCCACTGGCAATCCTACAGTGCACACAAGGTACGAACTAAACATACAACAGTACTTTAGGGTAGACGATTGTCACCTTTCAAAAGGTACAGGTTTTTTCGGTAAATCTCATTCTAGGAATGTATGTCATCGAGAACTTTTAGCACATCGTTACATAAACATACGCACATCTTAGATAAGCATGGCAAGTTCCAGGAATTAACTGTCTGGTAAGGATGACCAGATCAAGAAGATATGTAGGCGCAGACACGAGGATAACAAATACCCTGATGAGCGTGGAACGTGTGGGTGTGAAATGGATTAATTCTGGCTCAGGTTATAGGCCAGTAGTGGGCTCTTGTGAACACGGTAATGGAACTAGGTTCCATAAAAGTGCAAATTTTCACAATCATAGCAATTACTAACTTTCAAGGTCACTGCTCCATGTAGTGTTATCACTCTCCAATCCTCTAGTATCTAACAGAATGCCAGGTCTTCAATTAATGACGTGATCAGGTAACTAGGTTCGGACTCTGCAATGAAGAAGCCCTACCTAACACTTTTAACCGTTCATATCGCAGTTCGTAATCGGAACAGGCCAGATGGTCTAAAACGTACACGCTAGGACTATTAATGTCCGTGACGTCACGGTTGAAGTACACTCAACTTGGTAACGCCGTGGATACCACAGTAAGAACGAAGTGAAAGTCCTCCCCCCTGCCTAAATGAATACACGCCATACAGACGTAGGCT
>Ga0131853_10015907_pt1 | contig 13745 bp, 8 predicted proteins | sample TergutLab28metaG_FD_92764 | JGI IMG/M metagenome (GOLD analysis project Ga0131853, IMG submission 92764) | Labiotermes labralis P1 segment gut microbial communities from Petit-Saut dam, French Guiana - Lab288 P1 (version 2) (version 2) | ecosystem: Host-associated > Arthropoda: Insects >... | reverse complement strand
GGTTCGTGTTGTGGACACGCTTATATGTCATAAAGTGAACAAAAATACGGGCTTTAGTTTAGACTAGGCTTATGTATCGCTTTGTGTGAAGCGATTGACAGAAACAAGTGGCGGCGACACAGGGCAGCCAGCTCTCTCGTACCGCGCACAGACGAGAATGCTACTCTGACAGAAACACTGATCTGCTGTGCCGAAAGAACACTACAAATGTGCCGGAGAGACTGAATAATTCATCAAGCAGATTTTGAAACACGACGGCCCGCAGGTAAAACACGTTTTTCATATGCAACTGCTGCTGCTCAGTGTGAGTCTCTAGCCCTAGTTATCAGGGACGGAAAACACGTTTGCCGCATTGTATTGTCTGGTCATACCAATTTTTTTTTACATTATCTCATAAACGGCACGATTTTCATGGAAAAAAATTACTGAACATAAAATGTGTGTTTTGATTTTCTCTACAACCACCGTCTGAAACATTTGTCATTCTAAGGAAAAGTGAGATATTATCATACACAAATGTACATACTTGTCCCACGTAAAGTACCCGTTATTCTTGTCAGATTTTAATGAAACTTAATATTTTGCCACAATATCAAATTTTATGAATATCGTCCATTTGAAGCCCAGTTTTTCCATGCGGACTGACGGACAGACAGACATATATACTTACTTACTTACTCCATGGTGTAGAGTCCTTCTTGAGAAGTTAACTGGTTTGCAGCTAGTCAAGAAATTCCCCGCATTTCACGGAACCCGAAGGTTCATTACCGCACTCACAAGCGTCCGCCACCTGTCCCTATCCTGAGCCAACCCAATCCAGTCCACAAACCCACATCCCACCTCCTGGAGATCCATCCTAATATTATCCACCAATCTACGCCTAGGTCTCCCCAGTGGTCTCTTTCCCTCCGGTTTCCCCACCAAGACGCTATACACCCCCCTCTCCTCACCCATACGCGCCACATGCCCTGCCCATCTCATTATTCTCGATTTTATCACCCGCACAATATTGGGTGAGGTGTACAAATCATTTAGCTCCTCGTTATGCAGTCTCCTCCATTCCCCCGTTACCTTGTCCCTCCTAGGTCCAAATATTCTCCTCAACACCATGTTCTCAAACACCCTCAGCTTCCTTTCCTCCTGCAATGTCAGCGACCAAGTTTCACACCCATAAATAATAACAGGCAAAATTATAGTTCTATATAGCTTGATCTTTATATTTTTGGATAGCAACCTGGAAGACAAAAGATTCTGCCCCGAATGATAGCAAGCGTTTCCTGACCTCAATCTGCTCTTAATTTCTTCCGTAATAGAATTTTGATTTGTTAAAGTTGTTCCCAAATATTTAAACTCTTCCACCCTCTCGAAGCTACTATTATCAATCCTTACACTGTGAATTCGTCCTGCATTCTGATCCCGAGACATGACCATGTATTTAGTTTTATCAGCACTTACTTCCAGTCCAATCTCCCCAGTAGCAGCTACTAAAGCTTCTGCGTTTTCCTTTAGAGTATGTATGGTTCCTCCCAGTATATTAATATCATCGGCATAAGTCAAAAGCTGATGACAGACATATATAACGAAGCTAATGGTCACTTTCACAAGTTTGCAAACGCGCGTACAACAGTCTCCCGCTAGGTATACAGCCTGTCCTCCACTCGTTACATCGTGCAAGGAACCGTATATTCCCAATGGCCAGCCTTATCAGTCTTCTTGCAGAGCGCATGAAACCGTTTATCACGTTACCCGTCCCGTACGCTAGTTTTCAGGCTTACGTAAGACTTTTCGCTGCACAAAGTTCTCGTGCACACTGGAAATACGGCGTACAATAGACATACAGTAGGCCTCTGAGGTCGCGAGGTCCGGATCATATAGGGAATTAGGACGTGGGCCTACATAACATGTTAGTAGCTTCGTCGGTTCTCTGCAGCAGAATGGTCAGGATATGTACCTCCTGGTTTAATGCGAATTCTACCCACACATTGTATTTACGTGTCATGTATGATTCTTACAAAAAACAGCAACTGTTCCCCTATACAGCATTCTCAGATTGGTCTTTCTAATGGAAGCAAACCGTGTCCTCTGCGAGGTAAGAAGTGAATCTTCATTATTACGTGAACAAACTGTAGTCTTCAAACGCTTAATGCAGCTCTCTCGATTGACGTGACTATGAATAATGAATGGAGAACTTGAGGGAAGGCGGTCATGACTCATTCTAGTGTACAATCACAGTGCTTGCCTAGGGACACCGAAAACTATTAAGCATAGCCGGTTCGAATCTAAGCCTGTATTACTGACCTACACCTGAACCCGGACCTATCTGCTATTAAGCAGGTACATCGTCTGTGTTAGCACAGCTAACCACTGTCCAGTACTTACGGTACGCCATCACTGCACGACCCTTGAATTCAGGATATGATCATTTGCGTTTAAAGAAACAATACTGGTGAGTTACAGAAAATTTCAAGGGAAACCGGTGGAAGAATAATGCGGGAAAACAGAGGTTGGGTCTCCACACAGCTAGAAGTTCAATCGCCAATCACAAATGTCGTACTTCTGCTACCGGGCTTTGGAAACAGCAAGGAGACGGGGCGTTCTGCATTGATTGTCATTTGCAATGGACTTAGTTTCGCAAAAGCGAATAAAATATCACAGTTTTGAAAGTAAGGAATTAAGGGAACTAGGAAACTGTCATACTGTAGCAAACAGAACATTAATCATAACAATCATATGTGGCACTGCATTCAAATTTGGAATATGGAACATCCACAACCGGCAATTTTCTACCAGAATGTTAAGTGGCAAACCTGATTAAGGCCTACAGCTGAAAGTAGCTAAGCTGGCACATAAACTCCCTGCCCCTTACGGAAACCGAAGGTTCACAGCTGTGTTCAGAACAAATCTCTTACTGGACCCTACTTGACCCACAGGAACCCTGACCACATACTCAAGACCTGTTTCGGTAAAATCCTCTCGGTTTACTGCCGTACTTAGAGGTGACTATTCACTACTGGACCCTACCAAAATCATACACCTTGTCCAATTTCTCAGGACCATTTTCTTCACGATCCACTCCGATACTCTCCTCTCAAGAACGTCTGGAACTCCATCGGTCTCTTCCGTTCTGGAATTCCGACCATTCCTCTCAATTTATTCCTGATCTCCCAGAAGCTTCAGCCATCTTACCTACCCTCAGATGACGAAGAGCAAACGTAGTAACTCTTAAGTAAGAAATTTTTTCCAGACCTTTATTATTGTATTTCTCTCTCTTAAATCAAACATCCTCAAGGCACCAAGTTCTCAAACCCCCTTAACATACAGGGAACAAACCGAACATGCATGCCGTAAACGAAACAAGACGTACAAAGTTAACGTGTAGAGTATGAAGCAGAAGGAGCAGTGGAACTATAGTTCAGCATTAGTCTCGGTAATATATGATGGCATCCCTGAATTTTAATATTCAGTTTTCTTTGAAAGCAACAATAAAGATAAGATATTCTTAACTGAAATTATACAAGCATCGCCTAATTTAACCTACTCAGTGCTACATGTCCGCTTAAACTACTTACATATAGGTTTTGTGTCCAGGCACATTACGGTAGGTGCAGCGGTGAAGAAAAGGCTGGTGACAGTTTAGAAACATTTAGACATATTTCAGGAGATCACAATGATTTATTTAAGAAATCAAGTGTTGTGAGTAGCTGTGGAAGACCTAGAAATCACTGGTTCAAGTGACACGATATATCCGTGCCCCAAAGCACAAACAAAACTGAGCATTAAGATCTGTACTTCAGAATCACGTCCTTCCAACATTGCAGCAATCCCGAGAGAAAATATACACCCCGTAATAGTTCTGTCGGGTTCCACTTTGCTTTGAGTCCTAAATCCTTCTGCAAAGGCTATTCACAGGGATCACGTAACATTTATTAAAACGTCAGTATCAAAGCAACCTAGTTCAGATCCCTTCGATCGATACTCGAAACATTTCCAGTCTCTACCACTAGACAGCAGCAGCAGCATTGCTGCAGAGATGCTGTTACACTATTGGACCCAGTGACCTAGACAATAAACCATGGCTCGCGGGAGAAGTCGATTGATGTATCTCCGACTACACACACAAGAACAGCAACTAGAACATTTCAAAACGGCAAATGGAATTTCTAAGGAAAAGTAGCCACACTAGAATAATATGTGACGCTGATGGTAAAAAAAACCACACAACGTGGAACCAGTACGGAAGAATTTTTCCGATTACCTTAAAATGGTTAATGATTACCATGGGCCCAGACTGCAATAATTATAAAATTGGTACCCATGCTTCATTACGAAATGTTTCGGTCCTACAAGACTATCATCAGAGGATTTAAATTTACATAGATCTCCGTGAGAAATTACAGTTGACATCAGTTTCTCCAAAATGGCTGTTCTGTGAAACATGCTCTGCTTTCTTCTGAATGTTCGCATATTTCGGAAATCTGCCACCGAAAACGAAACTTTCAACCAGTGAAACCCACCGAAAACGAAACTTTCAACCAGTGAAACAGACCTGCGTGTACACTGAATGGCTTGTTTGAAAGGTCACATGCAACGTGTTTTTACGACGGACTGACGTCTAATGTCTGTGCTAATAGACCCAGTGAGTAGGAATACAACATATTCACAGTGTGAAGCTAGTACACTATATTGTGTGGAAAGACAGTGGTACGATAACTGAAGAATAAAAAACCAAACAGATGCCACTTATTATTTTATTGTACTTCTTATAGGCTCAACAAATTTTGGGCATAATAATGCCCGAAACAAGTGGCATCTAGTTGGTTTTTTATTCTTCAGTTATCACAATGATGCACGGTCCAATAAACATCAGATTCACAGTGGTGCAAGTTTGTACAGAGAGTGAGTACAAACACCAAAGAATAAACATGTCGTGAGTGGGCCACTCCTGTTTCAAAAGAAAGTGCGTAATTTTGGTACTCACACTTCTTCTTGAGTGGGGATAAAGAAGGCCTTAGCCTCCGTCCCTTCTTGATGGACTCCATGAGTAGTTCCCTGGGGGTGGAGGGTCTGCTCCGAGCTGGCGCCAGTTTCCGGTCAGATGCCTGCAAGACCAAAATGAGGTGAAGAGTCAGAAACTCTTATGGCAACTACACACAGATGTGCTGGTTCTGGCCACAGGGAAATGTCCCAGTCAGTGCGACAGAACCTGCCCGACGACCATTCGGACTGAATGGCCATCTGCAACAGGAACCACTTACAAATGATAAATTTTAGTTAACAGACGCAATAATAAACCAATTGGGATGCTATCAATATGTTCGACGTACGGCACACTGAGCTTGTGTAGGCACATGATCTAGTCACTGCAGCACTTTAGTCACACTGATGTACTGCTGGCTGTTCCCTTGCGCAAATTTAAAAATCGTGGGTAAAGGTAAAGGTAAAGTTCACCCTAGAACAGGCCGCGAAGGCCCAGAGGGGAAGTACACGTATATCTCTTTCTTTCTTTAACCTCGGCACTACATGGGGTGGGTGGGCGTCACGCCCCGGCCGCTTCACCCCCGGGAAAGAGACCCAATACCCATTGTATAGGAGGTTGGGTGGACACCAGGGCCGGTCTGGACGGGTGCGAAATATCTCGCCCCCCACCGGGATTCGTTCCCCGGACCGTCCAGCCCGTAGCCAGTCGCTATACCGACTGCGCTATCCCGGTCCACAAACATCGTTGGTTAAATCTTCAGCGTCAACGACAGAAAATATTGACTAAACCGCATATGAAGAATACGAGTTCCATAGCATGACGCGGTAATTCGGAAACTAATGAGGGATCACAGGAGAATCTGCGAGAGGAAATTGACGCTTACGTCGGGGGAGGCGGGGGGAGGGCTTAACATGTATCATTAACAGGCTGGGAAATGAAACGTGCAGTAAAGATCCGCACGCACTTAATGGTCCAGTATGAACAAGGATTTAGCCCACCAGGACATGTGAAACTGGATACTTAAAAATACATAACAATAGCAGAACACAGTCAGCAAGCCACAGATCTGATAGGAGGCTATGGGCAGACAGAAACAGGAAATTACAAAAATTACTGGACAGAGAGAGAGAGATGTTTTACTTAAATGACGCTGTATTTTCTGAGATTATATACATGTATGTAGTTGCGTCAGTGGTAGATGAAAGAACAAAGAGTATGCTGCTCTGGTGGGATGATACTGACGGGGGAACACGGAAGTTCTAGCAGAATAATCTATTACGTCACTTCGTTCACCGGAAGTCCCATAAAGAGTGGTCCGGGATCGAACCAGGGCCTTCGTGGTGAAAGGTATGTTAAAATATACTAGAAATGAGAGTAAATACGTGATCTAGAAACTTCAAGAATGTTGAACCCATGGCTCACGTTGGGGCGCAGCGCCACAGGGACAGTACATACAATGGTAATAGTAACAATAGCAGTGTCAGTAACAGTAACAATAGCAGTGTCAGTAATAGTAACAATAGCAGTGTCAGTAATAGTAACAATAGCAGTGTCAGTAAAAGTAACAATAGTAGTGTCAGTAATAGTAACAATAGCTGTGTCAGTAATAGTAACAATAGCTGTCAGTAATAGTAACAAGAGCAGTGTCAGTAATAGTAACAATAGCAGTGTCAGTAATAGTTATGATTATGATGATGGATGGTGATGATGATGATGATAATAATAATAATAATAACAACAACATATTTCGCGGAAGAAATAACATTCCATGTAGCACAAATTGTAAATAAAGAACAGCTGCATCACTATATACCATAGAAACATGGTTTGTTTCTGGTACATAATTGTAAATACCCTGCATAAAGGTGACAACAAGGATAACAATGATAAAAAAGAACTTCACTTAGTCGAACCTCTTCTACCAGTAGGTGTAGAAGGTTTACGCAGAGCTTTCCATCTCTCATGGTTTCGAGGAATAGCACTTACTCCTAACCATTTAATTCCCATTTCCTTCAAAATCTTCTGTTGCCCTTCTTCCCAAGTCTGTCGGGACTTCCTTTGGGTCTCTTCCCCCGTGTTATAGCTTGCCAGACGATTGTGGGTTATCTGTCGTCCCCCACTCTTATAGCGGGCCCAAACCATCTCAACTGTGCTCAATAAAAATTTCTATAATGCAATAAAGAACTTTTGAAAAAAAAAATGTGGAAAAAGTTCTTACACAAGGAAGAAGCCTACTAGATTACAACACCAACTTGAACCAAAACCTAGTATGGAATGGGGCCCAATATCTGCAAAAGGGGTGACAACGGCAATAAAAACAATGCTGAACTGGAAAGCTTCTGGAAGAGGCCAAATAGCAACTTTCTTTCTTAAGCAACTTACTGTAACGTAGAAATGTTTGGCAACAGTTTTAACAAACTGATCGAAGAAGATCAAATACCGAAGTGGCTGAAGGCAGGAGTAACAATTCTTATACCCAAGACAGAAAACACGGGAAGACCAAATAATTATAAACCTGTGACCTGTCTGCCAAAAATATACAAAACCATTACACATATATAAATAACAGAATAATGTAAAAATATGTTGATGACAAAAAGCTGATGCCTAAAGGAAAGAAATAGTGCTCCAGAGGAGCAAAAGAATGCAGAGATCAAGTGCTATTAGCACAAGCGATATTGCAGGAAAAAGACCTGAAGCATGGCATGGATGTATTATCAGAAAGTTTTTGACAGAGTGTCTCACAGTTGGAAAATCACATCCTTAGAGTTAATAGGGATCAATAACAAAACAATATCCTTCACTAAGAAAACTATGAGTTAGTGGGGACAAAATATGCCCCTGGACGCAGAAGAGAAGCTAGTTGAGACAGAAGAAATAGGAGTGCAATAAGACATATTTCAAGGTCACTCATTCCCGCCACTCTTATTTGGCATTAGCTTAATCCCCCTCACAAAACAGTTAAAATGAGTACAGGTTATGAAAGGCATGTGACGAAGACAAAAAATCACACACACTTTACACAGAAGACTTGAGACTGATGGGCAAAACAGTGTAAGAACTCCAAAAGCAGCTGCTAACAAAACTTTCAGCGAAATTATTTACAAGTAAATGGGGCTTAACAAATGTGAAAATTTTGATGTCTTGCTGACCGTGTACCTCAGTATAATCCTAGTAATTAACCAACTTGATGCACAAAATCTTGTTTTATAATAAGTTTACTAAATGCCTCTACATGTTTCGAGCACCATGTGCTCATCATCAGAAGGTCAAAATTGTATATACAGCATCTGGTATCATCACACCTGTAGGTGGCCGTCCCGTGCACAGGTTGAGAGAAGACTCTTCTCTCAACCTGTGCACGGGACGGCCACCTACAGGTGTCATGATAACAGAGGCTGTAAAATACAATTTTCACCTCCTCATGATGAGCACATTGTGCTCGAAACATGTAGAGGCATTTAATAAACTTATTATAAAACAAGATTTTGTGCATCAAGTTGGTTAATTACTAGGAGAAATGTGAAAATATTGTACTCAAGAGAGGAATATCAGTTCACGAGCGAAACTTAATACATGACATCAGAACAAAGGAATACAACAGCTTGAGCGTAGGTAAACACAAAAGTACACAGGTAACGAGAACGGTGAAGGTATGCAGTACCACAACGTAAATGAAAGTTTGAAGAAGTAATATACAGGGAGATTAAGAATGGACTGAACTTCGAGTTCAACGTACAGAATTACAGCACTTGTAGCATTATTCATCCCCGTATTAAGATACAGTTTTTGTATCATTATATGGGAAGTTTAATAAATAAACAAATCGACAGGAAAACCAGAAATTTGTTAACAACGTACAGAACAGATCACCTGAAAGCTGACATCGATATACAAAGGAAAACATGAAGTACAGGCATGTTACAAACTGAAGCGACACACAAAGCAGAGATAATCAATATTGCATAACACCTGAAATAAAACACAAAGAAAATAACGTGTAAATATTGTTAAAAGCCACGAAACGAATCAAACAAATATGAATCCTACAATTGCCATAAAACAGCAGCAAAAGTTGTTTAAAACTTAAGCGAATCAAGTGAAAACAGTGACACAAAAAGGCAGGCAAACAGCACACAAAAACGAGATTATAACAATAACTGTGCTCGTGGGTGTCGTTCTTTCCTCCGGTAATTTGATGCGTTTAGTAATTTTTGATCGGTACTGTACACAATTAAGTTTGCTAATACAGGCAACAGAGAAATCAATCCTTCCTATACAAGGGCTGGCTGAGAAGGAGTGTGAACTCGAAGGAACAAGTTCCAACCAATCGTCAAGTTGTCAGAACGACCAGGTTATGCTAATGATCGCCTGCCTTATGTAGAATGCCGATAGTTATCTTGTGTTCGCTTGCGATCATGACGTAGCGGCGACTTCGCACCTTCTAGCCACTTAAAGCACAGCTGTAATTACACGTACCGCATGATGTAACATCAAAGTTCGCCATAATAATATAAACAGCCAACTAGAGGCAACAATAATAATTTTATTAATAATTTCAATCAGTACAACATGTTTCGGGCGATAATTTGACCCATCCTCTGGAGCACTAGACTGTGTTTACAGCTTGTGGTATAAAGCACCGACGATGCTGCCTGCTGGTGACCAGGATGTGGTGGAACTGATTATAACCAGTTCCACCTCATTCTGGTCACATGTTGAGCTGAGTGAAATTATTAATAAAATTATTATTGTTGCATCTAGTTGGCTGTTTATATTATTGTATCAATGATGCATGGTCACACAAACATCAAATCAAATTTCGCCATTTACCTACACAATGCATTCATGAGTTAGTATGATTATCAAATTAAGGAACGAAAATTTCGACAAAACAACATTGACCAGTTGGTACTAAAAGGGCGGTGTTGTCTGTGAGGTAGGCAATGAAATTTTCAACATAAGATAAATACCGCCTCCAAAGGATTAGTATAGGCAATACCATTGGCGACCACTTTCGCACACAATTAATGACGTACTACAAAACGCACAATAATTTTGTTACGCATAATTATGATATCACTGTCAACCCTCTACACTGTCAGGTTTATAAACTGTCACATCTGCTTGTTTGTGTGTATAATTAAGGCTCAGTCATAGCCAGACTTTTGTCGACGGCTTATCACCACAGACACCCGTATTCAGTCCCAAGGTGTGGGATTTGTAGTCAATCGACGGGCACTGGGGCAGAACGACTGCGCATGTTGAGGTGCAGTGCCAAGTGAAACTTCACCTGACTCTCACAAATACATGTACTTAACAAACTCACTGAACAGTATGATGAAGACTCATGAAATGATGCTACATAAACACAGTTCTATTGATCTAAGCGCGTATTGTTCTCATTCATTCTGTGTGGCTTTAAGCATCACCTGTTACTCTCTCGCTTTCTCTCTCTCTCTCGACCATTACTGCACGACGTGTTCGCCGATGAACAGTTTAAAAATTACATTAGTTGTCCAATTACAGGCCTGGACAGGCCCTTAGGCCTCGAGGAATTTGTGGTTCCCAGAATTTGTAGACATTCGGCACTTGAAAGTGGTAAGGTTGTCAGCCCTACGCACAGGCTACCTTAAATCCTCTGGAGATACTGCTGGTACTCATTTCTATTCGAGGCTGAGCAGACCCCAGGGCCAACGTGCGACCGGAAGGATCAAGTGAATGAAAAATGCCAATGGCCCTAGCTGGAAGCAAACCCGCGACCTTCTGGTTTGTAGCGCAGTGTTAATAATTTTATAATAAAACAAAACGCCAATCAATATTCTACTCAGGGCAACTTAAATGTCATAGCGTAACATTTTCTGCCAAGTATTCACGCTGCGGAAAATGAATTCAGAGATATTATTCCAAATAACCAGTGAAAGAATGTAGCCCAAGGTACCGACACAGGGACAACTGCCATCACTACTCTGGTGTGACAGTAGCAACGCAGCGAACCCCGCTATTCTAATTTGCCCTGAGTCACATTTAAAAAAGGCGATGAAAGTGTTTTGCTTCGGCTTACAGACACGTCACACCTAACAAACACGTGTTTTTAGGTTATCCACACCGTGCATTACATTCATGCTGCATTCTACCTACGTATAGAAATCCCTTTACAGGCCCTGAGGGTTACAGGAGAGTGACGCTTTTACCTCCCACGAAATATTTCTGATACTTATTTCTGTTAGTGGCCGGAAGGATTATGTCAATGAAAAAATTCCAATTACACGATCGCGAATAGAGCCCACAACAATTCGGTCGTAGTGCCTCAACCAACTGCGCTACCGCTTACCCCAGCTACGTGACTGGATTGTGTTTGTATCCATTTGGTGTGCCGGAAGATCTAATTGTTGTACGGTGGACTGCCTGCGGGTGACGCCTCGTGCGTCGAAACGCGTCGGACTAGCTAATTAGTAAGTGTAATTTAGCGTACAGAAGTGTGCATGAATGGGTAGGTTGAAAAAATAGCTAATAACAAAACACGATGTTCATTACACGTCGATGTTTCAGTAGTGACAGTTCTCAGATAAAATATTATTCTGACATTATTACATTTGTATGAAGTTCATAAACGGATTATTACCAGATGGACAATAGTTATAATATAGTAGATCTTTCTAATGTTTGGAATCCTGGCATAAAAGACAACACTATTTCATGAGACTGTGGAGGTGGGGAGCACTTCACTTTACGGTAGTCAGTTTGATTATCTAAATTACTGCTTACGCTTCGTCGTACGTTGCAGTTCTACGTACGACTCACATACTAATGTCGTAATAGTCAAGCACTGATATTACGCGTGTCAATATCGCCGTGTCTTGTTTGATATATGACAGAGTGGGAAACGATAATTTGATTGAATGTGGTGGCGCACGCAAACAATGGTGATGGGAGATTCATGGTCGTCTCTTCTCCAGTCTCCAGGACAGTCGAGTCCGAAAACTAGCATTTAACGACAGTAGCAGACCTGCTACTACAGCTAGCAACGAGCGGCTCCAGCCGCTTTATCTGCTGTCACATCGGACGTTTCGATCGTGTTGCTTCAGCCCAAATTTTAATGTAAGAAAGTGAATTGGCAATATTTTCCTGAGATACAGGAGCAGAACTGAATGCCTAATTGAGGGTACTTAGTTCCAAAATTTCAGTTTTTGTTTTCATAGATTGACAGTACTGGTGGGTCTAGGCCTCCTCATTGTTGAGGTTTCGAGATCACACTAAGACACACATACTCGGTGGGACTCCTCTGGACGAGTGATCAGCCTGTCGCAAAAACCTCTACCTAACACACAACACTCACAAGAGACAGACGTCCATCCCCCCTCCCCTTGGGCGGGATTCGAACCCGCAATCCCAGAAAGCGAGCGCCGCAGACCCACGTGGCCACCGGGATCGGCTCCATAATTTCGTACTGCAGCGAAAAATAGATTAAAGCAGACATAACATTCCTTTTGTCGAATACCGAGAGATCAAAGTTACTATGTACCGCCGCCCTAAATGCCTGAATTTAATATGGATTATTAGGCGAGGCGACTCACTCGGATGGTCGTGAAATTCACTGCCTTTCATGGACCCAGTTTCATCAAACGTCCACCACCGCACCACACACAAAGAAAGTTGAATCCCGTCCATATCTTTACTGACTGTTTATTTTATACAGTACTTATTTTAAGCCTTTAAAAGCCAAATGGTTATTTTAAGATTTATAAATTCTACATTTTGCTCACAATATGAACTACGTATTCTATAGATCTTAGAACAAACGGCGACCATTTCCCTCCACAGCATTAAGTGGTTTATTTCCATACGACAAGGAGTGTGTTTACTGTGCGGTACGAACTGAATTCTTAAATACGGCTCCGGTTATTTTTTTTCTCAGTGCCCGCACCATGGCTCTGGCGGTCATTCGCCCAGCTCTCACCGAGGAGTCCCAAGTTCGATCCCAGATCTGTCCATGTAGCAACTGTGATGAACAAAGTGGCCCTGATACGTGTCTTTGTCCGAGTACTTCGCCCTTCCCTGTCAATATCATTCCATGAGTGGTCCAAACTCATCTTCATACACATGTTGTTTTCACCAGAAGGACAAACGAGCGAAGCCTGGGAACTTCCAGCAGTGCTCTACTACAAATCGGCGGGGAGCAACGAATAAAGAAGTATTTTCCGGTTTAGTTTCTCATAGTATTTCTGCCTCCCCTATTAGTACCCACGATTCCCAATACCCCATGCTCATCTTAATGCTACTCTTATCAGAAGGGCAAACGGAGAAGTCTGTGAAGCTTCTAACAAGCAATGTTCTTTCGAAGAAAATGTTTTATTCTGTGTTAATAAAAATCCAACCAGATGCAACAGTATGCAGATATTTATTTATTGCAAAGTCACTCTACACGTTTCGGGTGTCATAGCACCCTTCATCAGGAGTACTAAAAACTGTAACCGCAACCTCCGGTACAGGTCATACTGTAAAATACAAGGATTAACTGGAATGAACTAACTGTGTGTATTGGCTTGTTAGCTGCAGATAGTAATGGATGGCGGTACATTAACATATTTACAAAAGTCTATTTTGTAAATATGTTAATGTACCGCCACCCATTACTACCAGAAGTTAACAAGCCAACACACACTGTTAGTTCATTCCAGTTAATCCTTGTATTTTACAGTATGACCTGTACCGGAGGTTGCGGTTACAGTTTTTAGTACTCCTGATGATGGGTGCTGTGACACCC
>Ga0131853_10015906_pt1 | contig 13745 bp, 8 predicted proteins | sample TergutLab28metaG_FD_92764 | JGI IMG/M metagenome (GOLD analysis project Ga0131853, IMG submission 92764) | Labiotermes labralis P1 segment gut microbial communities from Petit-Saut dam, French Guiana - Lab288 P1 (version 2) (version 2) | ecosystem: Host-associated > Arthropoda: Insects >... | reverse complement strand
GTACAAATCATTTAGCTCCTCGTTATGCAGTCTCCTCCATTCCCCCGTTACCTCGTCCCTCCTAAGTCCAAATATTCTCCTCAACACCATGTTCTCAAACACCCTCAGCTTCCTTTCCTCCCGGAATGTCATTAAGTATTACGTACTTTAATTTTGTGTTTGTAGTCTTAGTTATCCAGCATACAAAGTGCATGTGCCGTACTGTATTGCCATCTGTGGCCTATCTGGTTCTACCATACTTGTTTACCTTATTTCAAAAAGGGCACGGCATTCGAAAATAATTTACTGTGCATTAGATATATGTTGTGGTTTTGTCTACAGATTTTGTCTGAAACATTTCTTGTTATAAGAAGAATTAAGCAAGATATTATCATAAATGTGCAATGGTCATCATGTAAAAACATCCCTTATTCTTGCCAGATTGTAATAAAACTCGAATCTTTTCGACAGATTTTCGAAATATCCTCAAATATCAAATTTCACGAAAATTCCTCCAGTAGCGACCGAGTTTTTCCGTGCGGACAGATGGTTAGATAGACAGACATGACCAAGTTAGTAGTCACTTTTCAGAATTCAGGAAAACGCCTAGAAATTAATACATTTTTTTAGGTTTTTAAAAGTTATTACGAGTAATAATATAAATGCCGGTCCCAGTGACCGCGCAGTCTAATTCATGGTTCTTCGGCCGCTCGCTTCCTGGGACTGCGGGTTCGAATCACTCAGGCGTCATGTCTGTCTGTCTGTTGTGACTGTCGTGTGTTGTAAGGTAGAGGTCTCTGCAAGGGGCTGATCGTTGTCTAGAGGACTCGTACCGAGTGTGGCGTATCTGAGTATAATCTCGAAACCTCTATATAGAGGAGGCACAGGGCCATTAGGGCAGTAGAGCCATGAAAAAAGAATATTACAAACATAAGCGCTACGGATAGGAATTTACCGGAATTGGCACCGATAGCCTAATGGTTTTATTCAATGGTGCAATATTTTTAAAATTATTAAGTATCTGACATTTCCACTGCGCTAGCAAGCAACACAGCCACACAGCTGCAGCCACTAGCCAAGAGTATGTACAGCCAGGAGGGATTTCAGTTTTCGTCCACGACCAGTCGTAGGTGTCAAAATCGTATCCTTTTTCGTCCACCCCTATTATTCATATTCATATTCCGTGAGTGTCATACGTCCGTGCTGTGTACACAGCACGGACGTATGACACTCACGGAATAACAACATCACAACCAGCACAGGACAGACAATGACCAGATCAACCCAGCACAACATAACCTACACTGTCACTGCATGCTGCCACAACACTCTTTAAATCACAACGTAAATAAGAAGAACCCAATAACTTCATATATAGACACTCCAACTCCATGATGATGATCCATTGGGTTCGAAACATGTAGGAGGTGATTATGACTTTTAATGTGTTTTAAAGTGTGATTTTACCAAGTGAAATACATTGTGTGCAACTATTTGGTTTGCTATAATTTTAAAACAATATCAAGTGTCCAGGCAAGCGGCTGCAAAATCATAATTGGTCAGCTTGAATGTCGTTAAATTTGTTTCCATCCCTATCCACCGGCATATTTAGCCAATCAAGCTCGATTGAAATGTTATTTACTTTTCTCTTTAGCCAATCAATTTCGATTAATTGTTTCTAAGAGACCCCAGCTCTTACCTTCTCCGTTCGCAGTTTCTAGCGGTCATTCTTCTTATTCTGAGACAGATATGAATATACGTTAAATGGTCAGTTGGCCCTTCACCTGTTCATGCACTGTGTCGTCGTTGTTCTGATGTCACCTTTTCATGTCCCGATCTGGGCGCTAAGGAGTTCTCTGTTATATCGTAGTCCAAATATTTAGCAAATTACATAGTTTGTCAGGATGTTGGGAAGGGTGAGCCTTCCCTCAGGGAATATAACGTGATGTTTTACGACGCACTTCACTATCATTAAGTCTTTAGATGGTAAAGTACGTAAACTTATTATTATTATTATTCATGAAATTTTTTTTTATATAACAAACCTAGCAGACAATATACTGCGTCAAATAGCAGTAGTCTGCAGCTGACAAAGAAGGCTTGTGCGTTATTTCACTCATATTTTCCAAACAATTTTACCATCCACGTCCTGACATTAAATTATTCATAATTAAGTTAAAAGAATATTAAAGTGGGGCTTACATAAATTTACGAAGTGTTAATTTTCCTGATACGGTGACGAATAAGAGCAGTCACGTTGCTGAGGGATTGGCAGATGATTTAATTAAACAATATGAGAGCGGAGAAATATCTAGGTTGGAAGTTGTTTCCAAAATTAGCCTCAGACACAAGATGGAATACGTCCATAATTTTCCATCCGAGCTGCGAGGATGCGAGGCGGCGCAGTAAGGGAAATGGTCCTGCGTACACCGAATTGGTGCTGGGCAGATAGAATGTCTTTTTTATCATCATCATCATCATCATCATGTTCCTGAAGAGTTAGGCGTATTTCCTGTTCCTTGAACCTCAAGATGAAGTTGGTCCCTCCATCTCTTCCTCGGTCTTCCCATGTTCCTTCGTCCTTTTGGTTTATATTGTAGTGTTTGTTTTGGTAGTCTGTTTGTGTCCATCCCCTGTACATGATGTAGACACTTTTTCTGGTACTGTTTTATTTCCTTTACTGTGTTCTGTGCTCCCGTTTTTTGCCTAATACATTGATTCTTTTCTTTATCTAGTTTTGTTATTCCAAGTAAGTGTCTCAAAAATTTAATCTGTGCTGCTTCTAAATGTTGTCCCTCTCTTTTCTTTAGTACTTAAGCTTCACTTCCAAATTTCAATGCTGCTTTAGCTGTAATGTTGTGAATTCTTAACTTTGTTTCTTTGTTCATTTGTTTTCCAAAATGTCTTTTTCTTTTTTTTTAATCGCTGTTGGAAGCTGGAGTTTTCTCCCGTTTTGTTGGATTTTACTTTACCATTCAATTAATGAACAAAATCAAACGTTAACAGTTTTTCAGTTTTCATTGTGAATATTCTTATTATGCACATTACAAAACTTTTAAAATGCCGCGCAGTTACAAGGCCGTGTAATATTTCTCTGCTCAGAGCAGTAGCAGCTCCTAGCAACTCTAAAACAATTAGAGTTAACGTAGGATATGTGATATAGGTATGGACAAATAGTGGTAAAACAGATATTTAAGCGCCTGGTTGTTTTAATTATAATTAACTTCAGAATTTCAATAAACGGCGATCTCATTGTTTGATAGACAAGGCAGGCAATGAAAGTATAACGTAATACTGAAGGGCCTTTGTGCAATAATTTTGCAGTGGAAAAGCAGTGAATATTACATATTACAAGCCTGTGTATGAAGATTTAATTATCCGGCCCGCAAATCGCATGCGCCAAATATTATTGTCATCTGTGGCCTGCCCGACTCTACACCATTTTACCATACTCTCTCATAAACGGTACGACCTTCGGAAAAACGTTTTGAATATGAAGTTGTGTTTTGATTTTCTCTACAAGTTTTATCCGAAATATTTCGCATTCTGAGAAGAACTGAGCGAGTTTAGTTTAGTGGTCTTCATGTAAAGTACCTGTTACTCTTGTCATATTTTAAGGAATCTTGAACTTCCAGGATATATTTTCGAAAAATACTCAAAATCATATTCCATGGAAATCCATTCAGTGGGACCCGAGATTTTACATGCGGACTGATGGACGGAATACAAACAGACGGCCAGTTGTGGCAAAGATAATATTCTCTTTTCGCAGTTTTGTGTTGCGCTTAAAAACTCTTATAGTCCTCTTAGTTTGGTGTTTTGGGTAATCATACTTATTTTAATAATTTCATTAAACTAAGGCTACATTGCTTGATAAAAAATGTTATAGTATTTTCTATACAATGGGTATCAAGGTAGAGCAATCCCATGACAGGACTTGACAGGCCCTGAGGGTTCCAGGAGTTTGAGACTCCAGATTTCAGGACAATCGGAACATGAAGGTAGTAAGGTTGTCAGCCTTACGCACCGGCCGCCTTTATCCCCCAGGAAATATTCCTGGTATCCATTTCTGTCATACGCTGAGTCACCCCAGGGCCATAGTGCGGCCGGAAAGATTATGTCAATAAAAAAAATCCAATGAAACCAACGGGAATCGAGCCCGCGACCTTCCGGCTTGTAGCGAAGTGCCTCAAACAACTGCACCATCTATACAATGGGTACCGGGTGTTTCCCGGGGGTAAAGCGGTCGGGTCGTAGCGTTGACCACCCACACCCATCTAGCGCCGAGGTTAAGGAAAAAGTAGAGCTATACCTCTACTCCCCGTTTGGGCCTTCGTGGCCTGTTCTAGGGTGAAAATTATTATTTTAGTACGTTTTTTATAGAGGATTTCTCATCACATTTGACCAACTTTATATCAAGCAATCTTCTGCCACCCGACACACGTGTCTTCCTCCATTGCATTATGTTCATTCACAAGTTACGAACCATGTACCAAACAAGATATTATACCCACTAGTCGTGAACGAAATCGGATATGGCCGTGTGCCAAAAAAGATGTTACACCTGCTGGTCATGGACGAAAACCGATATGCGCCTGGAAAAAATAGAGGATATTGTATCTCCTGGTCGTGGACGTAATCAGATATGACCTTGTTCTTCACGAAGGATAGGCAATTAACCGTGGACTAAAAGGGATATGACCCAACCAGGAACTCAAGTAAGTTACGGCTGTGCTAGCTGGATTCACTAGCGCATAACTCGATTTGGCATCAAGAAACAAACAACGGTTTATTAGATATTTTTGGCTCCAAATGATCTGTAGAACACGCTTCTGAAACTGGACCATTACGTTGCCGAACATACTGTACACAGGGGTACTCGTGGCTTCTTTGTGTACTGTTGAAAGGAAAGCGCAAAAAATACACACTTGCATTACCTTTAATGTTTAATGCACATTATGTGGTTTATAAAATAAGGCAGGAAGAAATGGACTGAATAAGAAACATAATCTACACGATCGCCCTTCGTTACTTTGTTGTCCCGACGCGCTCAGTCTGGTAGGTGATCCTCTTTCGGGAAACGGGTGTGGTTCTCTGAATCACATTTAGTTTTAATTATTTCTTTTTTTATTTGCTATTTTATTTACTCAGTTTATTGTTGATGCAAAATAATGGAGCACTACACGCAGTGAACAACTAGATCATTTCTAGGAAACTGACACAGTCACTTCTCTGTATTCCTACTTACACCACACTCGTGCGCGACTGAATTCGCACTGGACTGTTAGCGTCCGTTGTCCGCTGCTAACGTTTACTCATTTAAATCTCTCCCCTCCTACCTATCACCAACGGTCCTGAATATACGTTGACAGATTAACTTACAACGCATGCCATGAACCGTCCGTAACTGACGCCAGCAATCCTAATAAACAACTATACTAAAAATAATCGGCTACAATAAGGAGATGAGAAATGCAACCTACACTCGTCCAACATACACTCTTCCCTCGCTTTTCGCAAGAGTTAGGTTATAAACCCCCTCGAAAAGCGAAAATTCGCGTATAAAAGACAGTCGTCTAAAAATCATTGTTTTAGTATTTTCGGTTTTTTTTTTTACAGAAATATTGTGATACGACCTGCTTCTATTTTCCTTGAACTCCTGGAACGACATGTGGTCGGAATCGAAGACCTGTTCGAGTTGTCGAACAATATTGATGCTCCTATCCACTGGCGATCCGAGAGATGCATTATTATTCTTGGTGCGACACCGTAAGTTAGCAAAATGGAGAAGTAAGAACAAGTGAAAACCGTACGTAAATTTTAGTCAGAAATTTGAAGGGAAGAAACGACTTGTAATAATCGCAGTTAGAGTAGAGAATGATATTAAAATTAATCTTCTATAAATTGAGTACAGGGTGAGAAGAAGGTCGTGCAACGAAGTATAAAAAAATAAAAATTAAGAATACATTTCAATATATTCAAAATTTCTATTCTACAATTGAAATTTAGGTGGATATTAAATTAAAAATGTCGAATGTTTTCCACACTGACGTCATTTAATACTGTAGGGCGATCAGGGCCTTTTCGATCACTCGCACCGCGTGTTTCACGAAAACGGGCCACTAAACAAAATCAGTTCTTATAATAAAACCAACTAGATGCACTAATTTCTTAAATTTATTTTTGGAATAAAACTCTACATGTTTCGGACAGTTCCTCTGTCCACCATCAGGAGTTTTTTTCACTGTACACACAAAAGTGGTATATGTCATACAGTTCTGCTGACAGCTTGTGAGCAGGAGACCTGTATGGCATATACCATTGTTGTGTATACAGTGAAAAACTCCTGATGGTGGGCAGAGGAACTGTGCGAAACATGTAGAGTTTTATTCCAAAAATAAATTTGAGAAATTAGTGCATCTAGTTGGTTTTATTATAAGAATTTGTCACGATGCACGGTCACATGAACGTCAAATCAAACAAAATACTGTTAACGTATCTGGAACTTGAGGCTTCGGGAAGGCACTCCAAAATCATCTGGCATTTCAAATAGGATTGAGACTGAAGAAAGTGTCCATTGAAATTACACTGTACTTTTGAAAAAAAAAGACATGTTTGCAGGTGAATGGTTTTAAAGCCACTGCTGAGATGGTGTCATATCAAGTGACCTGTGATTACTGCTACACAACTTCTGCACAGTCATACCAGCATACTCATCCACTAATTCAAATCCATTGCTCTCATTCCTAGCTAGTAATAAATTCCAAATTCTGGTTGCGCAACTTTTCGATTATCCTGTATAATATACGAACAGGATTCTCCTGGCTTAGGATGCGGTCCATTGGCAAAGCCTTGTAAACGCATTAATAAACCGTGTTACATAGAGGGCAGCGAAATATCGTGATGAAATTGGCATCTATGGTCTTAACATATATCTCCCGCAAGCTGTTAACCAGCTACGCCGAGAGGAACGGTGATATGTTTAGACCTTCTTGTCTAGCACGGTAAATTTCTGTTGATAACCTTGTCCGGAACTCTAGTTTACTGGTCCTAAGACGCAGCGGAGGAAAGTTCAAGTGTGACACTTGTATCGCTTATGTATGTAAGAACACAGACACGTCATTTCATTATATTATGTCAAAGAACTTACAAAGGAAGAGACAAATTAAAGCAGCTAGATCTTTAAATAGATAATCTCTTGAAATTATAACATGAACTACCAAACCAGTACATTTCTGTGAGGTTTCAGGCTTCTGCTGCAGGGTAGGCCGTAATACGTAACATTCGGGGAAATTGTTAATTAACTGAACAGGCTTATATATCTTTAATTTGCGAAGCATAACTTAAAGATTTCGCTCCATCGCCACATTTGTAAGTTTGTCTCACAAAAGGATGATGTTAGCGATTTTTTAATAGGTTTGCGACCCATCTGCTGAACAGAAGGTACATGACAAACTCTAATGTTCGAACAGTATTTATGTTGAATCACGACATTAAACCTCAAAATTCACAAACTTATACGTTAGATATTTTTATTGTAATATTGCACTAAATATTCCTACATGTTGCACTCCTCAAGGGCCAATTGTCAAGGAATCAAACCAGAGCAATACAACATAAAACCAATTAGCTACATTTTTACGCAGCTGACTTGGTGTAAAAAGAGTCAAATATTTAAAATTTCGACATTTATTTGTTGATTAGTTGTATAAATGTGCCGGATATTGACAAATTCGAATATATTTGTGCATTTCGTTTTTTTTAAGTGTCCTGAATCATTTATCGATTATGCATGCAATGAACAATACAAAAGTATGTTATGTATTTTTATTACACTAAAAGCTAACTATGCAATTACACGCAGCTGTCATTTCGTTATATCTCATTCTGCCATGGAATTACCTTAACATAATTTTACGCTTTTTCGAAGATATGTTAATGCACGTCATTCAGCAGTGTAAATGAAAAGACCACAGTGTGTCCTTTCCACATCACCAGTTTGCATGCTCCCACTTTATTTTCTGCTGTGACGAACTAAGCATTACGACGTTCCGATAAACTCTAACGACAATAAAATCAATACCAATTCTCGTGCAAGGCGATAAGTGGGTTGATATTTGAAAACTGATCGTCACACAGGTACAGTACAAGAAGTCAGCAGGTTGATATCACTGTTTTGTTTTATTTACTTATGTTAGAGAGGAGGAATACGAGGATTGCGTCAGAAAAATTTACGAATAGTGTGGCAATTTTTTCCCTTGTCATTAGGATTATTTGACATGTATAATCTCTTAATTATTAAATTCATAATGCAGACATTATTAAGATATAGTGTATAGTATAGTAGTCTTGCGTTTGGTACTTCAAACTTCACATTTACAAGTATTTACTAACTCCGTGTAACAGATGGAAGAGTCGCTCTTGTACACAAAGATCTACTCCCCACCTCCAACCCCCTCCTTCCTCATCCCTAGGGAACCTGAAGAGCCATTTTACTCATCATAAGTGATGGCCACGTTTAAACCATCGCACAATATTTCATTATTCTCACGTATCTGTGAACTATATGTCTCTGTAATGACCTTACTCACTGGGCTTCCAAGCTGCAGTTTTTTATATTTTCTTTTTGGTTTGCCTCAAGTTATATATATCTTATGCAGTGGCTGCCACCCTATTTGTTGTGTTCCTGGCGGCATCCACCGCCAGGCCACTTATTTTGTAGTGACACAGCCATGTTTCCTCGCTGCTGCCACGTAAAACTTTTAGCAGAATGATGTGGAACCGCTACACCAAACATAACAAACAAGAAAATAGGCATTGAAACACAATTCCCAAAAGTCTTACTGGCAACTAACGTGTGCACTGAGGGGTTAGGTTGACGGGATTATCTTCTACAGGACCGATCTGCTAAGAAAACTTTGTACAATGTACAAAACACTCCTTCCCTTCTATATGAAAATAAGGACCACACACATTGCGCTGTCAACACTTCGGGGAATATTGAATCAAAATAAAACACATTTCTGTCTGTAAAGTATAGAGTTAAGAATTTACCTGTCTCACCAACTCAAATTATGCTAGTGAGAACGATATGAAAATGGCTTCCCTCAAACTTACAGCTCTGGTTTTTATCACAATTTCCCAAAGATAGCCTGTCGCAAATATTAAGCTTCCTACAAATTAATACATCAGAATTTCGATAAGAATTTGCCAATATTCTTGTAACAACACCACATATTCAAGGAAGTACTTGGGTTAGGATTTTATCTGAACTTTACCATAGCTTACTTCCCAGCGATACACAGGCAGAATATTAGTTACGTCTCCTTGCAAAAATTTATGTATTCTCAACTACTCCATTGTACCACAAGTAAAGTGAAAGCTTGATGCTGCATTATTTACATTAGGGTTTACAGTAACAGAGGACCTAACAACTTAGAGGCTGTATTACTCTTGTCTACATCATACTTCATTCTTCAATTTTTAAGTAATATTTTGAAATTAAATTTGCTGGTTATTCTTCTCTCATGTCTTAAAGTGATCGGTGCTCATCATATGACTCACTGTTATGAACAAGAAAGTTTGAGCAATTGAGTTCATGCTAGATTTTTCACGGATCTTTCAAAATTTGCAACTGCTCTCGTCTGAAGATGTCTCACAAAGACACCACACGTCGGTTCTACAGGCCGGTACACACGTTCACCAGATCTGCTAACTCAGCGCTTTATAGCACGCTTTGGAAAAGCGTGTGCTGGCTTAAAGTCGTGTGCTTGTTACTAACAGGTTGCAGCATTTACAGCCTTCCTGTTCCTAAAACTTGTAACTTGCTCAACCTAACTTATGTCACCCATTACAACAATTTTGGAATTTTCCACTAACACTACAATGTACAAATTTAAAAAATATATATATATATATATACATAACTTTGCACACTTACGCAATTTGTGTAATTACAATTCACTGTTTACTAATTTACTCCATGGAGCAGAGTCCATCTTCAGAAGCTAACCGGTTCTCAGTCAAGAAATTCCCCGCATTTTATGGAACCCGAAGGTTCATTACCGCATTCACAAGTGCCCGCCAACTCTTCCTATCCCTAGCCGCATAGATTCAGTCCTTAACTTCACATTCCACTTTCTGAAGATCCATCTTAATATTATCCTCCCACCTACGCCTGGGTCATCCAAGTGACCTCTTTCCCTCAGGTTTCCCCACCAAAATCCTGTATACATCTCTATTCTTCACCTTACGTGCTACATACACCACACACCATCTTTTCGAAACTCCTCTGCAGCTAAAAGTATTAGTAGCTTATTAAATAAAATTTTACTGAATTAAACTTAGTGCGAAAAATAATAAGCTATTGAAATACATATAAATTATTTATGAGTGTTCTGTTTGAGGATTATCAAAGTAACTGTACTTGTGTGGTGTCTAATTGTAGGATGGTGAGTAATAATGGATTGAAACAATGTGAAGGGAAATGGCCTTGGTCTACCTCAAAGGGTGCCTGAAGTGGGTGCGAAACCTACGACGATTCTCAACACCACAGGTCTTTGGGCCGAAATTTCAACTTCCTTTCGTGGGGCTACAGCCCAAGTGTAGCCTAGGGCGCCTCGTTTTTAATGTTTATAGAGCAAACACATTTAGACACGTTCGATAGTTTCCTTCTGAACGAGTGACCAGCTCGTCTCAGAGGGCGCTGACTACAAAACACAAAACATTCATGAACTCGTCGGGATTTAATCCCTTGATTCCAACAATCAAGCGGCTAAAATCCTGTGCCTTAGACCGCACGACCACAGGCTTCGGCAGGCTTAACTTTTTACCTCCCGAATACAGATATTCATAGCTAACCACTTCAGGCTTAACTTTGGGCAAAGACGTTCTATAGTTACAGGAAGTATCTGCCTCCTACTGGCCTGTACCCTGCCCCCCCCCCCCACACACACACACACAAGAGCCCTCTAATTATGAGTATTTGTGTTCACATTTGTATAGATATAAAAAAAGAACAGGTTTCTTTATTTGGACATCAACACATTCGTTGTGGATGAGGAAGGAAATGACTCAGATTTTATAAGATATTCAGAAGACGGAAGGGAGTGACTGATGGAGGAAATGAGGAGGTGGAGGACTCTTGTTGTTGGGTTTCCTTACATTTCGTTTCCTTGTCTGTCGCACTCATCCCATGCTTTCTTGTTATGTTTTCCTTTAATCTCTCATCATCCGTTTCTCTTTAATTTGTAACTAAGAAATCTTACTCCCCACTTCTACCATCCATCAACCTGAGTTTTTGCCTTGTCATTTTTTACAAGTGGTTTACTTCTCTTGATTTATTGTTTATGGCTACTACCTTTGTTAGTATAAAATTCCAAGGACGTCTTTCGACTGTAATCCCCTCCTACTTTAGTAGCTATCTGGCTTTAACTCACCAAGATATATTCACAGCAACAAGAGTTCTGTGACACAGACTTACACATTTTAATCGACATAAAATTTAGAATTCTTTGATATAATACACCCACTGTTTTAAATGGGCCTGAACTTGTATCAACCTAAGCTGAAGAGGCATGTAAGGAGTGGGTTTGGACAGGGTACTTAGGAGAATATTTGTACTCAAGAGAGAGACTTTGAAGGGTAAAAATGGTATAATATGGTGCACAGTCCTATACTCCATACTGTTAGCAATATTATTAGCGCATGTAAACAAAGTAAGATGAGGACGGAGAAATATGAAGCACGCATTGGGAGAATGAGAAATTCATGCTCAGTTTCATTTCAAAAAATTTCGTATGATTGACCCGCGTGCAAAACCGTAGATAAGATGAAAAGGTACAAAAATATTAGTACGTGTCTTAATTAATTAGATTACACAGAATGTCCACTACTTTGAATTGGCTTACGACAGGGTCTGACGGATGGATTTTAACACTACAATTCGAGATTTCATGTTGTCATAGCGGTGATTAAAGACGGTCTCCTTCTTTCGGGACGTCATATCGTGCAGATTGGTTTATACACACAGGCGTGTCGGTGCAGCGTTCTCTTCCTACTTACAAATTTCTTTTCGAAGAAGGGTAATGGCTGCATATTCAAGGTGGATTCTTCGACTTCCCTAAAGATGGAAGCAGTTGTTCCTGCGTAATAATTCTAGATACGTACCAATCCCCTTGTCGGCATACACCAGAATACAGGAACCCTCGCAACAAAATTCTTTGCTGATTGACAAAAAAAAATTGAAACAACAGATTATCATGCTTGTATGCTGACACACAAACTTACGTCAAACACATATATATATTATTTCATTATTTAGGCCCGTATTTTATTCTTGTAACTTTTACTGAATACTTTTGAAATCATACCACTACAGACCACAAAGAAGGAGAACAATGGGAAGACCGAAGAAGCGTTGGCGCGAGCAGCTGTAACTCTGGAAACGGAACGGATCAAAGGGTCCGATCCTTGATGTCTATGATGATGAAATTTTACTGACAGAATAAAGAATTTAATAACGTTCAAAATGATTAACATTACTGTACTTATACAAATCAGTGTTGCATTCAGGCCACGTGACATTTTATTCAGGAAGATTAAGGCTTACGAACGTAAAGTTTTCTTTATAGGCGCTTTCGAAAAATTGGAGACGTGACTATTATCGTCGTCATGTTTGTCCGTCTGTCCTTATGGAACAACTCGGCTCCACTAGAAGGAATCTTCATCATCTTCCTCCATGGATTAGGTCGTTTGAACTGTTCCGGCATCGATGTATTGCCATCGTTTCCTGGGGCGTCCACGATCTCTTCTTCCTCGAGGTTTGTAGTTGAGGGCGTGTTTCGGGAGTCTGGTGTTGCCCGTTCTTTCAAGGTGGTTAATCAAGTTTTGTTTGTATTTGAGTCTCACGTCTTGTATTCCAGAGATCTCTAGTACTTTCCTTATGACTTCGCTTCTTATTTTACGCAGCCTTGTGTATCCCTTAACACTTCTTAGAAATCGCATTTCTGCAGCTTCTAGGCGAGTCATGTTTACGCAGGAATTTGATGGAAAATGATATTTGATTATTTTTCGAAAAATCTGTAGAGAAATTTCAATTTTCACTAAAATCGGACAAAAAAACGATACTTTGCATAAAGACCAACAAATATTTTTTATCATATCTCTCTCAGTTCTTTTTATAATGAGAAACGTTTCAGATGAAATTTGTAGAGAAAATCATAACATATTTCCTGCTCAATAACTTCCTCTGTCTTTTTTTTTTTTTTTTCGAAAATCTTGTCGTTTATGAGATGTGTGGGAAAATGTTGGAGAGCAGGTTAGACGACAGACGACAATATGGCGTATTCTCACTGCATGCTGGATACCTAAGGTTACAAATACACACTCATGTTTTTAATAATTATTGCTTTTCAACTGCAACAATAGTTACACGCACGTGCCCCCATGTTACGTTGTAGCTACTTTGCCTGTCTTTGTTATGTTCCAGAATTTATGAACACAAGGATGCCTACCATTGATTACTTCAAGTGTCACACTCCGGTTGCTTTATTAAATATTTATGAATGGTGTGTTAACTTATTCCAACATCCCTCTGCGTTTAATAAATCAACAGTAATGTGCAAACTTAAGGCAAAATTTACCTCAGTATTTAACCAACTTGATGCACAAAATTTGTTTCACAATAAGTTTTATTTCATGCCTCTACATGTTTCGAGCACATGTGCTCATCATCAGGAGGTCAAAATTGCACTACACAGCCTCTG
>Ga0131853_10015905_pt1 | contig 13746 bp, 11 predicted proteins | sample TergutLab28metaG_FD_92764 | JGI IMG/M metagenome (GOLD analysis project Ga0131853, IMG submission 92764) | Labiotermes labralis P1 segment gut microbial communities from Petit-Saut dam, French Guiana - Lab288 P1 (version 2) (version 2) | ecosystem: Host-associated > Arthropoda: Insects >... | reverse complement strand
GAGGGGTGTCACGTGGTCAGCGCAACGGGTCCCCACAGCCGTTAATCTCTGTTTTCTAGACCTGGAGCCGCTACTTTTTCCATTCAAGTAGCTCCTCATTTGACCTCACGAGGCTGAGTGGACTCCGTTCCAGACCCACTACTACTCAGAAAATCTGGTAGCGCCGGGGATCGAACCCGAGACCTCTGTATCTGTAGCCAGAAACTCTGTCTGTCGTATTATTATTATTATTTACAGCGAGCGAGATTTTAAATTATTATTAGTATGTAGGTTTTTTCACAAAAAACCAATTTGGACACATTGATATTCATATTGCCCACTTGTTAGCAACCTTACGACAAAATCATGCAGCCTGCCACAAATAAAAATGACTGCCACACAGTACGAAGAGTATCAGATAGTTTAATGATATAATGTTGTGGCGCTACAATGTGACTCGATGTGTCGAGGATAAGGCTGTCTGTGCATGCCATGATGGCGTGTGGGGGAGTGAAGGGACAACTCCAGTCATTCTTAACCTCTGCACTAGGTGGAGGTAAGTGGTCAATTTCACGCCCCGGCCACTATCCTCCGGGAAAAGCACCCAAGTGCCCATTAAATAGGGGAGTGAGTGGGCACCAGAGCCGATCTGGAGGCTTTGGAGAAGAGCAAGACCTCTTGCACTGGCCGGGAATCGAACTATGGCTGTTCGTGACCAGCCCGTAACCTAGTCCCTATACGGACTGAGCTATCAGCTCTTGCGAAGTTGGAAAACTCCTAAAACACACGTAATTCTGGAACGTAACCTTGTTGTAGCTTTGGTGCATCGAGTTTGATGTATCGAAATGGGTGACAATTTGCTGCAGACGGTAACTGAGAGAAGGAAGCACTCATTGTAGATGACGACACAAAATTGCGCCATGCTTAAAAAATTGAGGATGACGGGTTTTAATCTCAATCTGTGTCTCGTGAAACGATTTTATTGTAACTAAATTGGTTTCATCACATCATTTGCGCAACCTCGAGGATTGTACAACGAGGCCACTCCATAGATGTCTGCTGGTATTAATGACGTAAACATGCTTAAAAATTGGCCTTACGGTACAAGGCGGTGACCTAGACACACATTCATACCAACAGCATGCAGTGCTGTAGGTATGATACAAAGATTTTTCTTTCCTTCCTGGGTCAAATGCTGCTCTAACGTAATTAGTGTTCCAAAAAAATTTCCCGGCCTATACCGAGCCTGAAATTCTAATGCGTATTATGAGGTTATCACAACTGTAAAGATTACTGTGTGTATCGTTTTCGTAATTAAATATTCAGTTGTGTTATTTGCTTATTTGTGGTTTAACGACGCTCTCAGTATTTTAAGATCATGGTTCCGTGCATCATAATTCAATGTTAATAGAAATCCAACTAGATGCAACAGTATACAGATATTTATTTACTGTAAAGTCACTCTACATGTTTCGGGTGTCACAGCACCCATCATCAGGGTTACTAAAAAACAGTCCCGATCAGGCCACGTTGGAGGGAAGTAGCTGTACCAGTATTATGACCTGTACCGGAGGCTGCGGTTACAGTTTTTAGTACTCCTGATGAAGGGAGCTGAGACACCCGAAACATGTAGAGTGGCTTTGCAATAAATAAATATCTGCATACTGTTGCATCTGGTTGGATTTTTATTAACATTGACATTAACATTGCTCTCAGTATATCAGACTGCTTCGTACAAAGGCAGCTATGAATGGTAGGACTGGAAGTGCTGTGGAATGAAGCGGTTTTTGTCACATTTTACCTGCTAACCCAGCATCTGTTGAAGGTACTGAGTGAAACCAAGAAAATCTCGTTCTATTAAACGATACTATAGTTGATAAATTTGTTGTCGTGTCGGCGGTAGATTAATTACACGTGAGTATGGAGCATTTGGTGAAATAATGACAGAGGACAACCGAAGCACTCGGTGAAGAATTTTTCCCATTGGCACTACAGGAATTGTCCTGGTATCAATCCATAGGCCTCCGCGATGAGAGACCGTTCACTAAATGCCCGAACAATGGCACGACCCCGATATTCTGACCCGTCACTTGCCGAAAGCAAGCCACAAGCATTACTTTTCGAGACCACTTTCTGGGCAAACAGTCTGTGATGAAATTCACTATTTCTGTTTTCCCTCTCATTTTTGCGGCGTTGCATTATGGTCTTTGACAGAGCGGTATGACGAGACAAAGCTGTCTTGTTTCATAGTTGCACTCCTGTAGATACAGGAAACGGAACTGGTTTACGAAAGGCGGGTTCTTCGAGGAAGATTTTTCTGATAGGCTAAGGTGCTCTATTCTTTTTCAGCGAAGCAACACACCAAGAATTGTGTGTATTGAAATGGAGGTAGAGTTCACTTTCCTTAGCTTTCTGCACTTGGTGGCGGAATTACTGCAGGCGCTAACCACTTTACCATCTGGGAATGAGATTCATGCTCATTGAAGAAGAGGCTGGGTGAGCGAAAGTCGACCTTGTCTTGTCACGACAGTGACTCAACCAAAGGCTGACGCTTGTCTGACGACTTACCTTAGTATTTTGTACATTCTCTTGCGTAACCCCCAAGAGTACATTTTCGGTGTGTCTGTTATCACACTCGAACGTATAGTACGTTACGAAACACATAAACACAGCATTTTCGTGTGCACTTATTTCACGTTCTTGTCCTCTAATTATGTAATTGCTAAGTGTTCATAATTCGGTAGGTCGCAGGTTTTATTCCCGATGGGGTCATTGGGGAATTTTTCATTGACGTAATCCCCCAGGCCGCACTATGGCCCTGGGGTCGACTCAGCCTCTAAGAGAAATGAGTACCAGGAATACTTCCTGGAGAGTAAAGGCGGCCAGTGCGTTGGGCTGACAACATTTTCACCTTCATATGCCGAATGGAGATCTGGGAGCCTCGACTTCCTGGAATCCTAAGGGCGTATGTAGAGGGATAACTTTATTCGTAGTCATATTCATTTATTCAGTATTCCAGAGATCCATCAAAGTGGATATAGAACTTGTCATTAGGTAACAACAGGCACAGTACAGAACGAGTCTTGATAATAAAATACATATAATAATAATAATAATAATAATAATAATTTATGAGTATAATACATAAATAAGACACATCAAATTTACACATGGAAATGTGATCAGCTCATAATAGACAATCAATGAGAACTTATATAATGCACATAGATATAACCTCAAAACTAGTACTAATGTAATAAGGAATTTTGTGATACAGTACATAATTCAAGAATGACTAACGTACTCTTCCATTGTATAAAATGAATAAGTGTATAAACATTTTTTCAGAGCAGTTTTAAACTTATTTGTTTACCAGCAACATTCTTAATCTCCAAGGGTAAATTGTTAAAGATTTTTATCCCTGAATAATAAGCTCCTTTTTGATAAATGGTTAAGTTTGCTTGAGGCAGGTATAAATTATTTGTTTGTCTAGTGTCATTATTGTGATTTTCAATGTTTGTTGAGAAAAGGTCTATGTTTTGAACTACAAGCATTAATAAAGATAATTGTATATTGTGATGTCAAAGGCAAAATTTGTAATTTCTTAACTAAATTTCTACATGAAACTGTATTCCCACATCCTTCCATAATTCTAATTGCCTTTTTTTTTCTGCATGTTAAAAATTGTGGAACTATGTGATGAGTTTCCCCAAAATATAATTCTGTAACTCATAACCGAGTGAAAGAAAGCATGATAAATCATTTTTAATGACGAGGCAGATATGTATGTTTTGGCATTTCTAATTATATAGCAAGCCGTACTTAATTTTTTCATGAGTAAATCGATATGATTATTCCAAGACAAAGTATTATCCATTGTCACCCCCAGAAATTTTATGTAGGAGCTATTGGTGATTAAATTATTGTTAAAGTCTATTTTGAAGTTAACTGACATATTTCTCCTAGCTGTAAAGTGTACATAATTTGTCTTATTAAAATTTAGAGATAATTGGTTTACTGTGAACCATTTATTTAACCTTTAGATGCCTAATGTCAACTATAGTTGACGTACCGCACCGCTAACCTCTAAAGTTGCATTTTATATATTTATTCAACAAATACAGGTACTGAATATTTTAAACATGGTATATACTCTCCATTTTTTCTCTTCAAAATGCAGTTTGTTTCGTAATTGTAACGTATTTGGTTCCTGTGTTATTCACATTTTATATACAGGATGCGCTAAAATTAAAAAAATAATTCCGGCGCCAAAAGGTTAAAGTTGCAAAGACTATGTTAATGTTTCTGTTGAAACCTATTAGATTAGAATGAGCAAATAAGATACTAATATCATCAGCAAAGGTTATAGGTGTTGAAATTTTATTTATAATCTTGGGTAAGTCATTTTTACATAGAAGAAAGAGTAGACGTCCCAAAACAGAGCCTAGTGGGACTGCGTGACTTACTGTAGCTCAGCTTGAAACTTTATTACTGTTGTCACTGTCATTATATATTGCTGTTCTAAAATGTCTGTTATCCAGATAAGAATGATAAACTGCAAGATCCTTGCCACTGATTCCATAATATTTCAATTTAGATAATAGGATATCATGATCAACACAATCAATGCTTTCTCCAAATCACAGAAAATTCCTCCTACTAGTAGTTTCTTGTTCATAGAATTTAAAATTTCAGTTGTTTGCATTATCTGTCTTCAGTCCTATCCTGAAACCTTATTGTTCATTGCTTAATATTTTATATTTGGTGAGGTGTTTTAAAATCATTGTCTGCATTAGCATTTCAAATATTTTTGGGAATGATGTTAAGAGTGATACAGGTCTATAGACACCTCACACCTATCACCATTCTTATGTTGTGGTTTTATTACTGCGTATTTTAGTCTCTCTGGGAATATACCCCAAAATAGTATTTTATTACATATGTAATTTAGTGGAGAACTTATAAAAGGGCAGCTTATTTTCAGGATTTTTGTGGATATCTCTTCATACCCATACGAGTTTTTGTTTTGAGGAATTTTATAATTTGTTCAATTTCTTTCGTTTTTGTGCATCATTTACATTCCATACTTGGGTAAGGGTTATTAAAAGCTTGTTCCATAAAACGAGCATGATTGTCAATACTAGTATTATCATCATTTATAAGATTATTTTTACTTCATCTTTTAACATTTTCTGTGATAGCACCAAAATACTCATTAAAAGTTTCAGCAATAGTTTGTTGATCAGCAATTTTTCTACCTTCCACGTTTAGAGCTTGTGTTTCATTCTTTTTTTTTATTTCTTCCAGATTCTTTATTTATAATATCCCATGTAGTTTTAACTTTATTATGGGAGTTTAGGATTAATTTGTCATGTTCATTTATTTTTGCCTTTCTTATAACCAACCATAGACAGTATTTTACAGTAATCTCTATAATAAGATGCAAGAGTAGCATTATTATTATTCTGTAATTCCTTGAATAATTCTCCTTTATGTTTGCAGAAAGTTATTATTCCTGGTGTAATCCATGAATTTTGTTTCATTTTATTCTTTGCCTGAATTAAGGGAAAACTAGAATAGTAGATTCTTAAGAAAATATTTAGAAAACAGTTGAAAATCTTATTAACATCATTCCCATCAAAAACCAGTTCCCAAGTTTCATGACTTAATTTCAATTGGAAATCTGCTATGATATACTTATAGATTTTTCTTTCGATGTAAGTTTGACATTCCTTTTTCCGTCCCTTATTTAATATTAAATATACTAACACCTCCTTTGAGAAAAGTTTTTCTACAATAGTTGGCCCCTAATGAGTAATTAGTTAAATGAGTCAGTTGTAGTTCGGATTCACTCAGGTGGTGTTCTGATAAATGTAGAATGTGTGGGAGATCATGATGTAAATGACAGTATAGTTCATTAGATTTATTTCCAAACCTCTAATATTCTGATGAAAAATTTTTAGAGATCTATTTCGTGGAAGCTGACTGCAATGTTTGACTAATGTATATCCCACATTTATTGTATCATTATTCAATATAGTCTAAAGTTGCATATCATTGATATACGATGTAGCACACAGACATTTATTTGAGAATGGGACCTTATTTGCACTGTTATTCCATGTTGTGTGGCTATTGTTAAATATTACATTGAAGAGAAGTTTACTACCCTTGTTGTGACTTATTGTAGTATCAATTACATTATCAGTAGCTACTTTGTTGTCCATAAAAAATCCTCATCCCTCATAACTGGATTTTGTTTTTGTCTCTTTGATTATTTGACTTCCTTGAGATTGGGTTCCTTGTTATCATCATTTATTAATTTTTCCTTAGCTTCTTTCTGACTAGGATCCTGTTGAGTTCTTCCCATTTCAGAATTATGGGGGGTTTCTTCTTTTCTTGACATTAGTTTTTTTATGTTTTGCCGGATCAGTTCAGCCCTCTTTTCTTTCCCAGAAATATTTAGGTGCAATCCATGGAGTATGAAATCATTTCTACTTAAGTTTGCCTGTATTATCTACACATTGCCCGCAGTCTTCATCATTTTATACAGTTTTCTATTGAATACCTCTATTTCCGTATTCAGACATGATGTTTCCTGCAGATCAAATCTATGAGGGCAGTTACAATCATGGTGTTTGTGTTGTGCCTGCCATTTACAAAGTTTCCTAGATGCTTAAGACCAAAATTGGTTTCATGTTTACTGATGTCATTAGCGCCTCCAATTACGATCACTTTTTCCTAGTTTGCTTACTTCGTTATCTGCCAAATTTGTGATATTGTCGAGTCTAGCTCCAGGCATAACTGTTCCGGTAACCTCAAAGTCTTTTCCAAGGCCGCATTATATTTCGGCAACATAACCTCTAGCATGGCTGTCGCCTATGATGAGTATTTTCCTTTTCCTTGTATTAGGAGGACATTTCTTTTTATTCCTTAATAATGCTACTTCACTGGTCCTACGGTTCTGAAATGATTAGATAGCGTATTTATTGAAAACTAGAGCAATGGGCTGATACTGTTGTAACTTCAGTATGTTATTATTTTCCCACTTATGAGATATTAACTTCTTTCTTCTGAGTTTGGACTTCACTGTTTCAAAATTTAAGTCGTGATTTGAATTGGCTTCTTTTGTACTTACTGTGCCAAGGTCAGGTTTAGCATTCACACCTTCTTGCAATATCTGGATAATTTTTCTTGCCGAACTTATTTCTTGAAGAGTAATTTCCAACTCTTTTTTTTTTCAGTGTATAGCAGCATACACATTTATTTTCTTCTTGTATAACACACATATGGTTAAAATTTGAGCCCGAAATTCACTGACTAGTGAATACGTCCGCCATCTTAAGCGGTAGAAATTACGGGTGCTTGTGTACGTACAGGTTAATATACTTGTAGTTTTTGGTAAGAATAATTGTCCAATTGTGTCAGTTTTGACTCTTGCCCTACAAATTTTGTCAGTGTTCAGTAAAACCGATAGTACTTACAAATTTAATAGTTGTGCTAATTTTGATTTTGAACAGCATAAGCGTATAGAGCCCCCAAAATTCTGTCAGGTTTGCCTCAACCTAACAGTGTATAGGCCAACAAATTCTGTCAGTTTTGACCCTTATCAACAATGTATACAGACATAAATATTGTTCTCTTTCGGAAGGCTGAAGCCCAGTCTTTACACTGCAAGTTAAGGAGCACAGTGTCTGCGTCGTGTCGGAAACAACGACCCGACATCGGTATCAAGGTCTAAAGTCAGCTTATGCCTATCATTATAATTGTTGACCTAAGTCTTTCTTTCAAATTACGAAAGACTGTGTACGATTACATATTGCACCACCCACTTGTATCTGAATTTAAAGGTCGTACAGTCCCCATATATGTCAGTCTATCGCCGAAGTTATGACGTCACACCTGGCCGTTTTGCCTGTGTTAGAGATGTGCACCTTACACTCGGAAATGGCACAAATGCTCCATCCAACTGTTTGACTTATAGAGTGTCAAATTGTTATATCCCTCCTCCTTTGGCAGCATCCTAAAAAGTCACAGGAATATCAGACCGTTCGAAGCACCTTTAAATTTACTCGAACTTCGCAGGTGTGTATGTAACTAATGTCAGTTATGTGTAGGCCTGAACTTTTATGTCATAAAGTGTAATATAATTTCGAAGGACTTTTGTTACGGCCTTTTTTTTTGTATATAGCAAAAATATGAGTGCTGTACAAAATCCTCATTGTCTGTAAGCACTCTACTATCCAAGCAAAACTTGGACAATCCCCAAGGAATTGGAAATGACCCTTTGAGCTGGTGGTGGAACACACTTAGAATTGTGAAGTGAGAGAGAAAACCAACAAGATGCATCAATCATGTTTATTATCAACACTCTCAACATGTTTCGGACATCATTAGGCCCATCTTCAGGAGAACAAAGACCGTGTGTTACTGCATGTGGTGTGCTGCGCTGTAACAAGCACACCACATGCAGTAACACACGGTCTTTGTTCTCCTGAAGATGGGCATAATGATGTACGAAACATGTTGAGACAGTGTTGATAATAAACATCTGATTGTTGCATCTTGTTGGTTTTCTCTCTCACTTCACAATTTGCTCACGATGCAGGGACACAGAAACCTAAAATACTTAGAATATTTGGGCCAGTGCAGAAAGGCACAGTAGAGAAAGCGTTGTAATAAAAACATTTATGGTTTATGTAAGGATATGGATGTGGAAATACATGTTAAACTCAGAAGACTGGAATGGGCTGGACACATCTGCCAGATGGATGCATCAAGAATGCCAAGGAATATCCTGGAAAGAAAGATGTATATGGTAGCTAAACAGCAGGGAAACCAAAAGACAGGTAGATGGAAATGGTATCCAGAGATGCCAGAGTACTGCTAGGGACCACAAGAAGGGAAAGATTATTTATTATAAGACCAGAAAGTACGGGGAAGAAAATTCAGGAGGCTAGCGCCCGAAATTGGGCTATCATATTCTAGTGGTACTGGTGGTGGTGGTGGTGGTGGTGGTGGCGGTGGCTGCGGCGGCGGCGGCGGTGGCGGTGGTGGCGGCGGCCGAAATCGTAGTATTCTGAGTTACAGACGGCATTGTTAAATAAACTACAAATAAGTAAATAAATACAGTTTCACTTAAATGTTGATCTCCACAGGGAAGCCGCTTAGTATTTGCGGACTGTCAGGTTAGAATGTCTGTGAACAACTATTATAACTCAGGTTTTTTGTGGATTTCTTAATTTCCTCCAGGCGAATGCAGAGAGAGTACCTCTAATTAGGCTTTCTTCGTCATTTCCACTTCAATATTCACTCATCATTCTCTTTCTCCATATTATGATAATTCACTGTATTTTTTCAGAGTCTACCTACCAACACTTTCTTTATTTATTAGGTGTTTACTGATGGAATTACCAACAAGCTGCTTGGTTGTTTCCATGAAGATTTTCCAGAAGATGTAGTGCTTGTCAGAGTGTATGGACACAAGACAGACCTTCTCATTGACCGGAATGCTGAAACTCGTAACATCCAGGTTCGTGTCTTTCTTACCTAATATTCTTCAACAGCCTTACTTTAATGTTGCTTGTCTGGAATTGGGAGAGCGAATAGTTCAGGATGACAATACATGTACGTTCTTGGGTTAGTAAGGCTCCAACATGCATTGGAATAAATTATGTTGTTGATTTTCATGTAACCATACATCTTCAAGGTTTGAAAGACATGATCATACCTTGTCTCTTCACATTGTTATTTATACCGTGCATTTGATTAAGTATTTGTCTAAAGATTTCGACAATATGCACCATACACTTAATGATTCTAAAGTTCTCACACAATCAGTCCCTATTCCGACATGTTTCGTTGGTGGTCACATACAGTTTTAACAGCAGTGTTTTGGCTTACAAGGTGAATTCCCTGTTGATGGTAGTGGCCACCACTGAAATATTGTCGGAATATGGACTGATTGTGTGAGAACTTTAGAATCATTAAGTGTATGTTGCATAATGTTGGAAATCTTTAGACAAATGCTTGTTGCTCCTGCCTGTTTGCAGTACAGCTCAAAGTCAAATCTGCTATTATATTTAGATACTCTGTGCCAGACTTCTTTAAAATATGTCTGATATATGTCTGCTGCAAATAGAGTACATTTCACTTTGCTTAGTAATGGCTAAAGGTGTTGACCAAACTGATACTGGATAACATGGAATACCCCTTTACATAGAAGCATAAATATGTTTGAGGTATTAGGCAATTATTTAGTGTTCTGAATGTAACACAAGATTAAAAATACTTGATCTAAATAACCAGCTCTTAGGCCTTACTAACGGACCAAAGTGACAATGTGTGTCTTCCCTTTTTGCTTTAGTATCAAAAAACATCAAATTTCTGAAATATTCTGTTCAGAATACCAGATGATGAATAAAGTCCAGAAATCTGGAAATCCAAGTGTAATATACCATTTTCAGCACCCTTTAATTGAGATTTTTGTAACATCTGAATAAGTGTTAATTTGCTCTTAATATCTTGGAGACTAATTTTGTAGATGAGGTGGATGTTTCATGTCACTCTTTCTGTGTCGTCTACACATGAAGCGTTGCGTTTTAAATAAATGCAACCATGAAGTTGTTAGTCCATTGAACTGTAATTAACTCTGATGTCTCCTGGTGCAACATTAACTGTTTAACTACACTTAATGAATGTTGTCATCTTTGGAGAGAACATTCTCCTATAGTAACAAATATAGTCAGTCAAACACAAGAACACAACACTTGTTTTGTTGTGTTGTTGTGTTTGACTGACTGTATTTGTTGCTCAACTATAGAATGTGGTCATGTTGAGAGGTGAGTAGAATACTGTGGTGCTTGCACAAATGGGTTACAACATTTTCTATGGTTCTCATTATATTTTGAATTCTCATGTGCATTGTCACGAGTGTTGTTAGAAAAATATAAATGAAACTTGATGCCGATTTAATTCTTGAATTGTAGCCATTGATAGTTACACTCAGATGTAAACATTCCTTTAAAATTCTGTCTTATATATTATTACAGTTACAAGTACATAGTAAAGTGATCCCGTTACAGGCCCGATGTGGGCCAGAGAGTGGGTAGAGGTATAGCTCTTCTCTTCCATGACCGCGGCACTAGAAGGGGGTGAGTGGTCAGCAGCACGCCCCGGCCGCACTTTACCCCCGGGAAAGACCCGGTACCCATTGTACAGGAGGCTGGATGGGCCCCAGGGCTGGTCTGGACGGGCGGAAAATCTCGTCCCCGATCTCGATCCCAGACCGTCCAGCCCGTAGTCAGTTGCTATGCCGACTGAGCTACCCGGTCCACACAAGTACATAGTATAGACATAAATCAAAATGTGTACAATTGAAATAATGTTCCTTTCCTTATCACCACCACCACTATAACAACAACAACAACAACAGTAATAATAATTTCCTCCTCTTACTCTGCCTTCTTCTTTTCTTAGCATTGTCTTCATTTTATAAAGGTTGCACAAAATATCTCAGTTCTCTTTTGTATTCCCACAGTCTTTCTTTTTCAAGTCTTTGCCAGATCTTTCCTGTTTTCCTGGTCTTTTAGTGTGTGGCTGAACCATCTCATTTGGAACCATCCGATTGGTCTCTTTCCTTTAAAATGTAATTCTAATACCTGTCTCAGTATCCTAGGCCTATCCATTTTACATGTCCATGATGACAGTTCATCTAACAGGGCCACAACTCAAACTAAAATTTGACAGAACAGATGTCTGAACTTTCATACTTTGTACATAAATGCATGCATACTGGCTAAGAATGTGACTAGCAGCCAAACAGCAATTGCAGATATTGCATTATTAAAACGTATTAAAACAACTTTGGTTTCCAAGTAGTACCACAGAAACACGTGTTCTTGTGCTTTGGAGTTGTGGCCCTCTTACTGTAGGAATGATGTTAAAAGTACAAAATATGATATTTATACTGTGTTTTATGTGAGGTATTAAAGTTAGTAGACATGAACACACACACACCCAAGCATCAACATATTCATGCACAATACGTAAGGCATCATTTCTTGAAATGTAATTTTGGAGGTGATATATCTGTGATGTGCATGCCTGCAGCTGCTGCATAACGCTGGCTATGCTCCCCGCCTGTATGCTACATTCTGCAATGGGTTAGCATATGAGTTTGTTCCGGGAGTGATCCTCGACACTACATCATGCAGGGATCCTGATGTATACCCACTGGTGGCCCGTATGATGGCCCTTGTACACCGAGTGGACAGCACAGATGATGTACCAAAAGAGCCAAGTATCTGGCTCAAGATCGAACAATTTCTGGCCATTATGCCACACTGGTTCAAGGATGCTGAGAAGCAGGCCAGGTACCAGTAGTTTTCAGTAGGAATGACGTATGTGTAGCTAAGTATAATTGTCATACTACTGTATGTTACTTCTGCCAGACATGCTGCTGTTGTTAGTACTTCTTCTTAGTTTTGTGATCCTGTATTCTAGTTGTGACAGCAAGATCATGCTGCTAATGCTTTTTGTTATTTTTATGAGTAATGCTGCTGTTGTGGTCCCTGCCTCCAAATTTATTGTTTGTGATCATCCTGTTAATGTTGCATAACCCGTGCAATTGCTAAAGTGCTGCCAAAGAAAAGATGAAGCAAACAGAATCGTGCCCATCATTTTGAAATTGCTGTCTTAGATGTTTGGCACATCACAGCTGTGTGAATTTTTGATGTGGGAGCAACATCCTTAAAAATGTGAATAAATATTTTTAATTTATTGTTCAGGTGATTTTGATCTAAAATATGAATGCAAAATGGTGACAAGTGGCAGTGTTAATTGAGTTCCTTGTCAACACAGGAGTGACAAAATGGAGGGAAAGAGCAAATAATTAAGAAGAACTGACACCTGTTGTACATGAGACCAAGGTTCTCAGAGGACAAGAGTCAAGGAGTAAGAAACCTTGCCACCTATTTCACACTGACTGGCTGTATGTCTGTCTGTGTCCACAGCACAAGACATTTCTTTGACCCATCCTTAAATGCAAAGCTTCTGAAGCCATACAGTGGCAGCATACAAGTGTAGGTGCCATCATATTGCAGAATTAAGATAATATATCATACTGCATCCAGAATAGAATCTTGAATGTCAGCTTTAATGCCATTTTATTGACAGATCCTGTTGTTCATATTATTCAGTAAATGTGATATATATATATATATATATATATATAAGAAACTGTGACAATCACCATATGTGGTGCATCTAAAACAGGGTTGGGTAAAAGCTGACCTTTGGGCCTAATCTGGGCCCATGTTACTTTCAGATTGGCCCATGGAAATGTAACAACATTACAAGGTGAATTGGAACTGTATATATTCTTAGTGCATGTACACTATCAACATAATTTAAGAAGCAACAGCACTCGTTCTTTGCCTGATATTGTGGCTCTTTACCTTGTCATTGTCACAATATACAGTACCTGAACCTTTAAACAAGGAATAACTCTAAATTAAGGAATTTCTGCACACTTATGTGTGTTTAAACAAGGATTTTAATCCATACAAAAGTTTTAGTACCATTTCTCATGTTTTTTATAGAGCCATTGGGTGCTGATCAACCTTGATGCATTTCCAAATGTATACAATCAGTGGCATATCCAGGAATTTTGTTTGGGGGGGGGGGGGGTTTCAACAAATCCAGTTGAGTCCAGAGAAGGGAGGGGAGGGGGAGTGGGGGGGGGGGGCCCCCCAACCAGGGTTGGGG
>Ga0131853_10015904_pt1 | contig 13747 bp, 7 predicted proteins | sample TergutLab28metaG_FD_92764 | JGI IMG/M metagenome (GOLD analysis project Ga0131853, IMG submission 92764) | Labiotermes labralis P1 segment gut microbial communities from Petit-Saut dam, French Guiana - Lab288 P1 (version 2) (version 2) | ecosystem: Host-associated > Arthropoda: Insects >... | reverse complement strand
GGATATAGGTGTTTTGGGTTATATCGGTATAGTTTGACCTAAGGAACACTCTCCCGAAGTTAGGTCCTTTCCTCCTGGGACACCCTGTATATATATATACACACACACACACACACACACACACATATATATATATATTATGACGAGATTATGACTGAGTACATAATTCTTCTTTTAAAAGAGTACTTACATTTAGAAATTTAATGATATACAGAAGAACCTGGCCTGACTGTAACGTAAAAAGAAGGAAAGGAAGAAGAAGAAGAACTCTGAACGTGCGACCAGTACTGTGACTTTACCGCTACATATTCACCAGACATCACCACGTACACGGAAACACCTTGTTTTACGATTTTAAAAACTCTCTTTTTTGGTTTCTTCATCAGCGTGTAGACATATATTGAAAAATGGCGGAATTTTGTATTGAAAAACCTGTAGACACTTGAAGGAACGCCTCATAATACTGAAGTGTAGAATGCTGCTTATCCTAACCAAATATCGCTTACTGATTTTACTTCAGCTTATATTTAATATATTCTTTGTACACAAAAACACGCTTAACATTCTGATATTTTAATTACATTTGTGGTCGGCTTGTGTTAAGAAACTGAAAAGTACGGCAAAAATGTAAATGTAATTACGTCTGTTTACTGCAGGAAGAATCAGTTCGAATTTCACCTACTCGTCCTTTTCCATTCTGCAAGCAATCAAACTAATTAAAGATGCAAATACACTTTTCGACAAGATTTGTGAATAAAAAGTTAAGTATAATTACTTAATTATCTATTTTTTAAATTACTTTACTCATATTTTTGTCTCAGGTTTTTATTAATAAAATTATTCCTGTCAGTGAATGATTTTTTTATTTAGTCAAAAATATTTTGGATTTTTATACAAAAAATTGGAAGGGCATAATACGTTTTAAAATACTCAATTTTATTTCAACATTAAACATCCAACTTTTATATAAAATGACGATACAATTTAATGAAAGAAACACAGTTTTGGGCACAGTAAATTGTTACGTAATGAGTCATAACGTACAAAATCTGTACCTACGTCTCTTTCCGTAGTCAATGAAGGCCACTTTCCTTAATTGCAGCAGCGAACGTTGAAAGCGATGTCATTAGAGTAAATTGCAATTCCACTGCCTTACGATGGGAATACAATGCGTACAACCGACGACGCAGTAAGAAAAAGAGAACTAGAATAAGAAAAAGAAAAACATTTCAATTTTCATTTCTTATTCCCTTATTTAGCGCATGTCAATTACCATAACAGGAGAGCGTAAAGCCAAGTTGTAGAAGCATTGGAGTGACAACCATTTAAACCTGAATGGGGAACAACATGTCGGAAGCGAGGAAACGAAAATTCAATAAGATCCAATTTAGATTATGGTGCGGCGGTTAGCGGACGGACAGACGTACAAATAGACGGAAACCTTCTGCTGACGGTGCGTAATAGCTAACTTCCCCAATTGAAGCGGTGTGAAGTACCGAAACAGCAGTGGTCATAATTTTGGAAGCTTCAAGCCCTGAAAAACTACTGTATCTAATGTCATCAATGTGCATGTGGGAGTTCCCGTTCGTAACTCTGGGCTTCGTTGACTTCATTGTTGTCAATTTTGGGTTCATGAAAGTTAATCTGTCTTCAGACCATTCAAACGAGTGGTAATTGAAAATGGCGACAACAGAAGAAAAGGTAAAATGTGTGCTTCGGCGCGTAGAATTGAAGTCCGTAGCGAGTGTGTAAAGGGGATTTACTGCTCGTTACAGGAAAGATACACCACATGGGTTTAGGAATTCAAGTGAAAATTGGATGAAAAGCTTTAAATAAACTGGGTCCGTGAATGACACACCAAGACCCGGGAGCCCTGGAATCAGCGAGGAACTGAGACTGTGGTTCATGAAACACTTGAAGGGAGCCCAAAAAATTTTGTGGGCCTGTACCTGCTAAACTAAAGGTACCGCGAGCGACATTGCTCAAAGTTACAAAACTGATAATGCACGGACTTGCTTACAAGATTCAGTCGGCCGCCTCGTTCGCCTAATATGACGTCACTGGAATACTTGTTGTGAGGTCACGTTCAAACAGTTGTGCACTGAGCAAAGTCACGTTCTTTGGATGAACTTCAGGTAAGTATCACACATGCAATTCAGGTAATCACTGAGTAGCAACTGAAGAATATTTTCATTGAGGTAGACCCCCAGTTTGAAAGATGTGTCCTAAATGATGGCGGTTACATTGATGGTTAATACCCTGAACTGCATTGACTTAAAACTGTAAGAATTGCGCTTTTATGCAGTGCTTACAGTGTGCATCTGTCATGTGTACAATAAAAGTTATTGAAGTTTAAAAATTGCGTAAGGACTTTACGTACATCCTTACATAGAATATATCTGAAATACTTGGACCAAATTCACGGGCAGATTCTTCATACCAAATCAAATAAAATGGTTCATACCAACGTATGTGTGAAAGTAAGCGGTTTTTTTAAATTTAGTTGAAAGATTTCCTTCGACATTAGATATCTAAATTGTGTAATACTCGCATTTTATTTAAACTGACATAATGCATTTAAAATACAAGTTGCAACTTTAATACCAATCGAATTATTACTGTTTATCAAGTCACAATTCACATCCAGTACTCGAAATGTTTTCCACTTGTATCAAATCACGCATGAACACGTCTGAACATAGCCTTTCGCACCCTTCCAAAAATCACGGAGCGGTTGGGAAAGGTTTGACAGGCATAAAAAATGCATCCGTAATGTGTCTCTTCATTTTCAATTGAAGCCGAAAACATTAGGATTTTTAATTGTCCCCACAGATAAGAATCTAAAGAATTGTGGTCGAGCGAATGTGGGGGCTTCAGCGCCAAAGATTTAGTGTTCGCGGACATATTTACATATGAAATTTTTGTTGTTTTGGTGTGGAGAATTGAACCCTTGGGTTTTTCCATATGCTTTAGATACATCCTGTATAGTAGTCAAAATTTCACGAAAGGCTAGCGATTAAGAAATATATAAAAATCTTTAACACATGTACCTCCCATATTAGCACAAGAAAGGGCCAAATTTCGTAACATTTTTGTGTGCCTCTTTTGTCCGCTGTGGGCAGCAGTGGACAAACAGAAAAATTTCATTTTTACGTCATTTACAGAAAAGGAGTCTTGGGCCCTTCTGTTTTTAAACAAATGCTGAGATGGTTCTTGAGTTCTGTCAAATTGCTATTGCATGCTGTTCATACAGCTCTCCCGAATTATGTTCAGCATAATTAAAACGTTTGCTTTAAATACCATAAAATTACTCATTTCAACTTTACCAAACAAAAGCCCCGTAGCCAGTATTTCTCACCACTGTAACTTTCCCGCTTCCATACTAACCTCCACTCATCAGAACGAGGAAGCCTTGGAGCCTCTTATAAAAGTGATGCTTCTTCTACCCACAGAAATAAGATGTCTTATTCTCCAAAGGCAGCAACTTTATCTAATTTGACATCTTTTTTTTTTGGAAATGTTTATTGCTTTGCAGTTTGTAGTACAGAGATACACCTGGATACAAGAATAACAAAATGTTCCCAATTCACCATTTTACATGGGTTATGACTCGTCTAGCGGGTGATATGAAGGGGTTTGTCGTGTTAGGTGTTTATAGGTCGACAGTGCAAAAGCAGAAAAAGGAAAAAACACTGCTATGGGAGGTGGAAATTTGACATCTGTTTCATCTGCTATAATTCCACATATCAGGAGAATATGAGACAAAAAACTCTTTGTTGCATCTACATTAAGTTCACTTAGACTGAAATGAATCTCTTACCAAGCACATAAATGTTGCGACATGGCGAAAATAGATTTTCTAACCCAAGACAATATTTTTTGTTTTGGGTCTCACTCCCAAAATGGGAAAATAATTTTAACACGAAGTCTGAACCAAAGACCGCATTTCCTCTTTCTGAACAGAGGTTCTTTGCGTCTCTTAAGAGAAACCAAGTTGACGTGTGACGTGGTGGTTTCGGTGGTAAGGTGCGTTTTTTTTTACCGACATACATTGAATTCCGAAACGTCCGAGAACCGATATGTCATCACGATCGTGACTCGATGTTTCTCTAGCCAATAGAAACGCACGCTGCACACCTGTGACACAAATAACACCACAATTTCAACTATATTCATTGATTTTCTTCGCGTCTTCTCTTTCCCCTTCTTTTTACTCTGTGACAAATAACATGATGGCAGGGGGCTCCCCTACTTGAAAACCACCCCCTACAGTGGCAACGACCAGTTTTGTGTTCTTTCGGAGGGGAAGTAGATAGGTCATCACCCAGATGGTGATATTTCACTCCCAAATAGCGTCCTTTTTCATGTCCTGCAATACTTATTCTTCTGAAATGTATGTACGGAATGACTATCAATTCTGGAATTTTGTTTTAATATCCACTCTCATTTCCTTTAGTTTGCTTTATTTGTTCCATAGAAGAGCAAGAATACTTTATACATCAGTCCTGTGTTCCTCTGTGTGTTTGTGTTTCTCCCTTGATAAGAAAGCAAAACACGCCAGAAATAAGCCGAGTTTGAACAGTAATAAATAACAAATAATCAAAATCAATTATAGTGGGACATAAAAATGATAGTAAAAAATTTTCAGTAAATCATCCTGTTATGTTTTCACATATTTACACTTTTAAGCCAGATATACGAAAGTAAATGCCACTTACTACGCAATTGTCCTTTACAGCTATAAGAATCAAATTTTGTTCCTCAATAAAACGCCACTCTGTGAGTACCGGCTTTCTTTCCCGGGACTTGAAGTTAACCAGTCACCTTCATCCAAAACCGAGGTTAAATAAGGAGTGAAGCTATACCTCCAATCCACCTATACGCCTCCATGACGTAGAAAGGGAAAACCTAAACTTTTTAGAAATAAAACGTCCTAATATTAAACTGTACAAACACTGAGATAAAAATATAGACTTAAAAAACTGGCACAGTATTCAATAGATACAACAACAAACTTGGCATAATAGGGAATTTTTGCTTTTCAATTTGAAATAAGCAAAACTAGATAAAATGTTTATTTTCTTTACCTTTTGAGCCCTTCGTCGACTGACGTAATGCCTGCCTTGCTGACAGATTAATGTGCGTCTGGGTATAACGTTGCGTTCCTCACTGCCTTGTATTGAACATGAGTGCTCATCACTACTACAACAAAAGTAACCAGTAGTTCGCGTTATACGCACCTTAATAACATCTGAATTAGGGCCCACACTTCCCAGACATCCATCCATAATTCGATTTTTACAGGCTAGTGAATCTTTTCTGGAGTTCTGTTTTCGAATCTCAGTTGGAAGACGCTGTATATTTATCGAAGTCTCTCGTGGTAATCCTTAGTCCGTTCGGGCAACAGAAACGTCTCCTTCCAGTGTGCAGTATTCCTACATTGTACTCCAGAAGTCTAGGGTTCATATCTCGGTTCGGGAACTGGTTGTCCTAAGAATTTATCTTGAACATTCTCAATCCCTCCTGAACAGCTTTGGGACAGTACTACGGATCACAGCACGGCCAATTTCTTCGATATCCATTCCAGTTCATTCTTCACTAATTTTCCTGTCATCTAACCCCACATAATCGCAGCTACTGACGTCTTTTAAAAACCCATAAAAAAATTGTTCGCGTTAAAATCTGAATTATACCATCAAATATATCCCTACAATGTTTTTGCGCTATCTTTCCAGATTGAAAATGATGTTGTCTGTCGACGCTGGATAACGCATTCAGCTGAAAGAGAACCTTTAAATAATCCAAGAATCAGTCAATCACAGAAGAAACGGAACTGACTTGTCTGGTTACACAGTAGCCGCGAGTCTGACACGATTCCGGGGCGAACTGTCGGCTTGAATATTTTACAGAACACTCACACTGAAATTTCTCTCTTCAGGTGTGGAGAGTTTTACTGCATGGCACGTCACGAGCGACGAATTATCCGGGGAATTCGTGAGTCAATACTCCAGTGCAGATATTCAATATACATAAAGGAAGAGGATTTATTGAACGCCAGAAACTAAGATTGTGGCATGAAACTGGTCTGTGAGGGGGAGGAGGTGGGGTGGGGGGGGGTCGCTGAAGGGCAAAAACATTAATGAATATGACTGTAATAATGAAGTATATTTTGTGTGGATCTTCAGATTGTTTGTTCAGTACGAAAGTTTAGTGCGTTCCAGTAGTGTGGGCAGCAATTTGCTTTGTAATTTGAGGTCTACGTTTCAAATCTCCGCCCAGAAACCGATTATCATCATTGAGATCTTTTTACTGTCTTCCTCATTCCCTCTAGACCAATGGTGCATAGGAAACCCACAACCAGAAAAAAATGTTTTCCGGCCACACACGCACAAAAAAAAATAGTGCCTTCTCTTTTTAGTCATGTGTCATTAGTAACAATACCCTGTCGTCAACAGTGCCAATATGAGGACGGCATAACTTCGAGGCACATCTGTGTTGTTAAGTACTGATACTGGGCCACCAGTTTACTTCCTGTTTTTAAACCCATACGCACATTAGCCACTTAGTGATGTAGTTACATGAATGTGAAATGGAATTTCTCTTTGTATTTGATAAGAAAAATATGTTCTATTGCAAATAATACAACGCATTTCTGGTTAATATTTTTATACAAATGTGGATAAGATAATTATTATTAGAATTTCATAACTTTTTTTCGTGTTTTTGAAACTGCGTCGCGGGCCGCAGAGTACGCGTAGACGGGCCACATTTTGCTAATCGCCGTTCCAAACATTTACCGGGATAGTACTTGACATGAGACTACTAAGGTCTACACATGTTTTCTGCTTTATTATTGATGAATAATTCTATTAATGAACACTACGTAGTTGTAAGTCATGAAAGAGATGTAAGATAGCGCATAAATAAAATTAACAGTTCACGTGTCTGGCTTACTGATCCGAAATTGTTTAAAACTTTGTAATTGTACAGTTCTCTTCTTCGGGACGCACAAAATGTATAAGCTAACCTTCTAAAAAAACTTCTACACCACAAGACCAGTGGGAAGACCAAGAACAAGATGGGCGGGCGTGGTCCAGAGGGATGCATTACAGAGGATGGAGAAGAAGAGCTGAAAATAAGGATGAATGGAGGCGTCTTATGAAGGAGACCAAAGCCTGGAAGGGGCTGTAGCGCCATATATGGATATACGGATGGATGGAACCTCCTAACAAAGGAAATAAACCTTGAATTCACGTGACTCTACATGACACTACTGTAGTATCCATTCGTTTATGCCACGAGTGGCGACAGCGAACTCAAGTGTTTGAAAAGTGTGCACTTGTGAGTGTACATAAAAATTACGTCCATTTGTGTGCCCTGAGTCACTTTTCTGTTTTATTACGTCCTGGGGTAATACAGGGCAGTTAGTCCGCACGATATGTCTTGCTCATGAAAGCCTTGTACGTTAGTAACGGGGTGTATTGACGTTTCGGGACAATCTACTGGTCCGATCTTCAAAGGTGTGAAGACAAGACAGATAGACTGTCAAACTAACGAACAACTGTCTACAACATCCCAGAAGAGCGAAGATCTCACAACGTGGTAGAAGCTTGAAATCATGTCTGAGGGAATTAATTTAAACCACCAAAAAGAGCGTTTACGTAGTCCTCGTGTACCAGAAGCCTACAAGCATAAATAATGGTAGCCGACTTCGAACCACCGTCCGAAATTTGACGGTTCGCCATGGCCAAGGAAATGCTGTCGCACTGTGACGTAACATTACGGTAAGTTGTCCCAAAGTCGGAGCTGTGAGGGAATCTCCACCCTAAGGCATATAGCGTTATTTTTCCAATGGCCGAAGTGAAATATTATGTATTCTGCATGGGAAGAGGGAGATGTCCAGAGCACGCATACGCAGGTGTAACGCGAGGGAGGGAGAATGCGTTCTGTCCATTCCCATCATCACGATATTTCACCGGTGGGGCACAGGAGACATAAATACATGCACTCCAATTACCTACACTCAGAAAAGAGTAAGGGACTTGAAATAGTGCGTATCACAGCCGTACACTATATTAAAAGCTATCTATCACAACTGCTTTTTGAACCTTCTATGGTAAAGAGATTTGTCGTTAGTAAAACAATCAGTGTTCCTCACTGAGTTCTTGACTCATGGAACTAGTAACTATAGTTAATAACAGGTTCCTCAACCGTAATGTAATTAAAAATAAACTCCGTGGCCTTAGTCCGCACGCCAACTATACCGACAGAGCGGCCTCCGCCGGTCGGCGAAGTTAGTGCCAACTTTTGCGGATAGAGGGGTGTCGCGTGGTCAGCACAACGGGTCCCCACAGCCGTTAATCTCTGTTTTCTAAACCTGGAGCCGCTACTTTTTTCATTCAAGTAGCTCCTCAATTGACCTCACGAGGCGGAGTGGACCCCGTTCCAGACCCACTACTACTCAGAAAATCTGGTAGCACCGGAGATCGAACCCGGGACCTCTGTATCTGTAGCCAGAAACTCTGACCACTAGACCACAGAGGCGGTCCATCCGTAATGTAATAAATATAAAAATTCCAACATATTATAATTTAAAACAATGCGTACCATTCCACTGATTTGCAAAATAAAACACAGTGTTTGCTGTATGTGCCATTAACTTAAACATTCAAAATCTTACATTTCACCTCACGACGACTTTGTGTGTTTCTTATGAGTTTCAGAACAAATAACGCTTAGTTACTTAAAAAACAATAATAAGGACGTAGCGTCGAAGGGACAAACCTCTTATATGCAGTGTAATGTAGATGAATTATATGATTTGGAAGGTTAATGTAATCATTTTTAAAACATTTTTGTTATATTTAGTTTCGAAAATATGTGGTCCTCAAAAGAAAATTAAAACTTATATTTTTAATCATTTCTCTAATGATGCACATAACTTTATTGCTGAGTTTTGTACATATCCGTAGGAGATTCAAAGTATGAACAACAGTGAAGTGTCCAGAATTAATATTAAAATGACAGTAAAACAAAAAATGCCCACATACCATGACCAAGACGAATATTAAATAAGAGAAAAACGGTAAAGTGTCCACATGACAGCATGTCCTTGAAGAATATTATAATAAGAGAAAACAATGAATTTGTCTAAATGACAGCATGTCCACGAAAAATATGAAAATAATAGAAAAACAAAGAAGTGTCCACAAGACGGCGTGTCCACGAGGTATATTCAAATGACAAAAAAAAGTCCACGCGACATGTCCACGACTATATGAAAATAACAGAAAAACAACGAAGTATCCACAAGACAGTGTGTCCACGAGGAATATTAAAATAACAAAAAAACCACAAAATGTCCACATGAGAGCATGTCCACGGGGAACACGAAAAGACAGGAAAACAACAAAGTGTCCACATGACAGCGTGTCCACGAGGATCATGTGATGTTAGTGGGATATTCTGAAATAATGGGGAAGCCAGCAGAAACTTTAAAGTAAGAAGGTGTTTGAATAAACTCAAGTAATGAAAAAAATTCTCTTATTATTTACCACCAGAATAAAATGTAAATCTGTTGCTTAGTTTTTTTTGTAAAAGTGATAACGATAGATATGTTACCACTGCTTATTCATATGGCCTGAAAGCACACATGATGATAAACGATAGACAGAAGAGGAAACTCAGAGATGTTGTGTTAAATTTCAGAGTAACCATACTTTATCTCTTTTGAGAAACGAAAATTAGAACACTTCTTGTGGGCATCACCAGTCTCTCCTCATTCCATAGTGTATTTTCGATTCAGAATTCTATATGAAGCACGTTATATGCATTTAGTGTCACTGCGCTCACTTATATTAAATTTTGCAAAATGCCTAGAATATAATATTTATTTTAAACGCTCATTTAAAGGAATGCAATTTTGAGTTCATTCATAAAACAATCATACTATTACACCTTCTTCATCTCGAAGAACATTCGCTTTGGAGATGGAACCCACTGACCACCTGCAGGCACATCAGTGGATTTCCTGCAGTGAGGAAACCTGAAGGATATGGTAATGGGAAATCTCCCCCGATGGGTAGGCAATACGACCACGTCATATATTCAAGAGGAGGTTCTAAATTTTCTATTAGGTTTTCATCACGAAGATGTGTTGCAAGCAGATTGTATTTCAAGCAGCAAAAGAGAAGGGAGGACATGAACTGAGAGCGGATAGTGTGAATGTATTGTGTTGGTTTCCGACGCTGCAGAATTCCCTGAGTTACTTATTAATAATAACATGGCGTCAGGGGAGCTGTCTTTTCTGCGTGGGGGAGGCAACCAGAAGCTTTGGTTATATAACTGTACTTAGGTTTATGGCCGACCCCAGTGGCCGAGAGACCTAAGCTGTGGGTTTGCTACCGCTCTCTTTCTGGGATTGTAGGTTCGAACCCCGCTACGGGCATGGATATCTGTCTAAGTGTTGTTTATTGTCAGGTAGAGGACACTGAGACGAGCTGTTCACTAGTCCGGAGGAGTCCAAACGAGTGTAGTGTGTCTGAGTGTGAACGTGAAGCTCTGCCCCACATGGGGCTGTTGCGCCATGAGGTGAGTGAGGAGGGGGTAGCTGCTTGCTTTTAAGATATATAAATAGCTTTTAGACGTGTCTTCGTGTGTCGTAAACTGAAATACAGCTCGGAATTGACAATACTGAAAGTATTAACGTTTCATTTTCATGATTTCACTTTAATTCAGTTTCGGCTCTTTGCCGAAAGTCATGGTGGGTCTGATGTTTGACACACTGCCGGTTCCAGTTTGTGGTGTGAGCCTACTGTGTAGTAATAATAAGATAATATTTGTTTTTCCTCATTCCGTCCGGACAAATTCTGCGATGGCTGGCTTGCTTCATGTTATACGTGACAATTTCTTTCCAATTACGCTCAATTAATTATTCACTGTTCATCTTATCACTCGACGCGCTGTTGCAGTGTAGGACAACACTTCATCCTACATGGGCCATAAAATATCTTCAAACAATGTACGGGCTGCAGACGAATTTTTTAAAACAGAACACATATAATTTTTCAACTCGAATTTAATTTATATTAAATTAGTAAAAATTAAAACTAACATCAGTTAGATATTTGTATTATTGCAATAAAATTCAAATATCCAGTAATCATAATTAAACGTTGAGAACTAATTTTACTGCAGAAGAATAGAAAAAATGTCGGTAGAAATTTGTCATTTTTTTGTCCTTGAAAGTTGTCTTATAAAATAAATACAGGGTGGCGCGGAGCCGACTGACACATTTCAAATGGTCATAGATAATATATGGAAAGAGGGGAAAATATTCGAAACCGTCTTTAAATACGTCAAATTATGCTATTTATTACCCACAAATTACAAGCTTGTTTTCTGAACATCAGGCAGATGACCTCTGTTTATATCAATGCATTGTTGCAAGCGTGTCTGGAAATTGCCGTACACGCGCCTCCTTAGGTCCTCATCAATAGCCGCAACTTCGTCAACAACGGCTTGTTTGAGTTCTTGAATAGTCATGATACGCCTCCGGAACACACGGTCTTTCATGAACCGCCACAGGAAAAAATCTGGTAAAATAAAGTCGGGTGATCGAGCAGGCCAAGCGATGTCGCCGAAACTACGAACACAGGTAACACGTTGATGCACGTTCCAACCCTCCATTGCTACTGACAATACGAAATGACGTCCTCTCCTCTACCTTTCCTCTTCCCGCCAACCACGACAAGCTATCGCGCCGGCGCAAAATTCAAATTTGATATGTGTCAGTCGGCTCCGCGCCACTCTGTACAACTCCATCGTAAAGAATTTTTCCTGAAAGGCACTTGAAGTTGTTATTTTTAGAACACACTTAAGACTGAAACATCAAGGGAAATTTGTAACTTACCGGACCGCAATTTTCTTATTCAATTCACCCTAAAGTTTTCAACGTAGAATGTTCTAACTTCAAAGACACAAAGCCCGTTCTAACTTAAATACTGTCTAGCAAACCTAACTGTACCTACCGACTTCTTCTAACGTCTGCCCCGAAGCCTAAAATACTGAGAGCGCCATTCAGTGCAACATGAATAATTACAGGCTACACTGTGTTGTGCAGGCCTCATGTGCTGCGGAAGAACTGCAGACTTTGGGCGTTGCAGTCTCTAAGAACAAGTACAATAAGTGCAGGATTTGAGAACTGCTTGACCCTGAGGATGGAGACACTACACTCTCTCGAAACGTCGGTAAATATTCGCCAGTCGACTGGACGTAAAACTCCGGCTGTGAAAATCACAACTTTTGAAAAGTATTTTGTCATTTAACTTATTTAAAAATAAACTTTCGCTACTCTTTGGCAAGGGAAACTTCTGATTTTGAGCACAACGACGGACTGTACATTTTTTATCCACCGGATATGTAAGGCACAACATTCATGTGTTTATAACATTTGAGGCTTTGGTGTTTGGCATTCAAAATTCGTACTGAGGCCTTCTTGGTCATAATGCCATGTAATTTTGTTGATGGTTAGATACTGTAGACGGAATATAGAACTACAATGAAAACTGAAGCAAGATTTTACTCTGAAAGGCTGATATATACCTATCGGACTACAAACTACAATAACCTAGTGTAACACGATTCCTAGCAGTGGTGTATAATATAAACGTTATGGGCTCGGTTGTAGTACGCCCACATGTGCAAATGCTGATGATTATTTTTTAGTGTTCATTTATTTTACAAAAACAAAAATATTTTGACATAATACAGTTGACACTGGCGACTTCGGTAAAATACACAAACTATAAAGTAGCTTAGGAAAGCAGAGAGGTGGGGACGCCTGTGTGTCGTGCGTGTGGATAAAGAGACATGCCAGCCAGGAAATCTGAAACAGCTTCAAGCAAATTTACATTGACCGAAATAGCAATAAAAAGAAGCTATATAAAACAGAACTAGCGTTGTAGCAATTTGCATATACACGGAAACGAACTCACGGTGTATGCGATAACTCGGGTCCCCATGTATGCTATTTTACACGGACAGGGCTCATGCAAAACACATGCGAGACCCGAGGATAAGGAAACGTCGCTGTACTGTTGGGTGGCTCCTGGGTGTAGTATGGTGTACCTACTACTGCTGGTATCCACCCCCGATTCTCTTTCCTACCCTCCTTCAATTTCGATGAATAACTCAGGGCTGCCCAGGAATTTGCTCCAGACTAGTCCCTTTAATGACATGGCTTGCTTGTCTACCTTCTTGTGTAACAAGTACAATTCATTGGCAGCCTCTTACCTGAATATTCTGGGTAACTAAAAATTAATCTTTGGAGAGATAATTCCGTTGTGTTAATCAACAAGATGCACACAGACACAGTTGGTCAAAACACAACACTTTTATTGTAAGTAAAAATATTATCTGCAAAATTCACTCGCTGCATGTTTCGGCTCCCGGAAGGGGCCACCCTCAAGCGAGACAATACAAAAATATGTACAAGAGTAGGAAGTAGTAAGAGGAAAGAAGCTTCTTTCTTACAAGTGCGAAAAACATTTACTCTATAAGAAATCACACAATGCTTCCTCGAGCGATAACAGTGTTAGTGGATATGAAAACCAAAGTATGTAAAAATACAGCCATACAGTAATACAGCCATACAGTAATACAGCCATACAGTAATACAGCCATACAGTAATACAGCCATACAGTAATACAGCCATACAGTAATACAGCCATACAGTAATACAGCCAT
>Ga0131853_10015903_pt1 | contig 13747 bp, 12 predicted proteins | sample TergutLab28metaG_FD_92764 | JGI IMG/M metagenome (GOLD analysis project Ga0131853, IMG submission 92764) | Labiotermes labralis P1 segment gut microbial communities from Petit-Saut dam, French Guiana - Lab288 P1 (version 2) (version 2) | ecosystem: Host-associated > Arthropoda: Insects >... | reverse complement strand
TCGCATTCAAAGGTGTATGTGCCAGTTGGGCGTGAAGCCCCCCAACTAACATGAGCTTCCTTGGTGGAGCCATGCCTGATGAATTGTACCCCGGCAGGATTATTTGTTTCAGATGTTACAACTGAATCCATGCGGAAATCGTCGTTGTAATACAGTATCTTTTCTGTTTCATTGCGCAACAAAAAACCTACACCGAACTCATTGGAAGAAGTAAGAGCCGCACGCAAGCCACTACCGTTTTCATTTTGTGTAGGCGTAAGATTGCGCAGATCAAGCTGTGATATGCTGTCATGGCTATAGTTATTGATGTTTTCATTTTCGTACATACATGCGGCAAGGCTTACGCATAGCATCATCAGCAGAGTTAAGGGTTTTTCCATCAATAAGCACCTCTTCTTGGCTAAGTAGAACATATGTAAGCCAAGTATTTTATAGTCTTATTCCCTAGGCTCCAACTTCCAAAACACTTTAGCCTTGCCGGTTACGCGTGGATAGAAGCTTTTGTGCGTTGTCACCTTTTCACCGATATACTTTATGAAAAGACTCACCGGAGCACCTTTTTCAAACTTATTTCCCAAGATCTGCAATATTTCGGGCGACAGACTTTGATCTCTTATTATCAGCAGGAAATCTTTATCGCTGGTTTGCAGAAATTCGGTTATAGTAGTTATTTCCGCGTGCTTTTCGCGGCGCTTTGTACGGCGAGCCGAACCCTTTTGCGGGCGCGGCGGCAAAACCTCTGTGAAGCGGTTTACATTTTGGGTATTATGGAAGCTATAATCTGCTGTGTAATCGTCGAAAAATTCGTAGGCTACAAATGCAGCAAATTCGTCCAGAGTCATATCTCCCAAGAACAGCATTCGCTTCCAAAAATCAGGCGCATTAGCTAGCTTCACCTTGAATTCGCATGTGGTAAGTTCTGGCTGTGGCTCGTCGGGCTCGCTTCCGTCGTCACTTACATGCGCTGAAACCAGATCTCGCAAGCTATCCATATTTTCTATCAACTCTATCAACTGCGACAGGGTTGGGGTGCTTGGCAAAGGCATAGCTGCCTCGCGCGGTAATTTGAAGAACTTTATGCCAAGCGACGTGGGCGTAAAGAATGTACACGGCGTAAACAGCGGCATTTCAATATCGTGATTTGTATTTAGTGCGTCTAGCACGAATGTCATATCACGGCTCATGTTATTGCTTACTATATGCACGGGGTTTATAAGCCTAAGGTATAGGCCAAATACCGTCACTAAATGCAGAGACATTATCGCGCCTAGGGCAAACGTACCGGATACTATGTCGTGATATTCATCTGGAAATGGCTTGTTTAGGTCTAGCATGGCTACTTGGTCGAAATCGAAGCCAAGCCTACCGTAGATATGGCGGAATATTTCGTCGGTAGATGTAGACTTTTTTATAGCTTCGGTTACGAAGCGCATGTTTATAATGCCTGGTGTAGGCAAGAATGAGTCTATAGCGCTTGTTGCAAGGCGCAAAGATGCTGCAACAATTTCAGCAAAAAGATCCTTAGACTTTTGACGGCTAAGCTTGCCGCCAAACACCTGATCGAATTTAGGTGATAACTGCATTTTGTTGGAATACAGCGATGGCATCTTTACCGTAAACCCAAGCTCTGCCGATATACGTATCAAGTATGCTACATAGAATGGATCTTGCAGGCTTAGCTGGCTCATTATCTCTTCTTCCAGCGCTTCTTCCAGATACCCATCCATACGCTGTGTAAGCGAAATAAAACCTGAGCCTGTAACTCCTGAAAGATTGAATGTGGGAGCAAGGCATGTTAGCAGCTTGCGCAGATCTTCCACCACTGGGTGTGCGTCCAGCGTATACGAAATCTCACGGAATTCGAATTTTTTGAACCGTTTGAACGATTTTATTGTAGGAACTGTTGTAGTAAGAGTTTTTTTGTGGTATTCTTTATTTATGAGCGAAAGTATATTGCTTGGGGTTAGGAATGTGTTGTCTATCATGGCGCTGGATTGCCACTTCCGATAGAACGAAAAAAAGTACCTCAAAAGCCCGCTTTTGCCGCGTGATCCAAGCTGGCCGTAGGCTCTCTCGAAGTCTTGCTCGAAAATATTAGTTACAATGCCTGTCATGTGGTTATAATCCATTACACGCTCCTGTGGGATAAGCAACTGCACAAAGGTGTGCCCCCCATTGTAGCATGTATATGTGTTAAATACAAGAGCTAATTATCGTTTAGGAGAATCTATATGCCTCAACCCAACATAAAACCCATGATTATAACGGAAGCGAATATAAATATGCCGCGTATGTTCAAGGTAATCATGCATAACGACAACATCACTGAAATGGACTTCGTAGTGGAAGTGCTAATGGACGTATTCCAAAAGCCGCGTGATGCCGCCGTTGCCACCATGTTAGATATTCACAATAAAGGCACTGGTATTGCTGGGGTTTACACATACGACATAGCGGTTTCCAAAAAGATACAAACTGACAGAATGGCCAGCTCGCGTGGTTTTCCGCTTCGCCTTTCACTTGATGCCAGTGATTGACCATATCAAGGAGAATTCTAAATGAAACTAGAGAATATGTGCAACCAAATATACGTAGTAGCCCTGAACGAGGCACGTATGCAAGGGCACGAATACCTAACGCCAGAACACTTTCTGTATGCGTCTCTTATGTTCGATTATGGTAAGGAATTGGTTAGCAAGAGCGGCGGCGATATTATATCTATCCAGAGTGAACTGGTAGAATTCTTCAAAACAAAACTACCGCTTAAAGCCACTGACAGCCCAACTGATTCCTTCGAGTTCGTAAAAATGTTCGAGCTGGCAACGGCTCAGGCGCGAGGCCTTGGTACGGGGCTTGTGCACTTGGGTAATATTTTGGCGGCCATATTGAGCCTGCCGGAATCTTTCGCGTCGTACTTTCTGCAAAAAAATGGCGTAGATCGGCGCGCGGTGCTAAAGTACGCCTCTTCGCCGCCTATCCATCAAGGTTCGGCTCAACCTGCTACACAGCCCACAAGTAGTGAAGCTCCGGCACAAGGCAAGCCATCCGACGACGATGTTCTGGATAGGTTCACAGTCAACATGGTAGAAAAGGCGAGAAACGGTGATTACGACCCGCTGATAGCTCGTGAAGACGCATTATCGCGCACGATACAAGTGCTAAGCCGTCGCCTGAAAAATAACCCGGTACATGTAGGCGAACCCGGCGTTGGCAAAACCGCCATAGTAGAAGGCCTTGCCGCCCTGATAGCCGCCGGTGAAGTACCGGAAAGCTTGAAACAAAGCCAGATCTTCTATCTGGACATGGCCACTATGCTGGCCGGTACAAAATACCGTGGAGACTTCGAGGAACGCCTTATCAAGGTTATAGAGGCAATATCCCGGCACAAAGCGCCTATTGTCTACATAGACGAGATCCACACTGTGGTAGGTGCCGGAGCGGTAGGTACGGGCTCTATAGACGCGGGTAGCATACTAAAACCGTATCTGGCAAGGGGGCGCATACGTTTCATAGGCGCAACCACATACGAAGAGTATCGTAAACACTTTGAAAAAGACAGAGCGCTCTCGCGTCGCTTCCAAAAGATAGACATCAACGAACCCTCTTTGGACGAAAGTGTGAACATACTGTTAGGTTTGCGCCAAAAATACGAAGCTTTCCACAGTGTAACGTATTCCGATGAAATTATCCGCCTAACATGTGAACTTGCTATACGCCATATGTCGGACCGCTTCATGCCGGATAAAGCAATAGATGTGCTGGATGAAACCGGCGCGCAGATGCGCATTGCAAACCAAGGTGATACAATTGTAGAGGTTGAAGCATCCGATATAGAGCGCACTGTGGCTCTTATGGCACGTATCCCTGAAAAGTCTGTAAGCGGGTCTGAATCCGACAAGTTGAAATACTTGGAAGACAACATCCGCAGTGAGCTCTTCGGCCAAAATGAAGCCGTTAGCACCGTGGTATCCGCCATAAAAGCATCTCGCAGCGGCCTGAACGACACCGAAAAATGCGTGGCTAATTTGCTATTTGTAGGCCCTACCGGCGTTGGCAAAACCGAAATAGCAAAGCTTCTGGCCAAGCATCTAGGCTTAAAGTTGCTGCGCTACGACATGAGTGAGTATCAGGAAAAGCATTCCGTAGCGCGCCTTATAGGCTCACCGCCGGGCTATGTTGGTTACGAGGAAGGCGGCCTGCTTACGGAATCCATACGCAAGACCCCCCACGCCGTGCTGCTTTTGGATGAAATTGAAAAAGCTCACCCAGATATCTTTAACGTGCTGCTGCAAATAATGGACTACGGATCTCTTACAGACAACACAGGCAAAAAAGCCGATTTTCGCAATATAATCCTGATAATGACATCCAACGCAGGCGCTAAGGAGCTTGGCAAGCGCATAATAGGCTACGGCGGACTGCAAAGCGGCGGCGAGGCTATAGACAAAGCCGTGGAGCGTATGTTTAGCCCGGAATTCCGTAACCGCCTAGATGCCACTGTACAATTTAAAAAGATAGATGGAGCAATGGCGCGCCTTATCACTGCCAAGGCTGTAGATCAACTGGCCGTACGCTTATCCGGCAAAAACATCTCTATAACGCTAAGCGAAGCCGCTCATAAATACATTGCAGACAAGGGCTTTTCCGAAGAATATGGCGCACGCGAAATAATCCGAACCGTGGAGCGCGATATAAAGGCTCAACTTGTAGACAAGGTGCTGTTCGGAGGCTTGTTAAACGGCGGTAAAGTATTTGTAGATTGCAAGTGCGGTAAGCTTATTATATCTACGCGTAAGGCCTATGCTAAGCGTAGCAAGTAAATGGGCATGTTATGTAAACGGCCAGCCAAGCTGTTTTCGGCGTGCTAGACATATGACTAGGTGGTATATGCATAATATATATAAAGTTTCGTTGCGAAAATGCGCAACGTACGATGAGGCCGAAGTGCTAAAGGCCGTAAAAGCTGCTACAGATGATCTTGGTGGCATAGCTGCCTTTATAAAGCCGGGCGAGAGGGTACTACTAAAGGCTAATCTGCTGATGGAAAAACGCCCGGAAGATGCTACTCTAACCCACCCATCGGTATTGCAGGCTCTTATACAGATTCTTATGGAAAACGGAAATACCGTAATAATAGGGGATAGCCCCGGCGGACCATTCACAGCAGCATTGCTTGGCAGAATATACCGCACAGGCGGGTATTACGAATTAGCCGAACGCACAGGTGCCACACTGAACGCTAATTTCGGCTCGTTCGAGCGTGAAAACCCCGGTGGTTTGCTGCTCAAAAAGCTTACGCTCACAGATATGCTAAATGATGTAGATAAGGTTGTAAGTGTATCCAAGCTAAAGACACATGGCATGATGACATTCACCGGTGCGGTTAAGAATCTATTTGGTACGGTGCCCGGCATTATAAAGGCAGAATACCACATGAACATGCCCGAATACGATGACTTTGCGAACGCGTTGATAGATATCTGCTTAGCGTCTAAACCGGTGCTTTCCGTGATGGATGGTGTTGTAGGCATGGAAGGCCACGGGCCGTCTGCCGGAGATCCGCGCAACTTGGGTGTAATATTGGCCAGTGGCAGCCCCTTCGCACTAGACCGCATTGCGTGTGAAATAATATCGTTGCCACAAGATATGGTGCCAACCCTGCGTAACGCCGCTAAGCGTGGCCTGTGCCCTGAAAACCTGGCAGAGATAGAAACAGCCGGTAACAGCATTGCAGACTTCAAAGTTGCAGATTTTGCCATACCCAAGCCCAGCCGCATCAATCCGTCACAATCGTTGCCACCCTTTGTACGCAAGCTAATGAGCGTAGCATTGCAGCCGCGCCCGGTGTTCATGTTGGATAAATGTGTTAAATGCAATATTTGCGCTAAAAGTTGCCCTGTAGGGGTGCTGAAATTTGGGCCGCACCGTGGTTTTTGCCAGCGCTGCTTCAACTGTGTTAGTAAGGATGTGCAGAGCGAAGATTCCGATGCGCCACCAAACAAAAAATGCCCCGCGCTAAAACAACACACACCAAGCATCAACTTGGAAAAGTGTATCCGTTGCTATTGCTGCCAGGAACTATGCCCACAAAAAGCCATTGTAATTAAGCGCCCACTGCTAATGCGGCTATTTGTTGGAAATTCATTCAGCCGCCTTACACAGGCAATCATCAAGAAGATTCAATATAGGAAAAGGAGCTAACTTATGAAATCAGTATCAATACAGCTAGACTCAGTAGACAAAGTGCGTAAGTTTGTAAACATAGTATCCGTGTTTGATGGCGAATTCGACCTTAGCACAGATAGGTACGTTGTAGACGCAAAATCTATAATGGGCATATTCAGCTTAGACTTAAATAAGCCGCTGAAACTCAATATCCATAGCGAAGATGAATTCGACAGTGTTACACAGAAGCTAGTCGATTTCATTATCTAAGATCCGCAAATGCACATCAAGGCAATACGTCTGATAACCGAAAAAATTTCAGCGGAATTGCCTTGCTCCGTTTAGGGTCTATCACAGATGTAACACAAACGTAGGAATGTTTAGCACGATATCAAAACATTTACTGTGCATATAAATGAGAAAGTGCCTTTATATGCATCTTTGTTGCGTTGGAATATGTACTGCATTTTGCTATGAGTAATACCTATTTCATCAGCCACTTCCATTTGTGTTTTGCCTTCGAAAAAGCGTAGATTTAGGATGTGTTTTTCCCTGTCGTTCAGGCGTTTTAGGGCTTCGGATAGAGATAGGTTTTCCAGCCAGCTTACGTCTGTGTTTTTTTCGTCGCTTAGCTGATCCATTACGAATATAGCTTCGCTTCCATCGTGATATATTGGTTCGAACAGTGATATCGGATCCTGTATGGCATCAAGCGCAAACAGTATCATTTCCTTGGGAATATCCAGCTCTTTTGAAATTTCTTCGATAGTAGGCTCCTTGCTGTTGGCGTTTGTAAGGCGTTCCTTTACCTGCAAGGCTTTGTAGGCTGTGTCTCGCAGCGATCTCGATACCCTGATAGAGTTGTTATCCCTTAGGTATCTGCGTATCTCGCCAATTATCATCGGCATGAATGTCATTAGTCGAAAAAAACGTAGAGGGACGAGACTAATGACTAGAAAGCAGGCATTACATAGTGTCATAGAAATTCTTACGGATGATGATCTTAAAACAAAGATAGCGGAAATACTGGATGACCTACCTTTTACTGGATGGAGTGAGGAGACTATTTTTGATACATTAGATCAGTTTGTTATTGATCATGGTCGAAACCCAACTACAACCGATTTCAAAAAGAAGGGATTGCCACCACATCCGGTTATTAAACTAAGATTTGGGGTCACCTTAAAAGAATTTCTAGCTAAACATTACCCAACCGTGCGACATGTCAATTCGCAAATATATTACAATAAACCAAAAGAGGAGTGGAGAACCCTTTTTATCAATCAATATCATAAGCAAAAGCCTGTGTCGTCTGTCGAATACGATAAGAACAGACCCCAAAACACTCCCTCATGGTATACAGTATCCCGTATGTTTGGAATCACAGGGTGGTATGCCTGGTTGTTATTCTGTGATATAACTCCGTATGTTAATACACGTGAACCTCCGCGATGTCTTACGAAAAAACCTGCACTACATGTGAGAAGCACATTTACACTCACGGATGAAAACGGGTGTTTGTGTAGCGTTGTTGAAGCCGATAGTGCAACTTTTCATACAGACTAGCCATGTGTTTCATGCATATTATAACAAGGAGTTGGTAAGATGACAACATGCAAAATTATTACTATAGCAAACCAAAAGGGTGGCGTTGGTAAGACAACAACGTGTTGCAACCTAGGTGAAGCTCTTGCAGAAATGGGCAAGAGGGTTTTATTGGTTGATTTTGATCCACAGGCAAACTTGTCTATGAGTTTTGGTATCACTCGGTCGGACGAGCTTAGTATGACTGTACATAACATACTCATAACAGTTTTGGAAGGTAGTGCCCTACCAAATAAAGTAGAGTACATCATAAGCGGCGCAAAGTTAGATTTGATTCCAAGCAATATAAATCTATCAGCGACCGAAATCAATCTACGTAGTGAGGTTGGTGGTGAACGCACACTCTCAAACTTGCTTGATCCATTGCGCCAGGATTATGACTATATACTGATAGACACAAACCCATACCTCGGCATGCTTACGATTAATGCTCTGTCTGCTTGTGATGAAGTGATAATACCCGTCAGTCCGCAGTTATGGTCTGCTACCGGACTTACTGATTTATTATATACCGTTTTAAAAGTTCGGCAAAGAATTAACCCAAAAATTGTTGTATCCGGTATACTGCTAACAATGTGTATCGAGCGTACACGTTTGTTTCGGGATGCCAAAAGTCTGTTGGAGGAGACTTACGGTGATAAATTAAAAATTTTTAATACATGCATTCCGAATACTGTCCGAGTCGGTGAAGCTAACTACGCCAGTTGTAGTATCATGAATTATGACTCTGGGTGTAAAGCAGCAGCTGCATATACAGCATTTGCACAGGAGGTACTGAGCGATGTCAGCTGCGAGACCTAAACCGATGTTAAGAAGCATAGATGATTTGTTTGAAAGCTGTGAAGCACATAAATCTAGCGTAAGTATTGATTCATCGGGACGAGTCATACATCTCGTGGCTGCAAATCTTTTGATCCCTTTCAATAAACACCCGTTTAGACTATACGAGGGAGAGCGGTTAGATGATCTTGTGGCTAGTATAAAAGCCAATGGTGTGATGACGCCTATCATTGCGAGGTCTATGAAGGGACAAATTGAGATTCTTTCAGGGCACAATCGTGTGAAGGGTGCAATACTAGCTGGGCTGGAGGAAGTACCAACTCTAATACTAGAAAATGTGTCGGACGAAGATGCTTTAGCATATGTTGTTGAAACCAACCTTATTCAACGGTCGTTTTCAGATATGCTCCACTCAGAGAAGGCTACAGTGATCGCATTGCATCATTCCAGGATGTTTTCTCAAGGAAAACGTAATGATATTGTCAAACAACTTGAGTTCTTCGATGGATTGTGCGAAACCGTTGAAGGTAAAACTTCTTCGCAAGTTGCGAAGAAGTCCACAACTATTGCACGTATTGGAGATAGTTATGGATTATCCAAAGACACCGTGGCGCGATATCTGCGCGTCCACAAACTAATCCAAGAACTGAAAATATTGTTGGACGAGAGTCGTATAGCTTTCATTCCAGCAGTTAGTTTGTCATATTTAACAGAGGATGAACAGAACCTGATTTGGAACTGTATCAAAACAAATATAGTTTCAATTGACATGAAAAAAGCTGGGATGTTAAGACAACTATCACAGAGAGGTAAGTTAACCGTGGAGACTATAGAGGCACTCCTTGTTAAAACCCGTGTTAGTGAACACACCACTTGTTACACTATAAAAATGAACTCGGATTTGTATACAAAGTATTTTTCGCGTGGACAGTCATCTGAGGAAGTACAAAGTGTGGTTAAGAAAGCACTGGACATGTATTTTAGCCGTGATGACAACATTTGTATAGCAGATATTCACAGATAAGATTCGTATTATATTTTTATACCACAAGCCTGTTGTTGGTTTGTGGTTATTATTTTTAGTAGGAAGCAGTTGAAGAGCACTATTTAGTTCAAGTCATCATTTTGATACAATTATTAACATAAAGAAGGAAGTGCCGTTGTGTGCAAACAGTAGAGTACATGACATTTTGAGATGTATTTGCTCGTACCATAAAATATCACGATTTGGAGTTGTTCTATGGGTTACGGTATGTATTTAAGAAACTCCGCATTTAGAATTAAACGGGAAAATACAGCCATGGCGTTGATGATGTTGCAGCAGTTTGCTAGACAACATTCTCAGTTGAATCATGTAGACATTCTTGATGTGCTGAGTTCAAATACATTTGAGAGAGCTATGGCTGTGTGCAGGTATCCTGTTGGTGGGGATTCTGAGGGTAATATCCATGAGATAGAATTTGATGGCGATAGGCTCGGGGGATGTTATGATATATTTTGTGCGATAGCACCTGTGGTCGAAGGAGGATCTTACCTAGAGATGCAAGGCGAAGATGATCTAATTTGGCGTTGGGTCTTTGAAGATGGTGCGTGTCACGAGGTGTTAGGTACAGCGGTGTTCGAAAATGAGCTGGGACAGTTGCCTCGTGATTTTGATCCATATAGGCAAATATGCATAATATGGAAGGTTGAGGATGTTCAGGCGATACGACCTGATCTTTCGTACGAGCAAGCTTTCTCTGTGTTAACACAGATGAAAGATAAACATGACGCTAATATAGGTATCAATTTAGAAGTGATTACCGCGACTGCTGATTGGATGTTTCCTGCGTCAGCAATCATTACAAGTTAATGTGGCTATATCGAGAGGCACCGTTGGGGATAAATCATCAACGGTTGTTGTGTTAAATAGCAGTGAAACAGAAACAGGTGTGCGATAAAATATGTTGGCATTGATTTATTGTCAAAATCCAGCCAACATTAAGAGTCTCAGACACTAATGTTTATAATATTCAGCTAATATCCTAGATGTGTGTTGTTATCTATTGCTATATAGTCGTCTTATTATATAAGAGACAATTTTCGATGGATTTTGGCGTGGATATTTGGGTCTGTGTACATTTATTTTTGAAACAACTACTGCCTCCATTTTTCGAAACCATGTGTTTTTGAAAGAGAAAATCCATCTTATTCTGTGTAGGAATGTGGTGTTTATATGGGTTTTGAAAAAACAAATAAAACTGTGGGTGCGGCTCCTACTGAGCTGATTAGCCGTTGTATCAGTCGCTTTTCTTTACAGGATATGCCAAATGAGGATCTATTCGTCCTTAGAGAGATGGTGTATCTCTGCATTAGGGAGTTAGCGAAACAAAATGCTAACGATCTTTTGGCGGACCGCGCTTGGTGTTATACCGATGACGAGAGTAGTTCAACCTATGCACGTGTGTTAGAAATCGCATCTAATTGGGCGAATGATCTACACGATGTTTTTGTAAACGCTTTGCGCACCAGCGGTGTGACAACTTTTGGCGAGTTGGGAACTGGCACACAAAAGCAACCGATATTTTTGAGGTCTTGTACCAGTGGTTAGGGCGTGATTATGGTTGGACTCACGGAAATCCGTTTGAGTCTAGCACTAGTTTTCAAGCTTAAGCAGAGTTTGAACAAAATCAACTAAAATGTTATTGCGTCATTAGTTTTTATGAGTTTTCAAAAAACTCACTACTGATGCTATTTGTGTGATTCCGTACATAAATGGTGAGGATGATGCCGGTCCTTTGAGTAATTACTCACAGTTTATGTACGATGCCGGTCCTTTGAGTAATTACTCACAGTTTATGTACATTGGTGAAGTTGTGTGACAAAGCATATAGTTCAGATGTGGCTGTGGTCAGTCGTGATATTCATGGTTCGATTCCATGCATTTGATTAACCAGTTTTGGACAAAACCTGTTCATTGCTGGGTGGCGCAATCCGGTTTTCGGGCGTGCGCCTTGAGGCTGATTTGAGATGAGATGGGAACGCATACTTGTGCTTGCCACACAAGTCCATTCTGAGGACTGCGACATGGATTAAGAGCGGAGTACACAACCTATCACTCGTTGGCGGTATAGCCGCCGACGGCTAATATGATGGCTCCCTACAGGCCGCCGTGATACCATCTGTGGTGGTGACCAATCCACCGTTGACCGCTACGATAGTGCGGAGTGGACTGCTGTAACATTATGTAGACGGTGTGCTGTACTCGTATGGCAGAAGCGAGTCCGTTTTAAGGAACTGCACACAGAAGTTATCCGCAGCGGCAAGTCATGTTAAGAGTTTGAGAAACTCACTATTGCCGCTGCGGTATGTAACAAAATACCTAAAATTGGACATGGCTGTAGTGGCGATTTGCGGACTATGATGACCGCATGGAACAAATGGTGGCGCTGCTATATGCGTAATACCCAGAAAGGAGATTAGTTAATGGTCAAGACAAGAGCTGCACCCAGAGTTAATCAACTCGAAGAATTAAGTCTATCCAACTAGCCTAACGCGTCAGAAACTTAATTATAATTGTAGACGGAGCGGAGGACTCGCATGGAAAAGAGGCTTCGATGCATGGTCATTATGTTACGATCTCGCCTAATGACCTAGGTAAGCGAATCAACTTGTAATGTCTGGTATGGTTAGGTTAGCGCCGGATGGGCCTTAGAGTGTGAAGTCAGACATGGCCCATGTGGAAATATTTAAGAGCGGCTTACCAATCATTTGGCATCCACTATGACAGTGTGGACAACAAGCTATAATAAATTGACTTTGAAAATGTAACAATATTTTACGGAAGCCTAGCGCTGAACCACCGGCGAAGTTCTGCACAATATTGTTATTTAATTAAAGTTAATTACAAACGAAATATTCCAAGAGTCAGCTTGTACTATCGCCTCCTCTGCTCTACGCAAAGGCTCTCAACTCGGAGATAGAGGTAAGATCCGCAAATTTATGAACCTGCGCATTACCTAATTGGTTTTGTGAGAAATTCTGTAGTGCACGATTCGTTCGGGCTGCAGGACGTCGATTACAGAGTGTATGCTTGTCGACCAACATGATTGGGGGCTCACCTGAGGTTACGACGAATTCAACTTAACACAGAAAGGGGCGGTTACTATGATTGTGCTTAACACACATATGAAGACTTTTAGAATCTAATTAGCCACGCGGCGACGCGCAAAACCGCACCTTAACCATTACTCGTGATGGGTTGGATAAGGGTGTAGGCCTTTCAATGGATCTTTCCCGTCTATTCCGGCCACTTGTGTGCACCGGAAATAAGGAGGCGAGACTTATGAGACGTATAATACGAAGTCCGCGAATTAAGAACCCTCCGTAGCGGATTAAAATAATTGAATAATTATTAAATTTATGATGAATACACGGAGCGGATTAAATTTTGATGACTAGTATGTGTGTACATGCAGCCTAGGTGACAGTTATATCCGTGGTGCTTTAGGTAGGTATAGTCGACGATATCCATCCTAATGTCTGGTAGGTTCGAACCCTCCCCGCTCCTTTTGTTTCATTTGGGAAAGAATTTATGGATGGAGAGATAGTCATGAGTAATGTCGCTCCAGATGTGAAAGTGGCAAGGAAGATCAATTTGTGTTGTGCTATCTATATGATATACCTATTGTTTCGAGTTCCCGCCTTCCGACCATGAATTCTTTCCTAAGTGAAACACAACTCCTAAGCATGAGTTAAAACTGCTTATTTTGTTGCGTATTGGAGTAAGTTCATATGGATGTAACTTTTCGGATGATAGTTACATGGGATGAACAGAATCTACCTAGCAAAGGAGAAATTATGCTCACAATCTATGCACGAAACGACGATGGCGTAAGGCTGAAATTTGTCTTTGTCTCGCCAGAGGAGTTTGTTCACGATATTTGCGATAACGACGACTGTATGGGTGACCACGAAATCTTGTTGGTTGTAATGGACGGAATGGCTCTGTATTCGTCGCTCGGGGTGAAAAAAACAAGCTACAATTACACACTTAGAACGATGGACGTGTACGATTGGTTCAAAGAAAGCAATCGTTAGTATTCATACTATTTCCGTTAACAAATTTCCACATTATGTCGATAAATAAACGGTGATGAAGATGAGGAATAAAAGTAAGTTCAACGATACACAAAGAAAGCAAATAAGGCACTGGAAG
>Ga0131853_10015902_pt1 | contig 13747 bp, 4 predicted proteins | sample TergutLab28metaG_FD_92764 | JGI IMG/M metagenome (GOLD analysis project Ga0131853, IMG submission 92764) | Labiotermes labralis P1 segment gut microbial communities from Petit-Saut dam, French Guiana - Lab288 P1 (version 2) (version 2) | ecosystem: Host-associated > Arthropoda: Insects >... | reverse complement strand
ATCCCCCCCCCCGTGCCCCTTAACAATAGCATATAACAAACATCACAGATGCTGAGATCTCACCATCGTGACATACCCATACCAGCCCTATAAACACTACCACCATACTTTCGGATGAAAACTTGATGATGGCCACATTATGCCGAAACATGTAGTTACTATCATCGTTTATTAAACATGTTTTTAGATAATGTCGTGTTATTGACTGATACCTACACCTATTGTTTATGTACACACAACGGGGATGGCTCATTTTAGAATTGCATGTTAGGTTAAGTGAACACAAGTACAGGTGCAGGGAGCGGCTTTCGACGGGTTTGTGACTTAAGGGCCCAATTTTAAAACGTATTAAACCATAATCAAAAAATTATACGGCAAGTTATACTGAATTGTTTCGATAGGATTACTTTCATTTTCCAGCATCCATAAAAACATGTGACCCTAATTGAGAACGACTTAATTATATGTTCCACGTTTATTATCAGCGCAGGAGACTGAATTCCCCCCCGGAAATTGTTGTGTTTCGCTGGATGGTATTCTTCCCCCCCCCCCACCTCCCCCTCCGAAACATAGAATGGTTTTGTATGTGTCATGAATGGCAATGTATTAATCGGATATTTAGCAGGCGAATAAAAGTTAATGAAATTTTGTAAAATATAAAGAATTTTTTATTAGAATTTAAAAATAGTTCGCAAAGTTTCTGCATACGTATCTTACCCTTTCATCGTTTAGTGTGAACCACCACGTGCTGAAGCAATTATTCACTCTGCGTTGTGCCCACACGTTCTACAGTTGAGTTCCTTATGATTTTAAGAACAAACAGCTGTTATTTTCCTGTAAATTTAGCCGGATGTGTTTTTGTTCTGGGGACAAAATTTTCCTTTCTCTTGTAGAAAAAGAGGTATATAAACATCCTTTATAGTTTACATGAATTTGAGGCTTCAGAAGGTTGTATTAGATTTTTAACCAGAAGATGGATTCTGTATATTCTACGAAATCTTCGATACTCACCTGTAAGGTCATATAGTGTCATAACCCAGATGATCACAGTGTGAGACGTAACGAAATTTGTTCACCTTGCAGTTTGTATGTCCAAACCTAATTCTGTCAATTCTTCATTATTCGTTTTACAGAAATCCAGAGTTAAGTTAAATATGTGATGCCTACATTAAGTTAAAAATGTAATAGTAATGTAAACTGGTAATATAATGGGCTGGGCGACAACAGAATGAGACAGTACGAATTATTTCTTCTTAGTGCAAATAACAAATGGTTTTGTCCGTTTCCCGTTACATCCATAAGAAAAAAGGGGCGAGTTAGTTACAGTTAATAGCTATATTTGTCCCGATTTCTAAATGTAACAAATCTTAAATTTGCATTACTGAAAAAATTCTTTTATACGTTGACGTGAAATGAAATGGACGGTCTCGCGAAAGTGGTTAGGTTAGGTTAGGTTAGGTTAGGTTAGGTTATGCTAAGTTAGGTTAGGTTAGGTTAGGTTAGGTGCACACTTGGAAATGTTTCAATATGCTGTCACTTTTTGAATAACACAAAACTAGAACAAAAGATAGGATAATGTGCACATAAATTAACAGTGATGATGATGATGATGATAAGAATTAATTTCCATAAATTAATTTTTTATTATTTTACGGACAGACTAACGAAGGAAACTTTTCTAAAGCGTTAGATTTTCTCATGATCTATTTCTTGATATTTGTGGTTAGAAAGTTTCCTTAAATGCTCTTATTGTTTTTCCTCCTGTATGAATTGACACTGTTCATTTCTAACTCTTATCATTTAAATTCCTTCAGTATTTTACTTTTTACGTAAATGAAATAAGGAAGTACTCTTTAGCACTCCGCTGTTCTTTTCGTTTCCATGAAAAGTTTTGCTTTATTACTGAACTCATTGCTTCCTAAGTTATTACACAATTTTGAATAAATACTCCTACATAGTGTAGAACAAGTTTACATATTTCATGTCCACCTGATTATTTTGCTGAGGTGGAATCCGTATTATATTCCTTTGTGATGTGTAACAAGTTATATAAAACGAAAGATTCTCTTAAGATTTACAATTCTAATGTTCCTAAGGCCACATATTTTAATCCTACAGGAGTCAAAATACTTCGCACCAAAGAAAGACAGAAGTTTACATGAGCGATTTAAAATTTTCCTGTACCAAAATTTCCTTATGACTTTGGTTGCGCTTCATATCTGAATTAATTAACCACAATTTCTTACCCCAAATTATGGTAATGAATTTGAGTTTTGTGTTTTTTAATCACAAAAAAGCAGTCTTACAGATGACGTTAATATGGCGATGTTTATATTCAGTTGCCTTGAGTCCTTGCTTGCCTGACCACACAACTATCTTACTTCTCAATAGCCGTAACCTAATTACATCTTTGCTGCTAGTGGTTCTGACTCTGTAAAAGAGGCTAACAGGAAACTAGTAGAAACAGTGGCCCCCTCTAATATTACTGACACTCCGACACAGAAAAGTATCGGCATTTGAAATGAGAAATCTCCATAAAAATCTAGGAATTGTGTCATCCCCGTTGTGTGTGTGAAACTAGGAAAAGGTATGTAGTCAAACAAAACTTAATCACTGAGGTGTATTTAATGACTGTGATGGAAACAACTACATGTTTCGGCCTGTATAGCTAGCCCTTAAGTTCCCTAGACAACCTGATGATGGCCAATACAGGCCGAAACATGCAGTTGTTTCCATCACAGTTATTAAATACACCTCAGTGATTAAGTTGTTTTTGACTACATACCTTTTCCTAGCTCCATAAAATGTTCCGCACGTAATATATATTATCTATACAATGACATGTCTATCATATGTCTATACTGCTGTCTATGTACTATGACGTTAACGGACAGCTTTCAGTTAAGGTTTCATTGAGCAGTTTTACGGGAACAAGTCTTTAATACGGTATTTTTTTTTAAATTATTGCAGTCCGTATGGAAGGTCATAATCTGAGGTGGAGTGCGAAATTATTTGGTTCAGTCTTCATATCTACATGTGAACTGTAATATACGTCAGTTATACGTACAGACACATTACATTTTTTATGTTTATGGTTCCGTGCTTCGCTGCTCTATATTAATAATTGTCCAACGAGATGCAACACAAATCAGTCTATTTATTATTCTGAAAGTTCACTATACATGTTTCGGGTGTCAACCACACCCATCATCAGGAGTACACAAAACTGTAACTACAGCCTCCGGTACTGCAGCTTAGCTGAACAAATAATATGACCAGTACCGGAGGCTGTAGTTACAGTTTTGTGTACTCCTGATGATGGGTGTGGTTGACACCCGAAACATATAGAGTGAACTTGCAGAATAATAATTAGACTGCTTTGTGTTACATCTCGTTGGACAACTATTGATACAGTATTAATGTTTATAGGTAGATAAATGTTTGGTTAAGAGGATGGCAAACAAGTTCCAGTGATGCATACAATAATGTCACGTTAGTAACAAATTCCATTGAGAAAATCGCAAGAACAGGAGCGTACAGTAGCATCGTGAGAAGCAGACTAAAAATAAACGCGCAGAACAACATTTTTCACATCGGTACTTCTGGTGGAAGTAATTCCAGGAATGCAGTGGTGCGTTCTGCCATCGCACTGTGCATCAGAAGTGTTAAGCTGCTGCCCTCTGTTCTTACATTTGTCCATAACTCTATAAATCAACCCCTCCGCCCAATAAATCAATAAATCTCTCTGTACCCATTTAATCAGTCAGTCTCTTCATCCATACGTTTAGCCAGTCAGGCATTCATCCAACTCGCCCTTTGCCAATGAGATCCATTGAAGTCTTCAGTCTTCTATTCTTTCACCCCTCTAGCCAACCATCTCTCCAACCATCCATCATCCATCCATCCTTCGAACCATCCATCTATCCATTCAACCATCCGTACCTCCATCCATGTATCCATCCACTCGTCAAACTACCCATTCATCAATCCTTCAATTTAGCCAGTCATCCAGCTAGACAAGCAGCCACATACATCTAACCTATCGGCCTATCATTCTATTCAGTCCCGATTTCTTCAGAGAAATACACAGTCCTTAGCATATCATCTTATTCAGCCTGCTAAGACCCAAAGTAGTTTCTGAGTACTTTCAGACAGTGTGACTATGGTTATGTCTGTTATGAAAAAGAGATTCATTTTCTTCCATACAGAGCAAATAACACAATTTTGTAGCCTACAGGATGTATCTAAAATGTTTGGCGAAACTTCAGAAATGAAGCCACTATAACAAAGAAAAAAGTATATCAGTTTATGTCTGCAGACACCTAATTTTCGAAATACAATCACCACGTTACCCGAAGTCAGTTCTTTAGATTTTTATTTTTTGGAATGCCTAAAAACCCTGATATATTAAACTTCAATTCAAAATAGACAGACACTTCACGAACACACATTTTGTGCCTGTGAAATCAATCGCTACCGCCCCGAGAACTTTGCAACAGCGTGAGAATCTATGATCGAATGTGTCCATGTTTGTGTTGATTACAGTGGAGATTTTTTTAATTTTGTACACTGTACCAACAAATGCACAATTAGTTGACAAATTATTATACTGATCCTACATTCTTATAATAAAACCAAAAAGATGCACTAATTTCTCAAATTTATTTTTGGAATAAAACTCTACATGTTTCGGACAGTTCCGCTGTCCATCATCGGCAGTTTTTTACTGTACACACAGCAATGGTATATGTCATACAGGCTTGCTGGCAAGCTATCAGCAAATCTGTATGACATATAGCATTTTTGTGTGTACAGTGAAAAACTCCTGATGATGAACAGAGGAACTGTCTGAAACATGTAGAGATTTAATCCCAAAATAAATTTGAGAAATGAGTACATCTAGTTGGTTTTATTATAAGAATTTATCATAATGCAAGGTCACCTGAAAGTCAAATCCTCCTACATGTTTCGACACGTTTGTGTTATCTTCAGTGAGCCCGTAATCAGTACCTGCTAATTTACATAAGTATGTCAATGCAGTCGTTGGTAATACAATTAAAAATTTCACATAATTTTTTGCTGTTGAATCTCAATGTTTAAAATCATTAAAATATTAAAATAAGGAGCAGTATAATAATTTGTCAATTAACTGTGCATTTGTTGGCTCATTGTATAAAACAATAAATGATGCAGGGTACAGGTGTTAAAATAATTAAAGTAAAGCGAGGAATGTTTTGAGCATTTGTTGTAGATTGTGGGTTAGTAACATGTAAGAACTAAGCAGTTATTGAACTGGGAACGTTTAACTTTATTCTTAAAGTAAAGTTGCAATTAAAAATAAAGAGTTAACGAGTATTGTTGAATACAATCTTTCAAAGATTCTTAAAAAGTATCAACTCCCGGATATATGCTTATATAAAAATTCTTCTTTGTTTTGATGTGTAAATCTCACTCTTAAAACGTATCCAAGTATTTTAGATACACCCTGTATATCAAGATCTGTAAAAAGTTTGGAACTTAGATGGGATGAAACTGCAGTGTTTTGGTTCTGAACTAATCAGCTGCAGTACATTTAGGAGTGCAATTTGGAGGCCTTACGGTCGCCCGAAACTCTGGGGCTACCAACCAGCCAATTTGAAGTGTGTCACAATAAGAAATTTACCTCAAGGTTTGGTCTCGTACAGTAACTTTCTGTATACTGAATTATAAGAAACGCTTCCATATATTTTTTTTTTTTTTTAAATTCTATCACGAACCACAAAATTGGTAATAGTTGCCGCTCTTCGATAATGATTGGAATGCAAGATCAGTAATTATAAATTTCTAGACTCGAACTGGATCGACTCGGCAGTTTTCAGAATTACAACAAATTTGCTCGTTATATATATGTATTTGACAAAACAGCTGCGAAATGTAAGAGAAAAATCGATCTGTAACTGTCTGACGAAACAGTAAAAATGTATGTATTTCGTCTTGAACTGGAGAAAGTAACTAACTAACTGACTGACTGACTAACTAACTAACTAACCAACCAACCAACCAACAAACCAACTAACGAACGAACTACAACCAACCAACTAACGAACGAACTAACTAAAACCAACCAACGAACTAACCAACCAACCAACCAACTAATTAAATAAGTAATAAAACAACCAACTAACTAACCAACCAAGTAACTAAGTAACTAACTGCCGTTAATAATTAAAACCGCTCCATGTGGCAGAGACCTTCATCAGAAGCCTATAATTGCACATGCATTCAAAAAGGTTTTTATTTCGTGGGAGCGGAGAGTTCATTACTTTGATAACAACTGTTCATTACTTTGATAAAAACAGTTCATTACTTTGATAGAAACATTTCACTACTTTGATAACAACATTTCATTACTTTGATAACAACAGTCCATTACTTTGATAGCAACAGTTCATTACTTTGATAGCAGCATTTCTTTACTTTGATAACAACATTTCATTACTTTGATAACAACAGTTCATTACTTTGATAACAACAGTTCATTACTTTGATAACAACAGTTCGCAACCAGTCCGTACCCTGAGGAAGGCAAACCAAGGCTTCGTTATGCCATTATATTTCTTTGATATTGATACTAATGTCATAGAAATATCTTTAACATTGTACTCCAATATACAGATAGGCCTTGCAGTGGTCTCACTGTCGCAGGTTTTCCCACCAAACCGCTGTGTTGTTTCTCAGTACGTAATGTCACACATGTGTACTTGAGTACAGACGAATTGTCATGCAAGTATAACAGGGCATTGTATTATAATTGCAGCGAAGTTTTATAGCCGCCAAATAAAAGTAAAACAACAATAAAAAAAATTCACTAAAAACATAAATTAAGCACACACATAAGTTCGGTAATTAACGCATATTGTAAAAGAAAACCGAGCATTTTCCACTGCAACTTAATATTAACCCTTTAAACGCCGAGTTAAATCCCATCTGCCATCTGCTGGCATTATTAGGAGCTCACCATATTTTCCACGTTAGCGGGTTAAGGGTTAATGACAAGAAATCAATGTATTTAACACGTTCTGGTCCGTATGTGCCACATGTCTGGCTCACCTTATGCATCAACTACATTAATTAACTAATTAACTAATTAATTTAAATACCCAACTTAAGAGATTAAATATCTAGCCTAGTAAATTTGATCTAACGTAATTAATTTGGAAGGGGGTAAAACAAATTCCTCTGAAAATGTGGTCCCAGATGGCTCTATTGTTCCAGGCTCTGATGATAGATGATTGCACGATACTGGTGAAATGATGAAAATGGCTGTGGGAAACCGAATTGTTCAGAGAAAACCCGGCCTCATTGTTGCTCTCTTCACCGCAGGATTCGCATGAAATCTCCTGCGATTGATCCCAGCTCGGCTGACCCAATCCGGCGGCTAAACAGTTGGTCACAAATGAAACAATATAACCAAGAGTGATGGCCAGTGTCAGTCCAAGACGACGGCCGTGGAACTGATCAAACCATCTCCGGCTTTCAGGAAGGAGATTGACATCTTTGTTATTGCAGATTTGTTTGCCCAAAAACCAGTTCGTTTAACCACAAGGAATTTCCTACAAGACAGAGATTCTAGACGAAACTTTTAAAATATCGTATATGTGCAGCCTCCGAACGTGGTGACGCAAAGTAAGGCAAACTTTTACGTATGTTAATGCTAATCAGAACGATTGTGTTGTAAACGACTGCTCACACATTTTGGTGTAGGAGAGAATTTGCAAACTTGTGTGACTTCAGCTACTTTTCAAGAATTTTCACTATATTTTGCTGCTTTGGAATACAAAACATAAGGTTTTTAATATAACTTTCAATTTTTGTTTAAGCAGGACTGCATATAAAGAAGGAAGTGTTTTATTTAATGATGTTCTCAATTACTGAGATAATGTGGCGTCGGTGAATAGATGAGTTGTCGCGTCCGGCGACTTTAATCTCGCCAAGCGACCACTTATTTCCAGCTATGGGTTAAGAAGCAGAGTGCCTGTGTGTATGGACCTTGTCACTCACCACAAGAAAACGATACACATGCGTCCATTACACACCCGTTCTTAGGGAGAATTTTTTGCTTACCCCGTTGTTTAACCCTCTCTTGTGGGTTGTTGATTGAGATGTTCCATGTGGACAGTTGCTGTCCTGTTTGTATTTTTTTCGGGGACTCGTGACCATATTTGATAGCAACCACACCCTATGACGTCACTTGCCGTCCAAGTTTTGATGCTATTTAATCTAAGGTTTTGGACGCCTCGCGGAACATTTTGGGTCGTCACGTGCTACAGGAATATCTGTCTGATCACATAGCCAAAATTTCTTTGTTCTCCCTACGAACGGTACTACAACTTAATTCAGAGTGCGTTGCATCATTATCACCCCAACGCACTACATCAGTTATTCTATTGTATTCTCCGATCTACTAACAACAATAAACCATCATCATTTACTCCCCAAAAGTGTGGTTGGAGCCTTGAATATAAGTTCTTAAGTGTTCAGCACGAGCCTTGAACCAACTTCCTTCAGGAACCAGCCGCTCGGCCAACATCGGCGTACCTGACTTCCAACATCACATTCGGGATACAACAGAGTGATATATGGGTACGGAGTATAGTTAGAATGATACTGAAAGAGGAAAGCCGAGATACTCGGCGATAAAACTACTCCAGTGCGAGTTCCTCTAACATAAAGCTCATATCTACTGACCCGGAATAGAATATATGCTTTCACAATGATTGACAGGCACCTGACTGCCCGGATATTACTTGTACATAGGCAAGAGGTTTCACTTAAGTATAGACACGGTGTGACAGCAGGCTGGTATTGGGAAATGAGTGGCTAAAACCAACTTTTAAAACCAACCTTACTTGCACTGAAATATATCCACAACAGATGCAAAAAACCTTTTCCTACAATCGCGTAAAGAAAAATCAACTTATGCACAATTTTTCTTAGTATATTTCGCCAACCTCTATAGGTGTCGGGTGTATCTAGGCCCATCATCAGCAGGTACAACTGTATATATATAATAACTGGTATTCATTATTCTTTTTAGATGACTGTCTATTGTCCTGGATGGATTGGATGGATGGATTAGAACTTTCAGTCCATCCAGAACAACAGACGGTCATCTAAAAAGAGTAAGTACTAAATGTTGTATACATAAGTTTGTACCGCTGATGATGGGCCTAGATATGCCCGAAACATGTAGAGGTTGACGAAATGTACTTAGAATAAGCTGTGCATTACGTTGGTTTTTCTTTACACGATTATATCGAGTTTCACGGTCAACAAAACATTAAAAATTGTTCCCACATGTTTCGGCGAGTGCCGATACATGTAGTAGGAGGTTTTGTACATCTGTTAAGTATGTATTGCAGTGCATGTAAGTTTGGTTCTGCAAACTGATGTCAACAACATGCACGGTACTGCAATATTAAAATAGTGGCTACATTGTTGGCTCTTCTGTATTCTTAGTCTCTAAAGATTATGGCCTATTACATTGAAACAAATAATCCCATAATAAACATTTTTGGCGTCTAACATCTTTTACGGTATCATATTCTAAAACATGTTAGCCACTGTGGTAGGAAAAACGTTGTTAAATAGTCTATAAAGAGAAGTGTATCCTAACCAATTGAAAAAATAAACCTTAAAAAATAGGCTGGTTCTTTGGCTTTTATCAAGCATGTTCTGTCGACCGGAGCGCAAAAACACAATAATCAATGTTCCGCCCTTCCATCTCAGACAGCACAAACAACAGTAGTCACCAGAAGGCAGAGAATGGCAAGTCTGCAGAGGAGAAAAGCCAGCTTACGAGAAATTTTTGAGGCCGAAGACACGTACTGCATGGATCGAGCTGTAATGAGCACAGCCCAAGCTTTTAAATGTCTGTCATTACCACTTTCTATTGAAAATTACAATTGCTTTGTAGACGTTATGACGTAACTTGTTAGATGTTCGCGTTTTGACCCCCATACACACGTCGCCTTCGGTCTGTACTTGCACTGTCTAAGTTACTTATGTTTGTCCCATTCATTATTCTACTTTTCAGAACGGGGGACCGCGGTGGCACAGTGGTTAAGGTGCTGTGCTACAAATCGGAAGGTCGCTGGTTCGATCCCAGCTGGTCCCACTGGATTTTTCATTGACATAAAATCCTTCTGATCGCACTATGGCCCTGGGGGTCGACTCAGCCTCTAACAGAAATGAGTACCAGGAGTATTTCCTGGGGGTAAAGGCGGTCGGTGCGTAAGGCTGACAACCCTACCACCATCCTGTGCCGTTGTCACGAAATATGGAAACCTTTACTTCCTGGAACCCTCTGGGCCACTCCAGGCCCTCAATGAGACTGCTTTACTGTTTTGTTTTTTTAATGCTTAATTAATACTGAACAACTGAGAATTACAAAAGAAAATCCATATTAATGACAAGAAGTTCGTTCAATAAATTATTTTGTGAAGCAGAATTTAGTGATATTCCTAAAAAAATTCATAAAGTCGGTATTATTTTCCATGTCGTGAACAGATACATTAACATTTTATGGCATTTTTTTTCCATATTTCGTTAATAATTGTAAGTGCAACCAAAGAATGCATTTGGCATTTAATCAATACAGCATAAAACTATATGCATAGATAATAAGTTTTTTTTTAATCCGTGGCAGAATTCATTTAATTGGCAAGGAAATTAGTAAGTAAGTATGTAACGATGAAGAAGAAATAATTCAAAACAGGATTAAATTCGGAGATTTCTTGCTACCACTAAGTTCAAAATCCGTGTCAGCAATAATAAACAGTTGAAAACGTGAGACACATTAGTTTTCTGGTGTGAAACTTAGTGTTTCACGTCGGTCTTTGGCTCAGATTTGAGGTTTGTATTTTGACCTACGAGAAAGAAAATAACAGAATAATGGAGAAAATTTTCTTAGCAATATATTATAATTTTTATTGGAATAATAAAATAAAGGATTCGATAAAGAGGTCACGTATATCGCATTGAATAGTTAGAAACATAAAAGAGATTATAGTCAAAATGACGACGAGTATTGCTCGGTTTGAAGCTATTGACATGGATGAATGAATAACATTGGCGGGAAGTTTAAATACAGTTTTAAATCAAATGAACATTAACCCTTTAAAGACGAAGCGCAGACCGCTTTATTTAAAGACCCAGTCCGTACCGCGCTGTAAAACCTTTTCATCTCGGTTATAAAAACCAATCAGTTTATGCTGTAAGTGGCACAAGTCGCTGTTTGTTCTCAGATAAATACAAAAAAAAAACACATAAATACAGTGTGGGCAGAGCATACAGTTGTTGAATGTTAAACTGGTGGTGCATCACGTGACCGGTAGGCTTTAAATGGTTAAGGAAGTAAATTGATTGTGTCTCTAATTCATTCACAACTTAAGACTTCAATTATTTACCCATAATTACATTCATTTTATTTCCGTAACTGTAAGACAACAAATTGGATTAGAGGATCCAATTATAAAAGAAACCGAACAGAACCAGGTTACATGGTATGGCCATGTTCAAAGAATGACAGAAGGAAGCTTACCCAAAATAGCATTGAAGTGGATGCCGAAACAAAAGAGAGCACGAGGAAGACCGAAGAAAAACTGGATAGAAGGTATAAGAAAGGCCATGAACGAAAGAAACCTAAATGAAACCCAGTAGGAAGATAGGAAGCAGTGGAGCCTAGGTGTCGGGCAACGTAGAACGACGTTTTGAAACCGACATACATACATACATACATTCATTTCCGTTCATTAATGCACAATTTAATAGATAATACCAACAAGAGCAGAAGTATTATTTTTGTTTCTTGATATATAAGAATTTGATTTCTTGGCTCAAGCGGAACTTAATGGCTCCATCAAGGGTTTACGGCAAAGGTTCCATTTAAATTGACGTGAATATAATTAGGTTTAAGGTGGCATGTTCTGCACATTGTGTTCAACAAAATCGAGGCATTAGTTTCACACAGCTTCTCGTGCATTTGCTGGTGTTATCTGTTAAATTATAGTTATTTATATTGTTGGAAGAAGTGGGATAAATTACAACCTTAATTCAGTTATTTTGCTTTGAGAATCAAATATTATGCAAAATCTTACGTCGTTTAATCTAACACGAATTTTACTTTACGGCCATTTTTATTGACTTCGCGTGCAATTGCCAATACCTTTTCTCAGAAAGTTTACGTGTCGGAATTTCAGTTACGGCAACTCAGCGAACGCTCTGTGCCATACACAAGGAGCGTACTGGTCCGATATTCCAGGCTGTGCGCGTTTATGGGAAGGTCAGCATTCCTCTCATGATTGATGTGGTCAGCTTGTACCGTCAGCGTCGCGAAGCAGGCCGGCATTTCTAACCATAGTCAATAACACAATTCTTACCAGCTTTGTTATTCCTTGGATCTTATTCTGTTCAATGTGAACTTTACCATCAGTTACGCTGTGGTTATTTATATGACGCAAATGGCAAATGTGTGAAATCAGAACTTCTGATTATAAAGAAGACGAACTGTTTGATACAGAATCAAAAGTGGATGAAAACTGTCGAAAGACATAAACGACGTCAGCTGTAACTGGAAAGCTGCGATTTCGTGTAAGTTTCATATGTAAAAGATTTGGGTTTTGGAAACACAAAGGACAAACAAACTGAATAGAGTACATGACAAGAAATTATTGTATCGTTCCTAATGTGTGAGAAGAAAAGCAGCTGTTAAAACACTGCAAAAGGCTAACAGGTGCGTCAGAACTGCTGTTTGAACTCATACGATAGGAATCCATATGCTCACACTCCAAATTAAGCTTGATGCTAAAAGCAAATACGATCTTAATTTACATCACGAAGACCAAGATGTTGAAGTTTGTATCTAAGTAACGGCTATTTATTTGGTGAAAAATATTAGACACGAATGCGTCGTGCAAGTAAAATTCAGAATTCCTGAACGTCAGAGCGAATGGCACCTGTCACTACTTTTTGAGAAGTTAAATGTAAATTTTCTAAAATCGTGAATAATTAATGCTTCCATGATTTTAGTGGAGTTTGCTATTGCATGAGTTCATTTGGCAGCAGATATAACGGGGCCTGTATCAAGAGAATCTCTATAAGGAGTCAGTAGTTACATCTGAATAATTCAACATTGAATGTGACAGTACACGTATGAGAGTTGGATAAGGAGAGACCAACTTGATGTCACTTGCTTTTTATTTCATTATTTAATGCTCAACATGTTTGGGATGTTAATACATCCATCCTCAGGAGCTTGCGACTTATTTGTTGAGTTATTTCATGGGTTGTATTGCTCTGGTACGATGCGTGTTGGTGTTACGGTGTGGTTTGGCTGGGGTGGTGTGGTATCCGGATGCAGGTTTCAGGCTGTTAACTGTGCACGAGACGGCCACCTATAGGTGTGATGATACCAGAGGCTGTGTAATGCAATTTTGACCTCCTGATGATCAGCACATGTGCTTGAAACATGTAGAGGCATGAAATAAAACTTATTGTGCAACAAATTTTGTATATCAATTTGGTTAAACACTGAGATAAATATACGGAGATGCACGGTCAACAAAACGTCCAATTTTATTAATATATTGTTGTGTAAAGACGGGTTAACTAATACATTGTTGTGTAAAGACGGGTTAACTAATACATTGTTGTGTAAAGACGGGTTAACTAATACATTGTTGTGTAAAGACGGGTTAACTAATACATT
>Ga0131853_10015900_pt1 | contig 13749 bp, 5 predicted proteins | sample TergutLab28metaG_FD_92764 | JGI IMG/M metagenome (GOLD analysis project Ga0131853, IMG submission 92764) | Labiotermes labralis P1 segment gut microbial communities from Petit-Saut dam, French Guiana - Lab288 P1 (version 2) (version 2) | ecosystem: Host-associated > Arthropoda: Insects >... | reverse complement strand
TCGTTCAGATGTTGTTCGGGGATGAGTTCATTATTATGGTGGAACGACTGGATGTACATTTGTTCATATGGAAGCAAAAGGGTCGGTGTGTTGATCTGCTTGAGAAGAGTCATAGTGTCGTCAGTGTTACCATATTCATGTCTACAGTTAAGTATATGTAGTGCATACGCCGAGCGAGGGTCACTCGTTTTTAATGGACCGTATATGTTTCCGGAATCTTGATTTTAAGTTGCGACTTGTCTGCCCGACATAAGCCTTGTGGCAGGTTTTGCACGTAATTTTGTATATTCCACATTTTTCATGTTCTTGTAACCGGGTTGGTGCTGTGGGTTTTATGAGATGGTGCAATGTTGTTGTAGTCTTGAACGCTATGCCTATATTCGTATTTTTTTAACAAATTGGTAATTTTTCTGATCTTTGGGCTGTGGAAGGTAAATGTTGTCCAGATTTTTTTTGTCATTCTTGCTAGTTTTTTGTTGTTGACTTTGTGTAGTATCTGTCGGTTAAGTTTCAGTAGCAGGTGTTGCGGAAAGTTATTGTTCTTAGAAACTGATTGTGTTATTTCCCATTCTGTTTGTTTCTTGTCTGGATTAAGAGGTAAAGAATGCATTCTAGTTATGTGTAATCTAAAGGCTGCAGTTTTTTGTTCTGTGGGGTGATTAGAATGAAAGTTAATTGTTGTGTCTGTAGTGGTTGGTTTCCTGTATATGTCTACTTCAAGTTTGGTGTTTGTGCGTGTTATTGTCAGATCGAGAAAGGCTATGGAATTGTGTTCTTCGTATGTGGGGTTAAGTTTTATGTTATTGTCTATTTTGTTTATATATATATATATATATATATATATATAATTTCTTTCGTGAGCACCGAAACCAACGGCTATCACTCTGGTCCACGATGGCATCTATGCTCGAAACTGACATCAACATGTCTTTTCGTATGCTTACTTCAACCTCTCCCCGTCGTCACTTTCCTTCTGTCAGGACCTCAGTCAGAACCGCGAAAACGAATAGCGGGAATATGAATGAAAATTCAAAAGTTTAACCTAATTTTCAAAGCAGTAAGTGGAATTATGGTATATGTATGCTGTCTGTGAGTCCACTCACTCAAAACTGCAACCAGTCTGATAATAACATTTTAAATAACAGCGCTGAAACTTACACGTCCCTACAATCAGCATTAAAAACATGTCGGAAGCGCACACTTATGTGACAGGAGCGACAGTAGTGCCACTTGCTTTTGTGTCATAAAATAATACCTGGCAAGAGATTTTGGATAAATATGATACCTTTGATAAGGTAATATATTGACACAGTATGAAGACAAAACAACACAGTACAAAATCCTTTGTTAACTTTCGGTTTTAAGGCACCAACTGAGGAATGATTACATCTAGACGCATGAAGTTCAGTGAGGAGAGAGATATCACAAACATAGCATCGCATTCGTAGGAAATATTGCTAGCACGTTAAAACCTACACACCTGGAGATATTGCGAAACCGTTAAGTGACATCCAATAAACATGACACGTACATAACCCGTAGGCTACAAGGTAAAATGTTCTTCATAAAAACAAGACGAAATAAAACAGCAACATACATGCTACACTAGAAGTCCAAGAATTGAGGTTTGGTTACCTGAATTCTCAAATGTCCAAAAGTTGCTTGTTTTGCTTAATTAGCCCGAAAATCGCAAAAAAAAAAAACGGGAAAAGGGTACTGGATACGAAGCGCGTTACTTTACACTCTGTAATTTTCGTTCAGAACATTATACGCTCCCATAAGTATACATTTCGCGCTGAAATATATGTAGGACTGAAAGTAAATTGGACGTTAAAGTTGCTCCATTTCAACAAAAACTGAAATGTAGAAGCTCTTCTACGGCAAAATTCATGAGAATTCGTTCAGTGGTTTTCCTGTTGCCTCATTCGTACTGATGGACACACTACTGACAGACTGAGCTGTCATAATTGGCGTTCCGCAGGGATGCAAACATGCCTACAGTGACACTGATATTTTGAAAACAACTTTAAATGGGCTAGCACATTTCCTCCCAACCCAGGCAGGCCTCTCTATTTCTTTAGGTAACCTTCATTAGGGTCTAAATGCTCTTCCTTCTCTGTAGTAACAAGCTTCTTAAAAACCAGTCTGTAATTGCAAGCACGCATGCTAATAATTCTGTCTCATTACATCATTTTTTAATTACCTAAAAATGACGATTTCTGTTTGTGCACAAAGCATGCAGGCAGAAGATCAGCTGACACGCAATGAACAATTTAAACACTTTCTTTTAAACAGTATAAGATGATCTGTTCCTGACAAAACTAGCAAGCAATCTGTAGACAAATAATCAGTTCTGTCAGTACCACTATAGTCTCTGTACTACACGTGTCACTAATAGATGACTTCCGTTCTACACTAACAGAACAGTTCTAAGCGGTGGTGTGCAGTGTACAATTATTCCACTTTAGTGGCGTTACAGCGCAGATGGGCTCTAGACGGCCTCTTTTTTGGGTTTTGTAGGTTACACACACACACACACACACACGCCTGGTAGGACTAATCTGAACGAGTGATCAGTTCGTCGCAGAGGCCGCTACCTACAACAAATACAAGGCACGAACATCCATGCTCTCACCGGGATTCGAAACCACGATCCCAGCGATCAAGCGGCAGCAGTCGTACGCCCCAGACCGCACGGCCACCGGGATCGGCGTATAGTAATTAGTGCGAAAGAATTTTCCCGTTAGGCACAGGTACTGTATTGTGTAAAAACAAAGGCACAGTTTCTAGACAATAGTAAACTTTGTGGAAAGAATGCATTGGATACAAAATATGTCCAACATTTCCTTCTATATAAGTTTCGCTCATTACAGCTCTCGCTTTGATGAACATTTTAGTGTGTTACGTATGATTTAATCTAAATATACGCGCAGAACTTGCGTAGGTTTTCAAGTGAAGTGTCTGTTCTGTTTCGATTTTACACAATATTGAAACTTGGCTACGTTTATTCATACCCCCTATCATAATAGCACGGGAATAAATAAGGAAATGAGGAAGGAAAAGCGGAAGATTCACTATTTTTAGAAGTGACTTAAAACATCTGACAGAGAGAATTTTACATCCACAAGTGTTTTCTAGGTACCAAATTGTTGTGTTTTTGTTGCTGGTTGTGTGTTAGTCCGGTAATCCAACTTCTTTATAAATATTACAGGGAACTATTAGAATAATGAATCGTCGAGAAGGAACGATACTCTGGCCACCATGATCACCTTCTGAAACCCATTTAAGATCTCTTTACTGATCTTAAGGTATTATGATGAATCTTAATTTATTGGGCGCGTTCGAAAAATTGTGAAAAGCGACTACTAGTTTCGGCATGTCTGTCTGTTTGTCCGTCTCTGTGTCTGCCTGTCTGTTTGCATGGAACAACTCCCCTCCCACACGATGGATTCAATAAAATTTGATACCAATGTTTTTCGAAAACCTGCCCAGAAAGAAAAGAGCTGCGCTCTTCTGGGTTAATACACAGCCAGTAGTGGTAACTTCTTAGGGACGTTCAGGACAACTCATCGGTCTAATTTTCAGGGGTCAAGAAGAGACCGATAGGTTGTCCCGAAACGTCGGTAAGAAATTACCACTACTCGATGCATAATAAACCAGAAGGGCGCAGTTCTTTTCTACTTCGCGGCTGAAGCCTGAAATCACGCATCTGTCGAGAAACGTTTCATTCAAATCTGACATGAATAACGGGTACTTCACATGGAGACTTACGTACAGTTGTGATAAAATCCTGTTCATTTCTTCTTATAATGAGAAATGTTTCAGACAAATATGTGGACAAAATCAAAAGACACTTTTATGTTGAATAACTTGTTCCGTGAATTGTGCCGTTTGTGAGATAATGTGGAGTAATATGGTACGATCAGACAGGCCACAGACGACAATATAGTGTGGCTCATGCGCTCTGCATGCCAGATAACTAACACTACAGACACGCACTCAGAACATGCTTTTCCACGACAATAACGCTTTCGCCAACGCGTCTCGATGTCACATGTAGACGTACCTTGCCTATTACGTTATTTCGCTCTTATGGAATAAATTGTAATATCTTAATAAGCTGGACGTCCGGACTGTAGCTAACGTTACTTATTCTTTAAAGGCCTCTTGTTCGTAATAGAACACGTTTCTGCACCAAACATTTAGAGACGTAGAGAGAATCCCAGAATTCTAAATTAAGTTTACGTACTTAAATTGTGTCCTTTCCATCAAACCTGGGGGTTGGCGTGTTGGCGTACTACTAAGGCTCCTCACTTGTATTGTCCAAATTCCGACTGATTCATTTAACGTACCTCCCGATTATTCGCTCGTAATCCTCATAGACGACGTCAGCAAGTGCCATAAAATGAATAAACCAGCCAACAAACAAACTCATTAAGGAGACGACAGACAGAAACCGGTCGACCAACCGACCACCGGTAAACAAGGCCAACGTACAATACAAAATACGAGAAATTCAGATATTGTGTTTCGTGTAAGGCACAAGTAGTACTAATACTCGTGCAAATCGTGTAATCTGGTGTGTGTGTGTGTGCGGTCCGTGTGTATTGGCACAGGGTATCAAGGGCTTGCAGCATACCGGGACAGGGGGAGGGGGGGGGGCAAAAACACAACACATCAATGGAAGCGATTCAATCTAGCAACACCGTAGGGGAGGATTCTAATTAAACGGAATCAGTCTCGACGTGTGACAAGTTGACTAATGACCCAGGAGAACGGATGACTGATGCACGTATAACCGGTTGCTTGCCGTGTGTCAGTTAAATATGTAGGTAGGTCGCGAATGCTCTTCCGGTTAAGCCTCAAAATCATAAACACCCCCCAACTACATATTCATTAAGAAAACCACAAATAGTATCTAAACGCTGTGTTGGTAATTTCCCATAGATTGTCATGCTCACTACACAAATCAATGCATGAGGAAATTATTTCTGTCTGACTGCAAGAGTAACAGAATAGGCTTAATCTGTACTAAAACTGTAGGTATAATCAGAACAGCCATCCGTTTTACACGAATTGTAGCTTGAATAACAGTACTGTAGAGTAACTGAAGTGATAAAGAAGAAAAATTCACGTGAATGACAATTAACACCCCCCCCCCTCACACACACACACACACACATATCCGTGGGGTACGCGTTGGCGCAGTTTGCTGAAAGCTACCTTACTGCGGACCTCCCCCCCCAACCGCCCCGGGTTTTTTATTGACTTAATTCTTTCGGCCGCACTGTGGCCTTGGGGTTGACACAGTGTCTAACAGAAACGAGCGCGAGGGATATCTCCTAGGGGTAAAGGCGGCCGGTATGTAGGGCTTACAACCTTGCCACCTTCATGTGCCGACTGTATAAGAATTCTGGGATCCTCAAACTCCTGGTGTCCTAAACGCATGTACACAAACAGCTTATATATATATATATATATATATATATAAGCTGTTTGTGTACATATAAAGAATTCTACGGAATAATATATATATATATATATATACCGTAGAATTCTTTACCAGTCTGCAATTTACGTAAAAATTCTACACCTGTACTGTGGTCCACTCAGCCTCTTATTCAACGGGCATCGCGAGCCTTTCTGTGGGATTGTATGTCTCGAGACTTGAAGCTGACAATTCAAGCATGTCTAGTGCCAAGCTTCAGAATGGGTGTGGCTAAAACATCCGGCAGGATGTTATTATCTACCTGTAAAGTGACCGTATTGTGTTATGGTCAATGTTGGAGAAGACAGTAACAAATCTGTTATTTAATTACAGTCGTTTATTAATCCTTACGATAAATGTAAAGGACACCCCAGAACAGCCCATGAAGGCCTAGAGGGGGAATAGAGGCATAGCTCTACTCTTTCTTTGACCTTGGCGCTAGATGGAGTGGGTGGTCAACGCCACGCCCTGGCCGCTTAACCCACGGGAAAGAGACCCGATACCCATTGTATGGGAGGCTGGGTGGGCCCCAGGGCAGGTCTGGATGGTTGATGAAAATCTTGCACCCACCGGGATTCGATCCCCGAACCGTCCAGCCCATGGCGAGTCGCTATGCCGACTACGCTTACCCAGCCCATAATCTTTAGGATACAATTGTAGAAACTGTTGGCAATTTAGTTTAGTGTTCGTGGATTTCTTACTGTTTGATTCACTAAATTACCAACCAACAAACTGCCAAGACGGTCAAAGTGCACAACAGTGCACCACGCTGCTGGCGCCCCTGTGTGTAGCCCGTCTCTAGAACTCCTTGTAATCCATCATGACTCTGTGCCTAATTAAGCACAGGAACAGCTTTACATTTACCTTTACGGCAATTTATTTTTAATCGTTGCTTACTGTAGTTCCACTGCCGGGATAGCGCAGTCGGGTTGGACGGTCCGGGGATCGAAACCTGGTGGGGGCGCGATATTCCGCAACCGTCCAGACCGGCCCTGGGGACCACCCAACATCCTACATAATGGGTACCGGGGTCTTTCCCGGGGGTAAAGTGGACGGGGCGTGGCGTTGACCACCCACCCCCATCTAGGACCGAGATTAAAAAAAGAGTAGAGCTATACACCCACTCCCCCATTTGGGCCTTCGTGGCCTGTTCTACGGAGAACTTTACCTTTTTACTTTATTCCCTCTGCGGCTTAAACACCAGCAGTTTTACCTGCGCGTGACATAAAGTCCTGCTTGGGACCTGGAATGTGTAGCTGTCATCGGATTTGTCTAATCCCAAACGTCGAAAAGGATAGCACCAAACGTGTAGCAATCAACGGTATTGTGCGGAACAGATTACTTGCTGGACGTTGGCGCGGGAGTAAAGAGGAAAGTTGATAAGAATGAAGCACTGCGCACGCACCATCATGCGATTTCTGTCCGTCTCAATATCGTCCACAGCGACTTGAAGCTGTGAATGCACCTGCCAAGAAAGCAAATGTTTTAGGGGCAGATACAACGCTTCCTGGCCGTTACGAAGCGAGTTTGCCTAGCAGCAGTCACGCTGTGCCATTTGCAGCTGTTTGCAGTGTTTAAGTGAAGCCAGCAAGTTTTGTAGTCCATAAAATAAGTAGACTCGGAGACAGTGTGAAGACATGTTACAGTGACATAAAAAATGGAACAAACGTAATTGAAAGTTACGGTAGAGGACAAATGGAACAACATGAGTTGCTAGAAGTCCGCAGATCACGTAATGTTATTCATAACTGAGTTACCTTATACGAAATGTGAAGATCTTTAACATCAAAAGACAACTGAAAACGTCGGTAGCCCTCGTAGTAAACTGACAATACCTACAATTGTGGTAAACGCTGTATGATTAACAACTACCCAAATCCATGGAGCAAAATCTTCGAGAAATACCTCAGCCAGTCGAGAAATACCACGAATCATATGGATCCAGACAGTTCATTACCGCGTTTACAGAGGTCCGTCGCGTGTCTGTATTCCAAACAACATCAGTTCTGTTCAAACGCGTCCATTCTATTTCTTTAAGATCCATTGCAATATTATCCAACTTCCCAAGGGTTATTTTAGGTAGGTCCAAAACCCCCGTTCAAGCCCGAAGATCTGTGTTGACATTGTGTAACATATTCACTGCTTAAGGTGAGGATTTGTTGTTAGCCCTTCGTCCAATCCCATAGCTGGAGGACCATCCCTTGTCAGTTGCTTTCGATTGCTTATTGACATATTTGCAGCTACTCTCCATGTCTGAACGCCGTCTCCTTTACCCACAACCTGAGAACACGTCATATCGTGGAGCAAGGGACCTCCTTAACACATAACAATACTGTGACTCGTACAAAGATGGGAAAAATACATAAACATTTTCGGGGTTTATGTTGAACAAACAAGCTAAATTTAACGATGCAACGACTTATAATTTAATTTAATTTAAACCGGAGAACTTTATTTAACGATCATACTTCGTAATGTAATGCTAACTAGATATTACGAACCGACAGAAGTTCGCAGCCACCAGTTGGAAGCACACATTTATATACAGATAAGACGTCTTGCAACTTATTACACATTTTAGACAATATACAAGTTACTCCAACATGTTCCAGCTAATACGTGTAACTATTTTCTTCGCACCATGCATTGTAATATAATTATACAATATAAACCAACAACATTCACTTTTATAAATTAATATTTTAATTTTTGATGTCTTCTACGTGTTTCGAACCCGAGGGTTCATCTTCATGAAGAAGGTTGTATATATAGGTAAGGTATAGTGGTAGACCTAAATATCGAACACACACTTCTACCTACTAGACTGCCCATACTGATGCATGTAAAACACACTACATCGTAAATGCATATACAAACGTCTTCCTGAAGATGAACCCTCGGGAACATGTAGAAGACATAAAAAATTAAAAATTGGAATATTAATTTGAAAAAGGTGCATTTTGCTGCTTTATATTGTACAACATATAACCATTTTCAGGGAGTAAACACAAAGGATATATTTAATTAAAAAATACATAACATTGTCGAAGATTAAGGTAAAATGTATATTCCAAAGGCTAATTACAAAATGTTCGTATGAAAGAGACAACCATATATAGGATAAAATACAAAATTACTAATTTTTTAAGTCCAAGCATCTTCTTTTCAAGTAGGAAGTTCTGTATACAGCAAAGGAGCGTATTCTGGGAAGGGACACCACGTACTGAGTATTGAACGTTCGCGGAGAAAATGCAACGTCGATAGCTGCATGCCTGGTGACGTTCAGGCCGACAAATATGGCGAAGACACTTAGATTAATTTGTGAGAAACTATCATGAATGTGCAGAAAATATTACCAGATAACTGTGTAACTAACTTCATAGACACGGGGTTTTTTTCCCGCTTAGTACGAAATGCGTGATATTCGAGATTTACTAAGTTTGGTTCCTTGAACTTTCTTAACATCTGCAAGAAACAATGGGAAGGGAGCTAGTTGATCATTCAGCAATGGTTCCTGATTTAATAAGCAGTTCTTTACGAAATAATACAGGACTGTCTTGTGTGAAGACTATCGGCGTTCCTCTTTCGTACATGCGCAAGTCTGTCTGTAACGTAGGATCCGGGCCTTAAGTTTCACACATTTTTAAAAATTCGGTAAAAGACACCTTCACTAAGAGTTGTTAAAAAAATTCCGACATTCAGTCATATTGATCTGTAAGGAACTTCACCTTATTTACGACCATAATGGATAAAGTAAAATAAACTGCAAGGAAAGACATTGAGAATTCATGCACTAAGCCATGAATTACGCCATTTCCAGTCCTGTGTACCAAGTAGATGCTTTTTTTTTTGGATATAAAGTGGGTTGTACAAATATTAATTAAATGAAAGGGAAAGTTTCAGGAATTAAGAGGCAGACATATTAACTATAAATCTCACGTCGCCACTACAAGTCGGTTCTCAAACCTTGTCCATTTAGACGATAAGTAGTATTAGTGAATGTGTAAGACAACACGTATAGAAGTCATTACCTATAAATAATATTCTGTAAGTTAGGGGAGACAGGAACAGTAGAAGTGTTGACAATATGTTTTCAAACAGTACACACAGTCCTCTGTATTAGGAACATAGTGAGGGTATCCACTCCTCCCATTCCATCGGAATTATCTGAACACAGTTTTTAAACTACCAAAAAAATTAAATAGTCAAGATTAAACCAATCAATTATAAATACCCTGAGCTCAATAATGTGGTTGCAGCAAGTCTAACGAGCAAGCCAGTTCCTTTAGGAATTCGTTTCACATTCACACGTACTATGTATAATAACAAAGCCATGCCAGACAGCAGCGTATTACGCTTTTTAATTAAGGGGTTTCAATAATCTCCTCTGCCATTCTCTGTCCTTCATTCTACCTTACTCTTAATCGGTGTCGTTTAACTTGGAAATAGGCTACTGAGCCCTTTAAATGACCCTATTTTGGAAAATGCTGTTTAACTGCCCTACACGGTTTACTATGATATAGTAGTTAGAGTGAAGTAAAGAACCTGAGAGGCGTTTATTTTTCGTCGTCCAGAAAACTTCGAAGAAATATTTCAAACAGCCAGCCCGCCCTCTAATCCTACTGCACACAATTGTGTGTACCATTTGTAACAAAACTAATATCATTGGGATAGTAAATAGAATGATAAGGTCTCATCTACTGAACTGTGCAGCAAGGAACAATTCCAATTTTAAAACTACTGGACATAGGTGTACTCAAGTCCTTAGCCAAAGAACTTCTAGGTGTTGCAGAGAGCTGACATTACACTGTAAGGAACTGCTAGACTTCGCGATTATGTCACACAAAAAACCATTCTCAAATGACTGTCACTCTTGACTTCTTCCCTAAGGACGCTAAACTGGCATTAGGTGCTCACTCTTTCTTTTTTTTTTTACATAGACCATTTACAGCCCAGCAGTTAGTATATGCATTTCCAAGTTTAATACTAAAAACTCCCAGCATTCTTTAACAGCATTCAACAATTGGTTTTTGTTGTGAATGTACGAAATGTTTTCTGTGAGGTACGAAGCTGAATTTTTATGTACCGGGTATCTATTTTATGTTTTCCGCGATCACCTTATCTTTACACTACAGAAACCCTGCGTACAACGGAATACCCCGTAAACAGCGGCTGTGCTGAAGAAAAAATAAAAGTTACACGCTATACAATGTAAATTCATTTTACTCTCCAAGAGTTAAGCGAAATAACGCGGTGTGACACCTCAGATATATATCAAATGGATTTCTAACATCGAAATTTACAATTTTGACTGCGCAAATGAATATAAATATTGGACTATTTCCACACATCCTGCGTTTTACTGCTGCATCCCGTTTAGAATAACATATTTTACAGGGACATTTCATCTCGCAAGGTGACACGAGAGTTTTATTCCTTTAGGATTGTTCCCCACTTGCCAGGTCTACCGCTGCTCTTCTAGGAAAGAAGCACTAAGAAGGACGTCATCTGCTTAACAGATCAATTTCTCTGACAAATGACTGGCGACAAATCTGATTTATAAGCCACGGAATCCGCAGCGTTTCCAAGCGTCTTCTTTTCCGTAGGAAAAAATTTCCCTTGCACTATGAAACTTCCATCCGACACCAATAAAATTATTATATAAATCAAATGGAATATGGCTTGTACGTCTGTGGAGCTACGCATCTCCAAAAAAACTCAAAGAAATTACAGCCAGTGTGGTGCAGAAACAAAGCTCTGGCTGAACAATAAATGGACTGTGACTGTGAATCGGCCTCTGTCTTGTGCCGTGTGTCTTCAAAGCAGCAGCGAAGGAATCGCAGAAAAATGCTAATATTCTTGATAAAGATAGTGAAATGGCGGTTTCGCTTTCGTGTTATCTAACCAAAGATCCATGAGCAATGGCCTAGTGTCCTCAGCGGTTTCTTTCAGAAGGCATCTAGTACTCGTGTAGATACAGAGCAAATCAAATTTACGACTCAAACAACTGAGAAAGTAGCAGATGGTACCGTCTGATCTAAAGTGCAAACATTCTCAACATTCACTTTAACCGCGTTTATTCAGAAGAGAAATTATACTTCATTTTTAAGCTGGATAACTTGATATATTACAGGCTATGAAGTAATCTACATATTTTATTAATGCAGTTAACATGACAAGTAACGTTACGTTTGTTATCTGGGGCCACGTGAATAAAATAGTTAAGTCGTCCCTGCGCGCGCCATGAAGGCGTATAGCAGGGTTGTAAAGGATCTCACCTCCCCACTAATGGAGGGTGAGTGGTCAACGTCACGCCTCGGCCGCATTAGCCGCAGGAAAATAGCCCCCGGTAGCAATCCCACTCACGTTTCGTTTACAGTATCACATTTAAGTGAAAGGTGGTCAGTAAAAGGGAATTCTTCTAATAGAAATCTCTTACAAATTAAGTTATGTGAAAAGCACTGTACATAGAGAACGCATTGTGAGGTGAGAAATTCATACGATGTTTTAGAAGGGAAAAGCGAGTAGAGACCACTGGCAATTCTTGCACATACAAGGGACGATAATACTGAAATGGGTATATCTGAAGACGTGTAATGGATATATCTGATTAAGGAATGGGTATAATGTGGGCTCTTATAAACAGGCGAAGAAACAGTGGGTTCCAAAGAAAAAGAAGAACAGAAGCGTGTTAGTAACCATCAGCATCTCAAGTACCCCACATAGTTACTTAATTAACGGAATCTGTATCAATCCTGGCGTAAAATTTACCTCCTTACTTAAACCGACTGTCTTCCACAAGCGAGGAAAAATTAATAAAAAAAAAAAAATAAAAGACCTCTCTTCTTCACTAATTATGGTTTCCAGTTGAGTGCCGTTTAATTGGATAAACGTAATTACGATCTTCGTCTACAGTCTCATTGCAACGCCATTAATTCCATTGGGACGCGGGAAAGAATATAGCTCATTGCAAAAGTGGTGAAATATTCTTACGTACATGGAAACTGTAAAGCACCCCCCCCCCCTCCCACCGGTCTTGAGTTCCGTACGACTTATTATTTACAGTACGTGACTATAGACAACGAATATAGCTGATCATTTTGTTACTGACTGTGACTTTACAGCGCCATCGAGACGAGACAGAGCTTAGAGATAAACCACTGTCCACGGACGTTTTGGCTTTTTGGGATGAGGGATTCGTCGGTAAGGGGACTCGTTAAGCGTCAAAGCATCTGGTGGGACAGTTATGCCTTTATTTAACGGAAACCGAATTTCGTGTTGAATTATAAGGAGTTCCAATGACGGTACGCCATAACGCATTTCCAGTAACTCGTATTCAAGAAATTACACTAGAAATGGACATAATCCCATCTTCAGGCCAAAGGGCACTCAAGTGCGTCCGACAGATCTATTCACAATGACAGGAGCTGAATCAATGATCATACACGATAAGATAGCCAAAGATTATAAACACTAATTTTAATAATTATAAGGGGCGTGCCATATAAAACGCAACCAAATACAGTATACCAATTATTTTTTCAAAGATGTTAAGTAAGTCACAAACCATGTGTGAGGACAGCAGTTGCTAAAAATGACCCCCACCTTTCTGAACAGAAGTATTCACCCATTTCACAGTGTATTTGCAATTTTTATAAAAGTTGTTGGTCAATGCCGGCAACAGCCCCTTTAGTGTTATGTTTGAGGTCCTTCAGCTTTCTTTGGTTATTGACGTAGACTCTTTCTTTACGAAATCTACACAGAATGGGGTTAGGTGGCGCAAGGCCTTGTGGACGTAACGCAATCACCGAACAGTTCCTGCAAGAAAGCTGTTGCTCTTGCTGTTGTGTCTGCAGTATGTCGGTCGCCCCGTCCTTTTTGAAACCTGCAATACCGTTCGTTTTCTTACAGCACAGCTATGAATTGAAACAGCAACCTTTGACGACTACAGAAGATTTTCATGCACTGCATGTGGGGTTCCAGCACTCTTTTAACTATTAACGTATCCACTCAATCTTAGTAATTAACCAACATAATGCACAACATTTTGTTTCATAATAAGTTTATTATAGGTCAGGAAATGCTTGCTATCATTCGGTGCAGAATCGTTTGTCTTCCAGGTTGCTGTCCAGGAAATTAAGATTAAGATATATAGAACTATAATCTTGCCTGTTGTTTTGTATGGGTGTGAAGCTTGGTCGCTGACATTGAGGGAGGAAAGGAAGCTGAGGGTGTTTGAGAACATGGTGTTGAGGAGAATA
>Ga0131853_10015899_pt1 | contig 13751 bp, 18 predicted proteins | sample TergutLab28metaG_FD_92764 | JGI IMG/M metagenome (GOLD analysis project Ga0131853, IMG submission 92764) | Labiotermes labralis P1 segment gut microbial communities from Petit-Saut dam, French Guiana - Lab288 P1 (version 2) (version 2) | ecosystem: Host-associated > Arthropoda: Insects >... | reverse complement strand
GGACGCGGTCTGTTTGCAGCTGGACAAGGTGGCGAACAAGTCCCGGCTGTTCATCAAACAGGGGGAACCCGGCGTGAACAGCCCGGTATCCCCGGTGCGGGACTCCAATGTGGACGAAATCTATCTGGCCACCATCGCGATCCCCGCCGGCGCGGCCACTGTCCAGGCGGCCCACATCACAGACCGGCGGCTGGATGAGCACTACTGCGGGATCATGTCCGACGGAACGAAAATCCCGACGCAGCAGCTATATGACACCTGGATGGCCTGGTTTGCGGATTTGAAGGGTGTGCTGGATGAAGATGCGCTGGGGAATTTGTTTAATCGGATTGTGGCGTTGGAGCGCACCGCGGGGGATTTGGCTGGCAGGACTGTTGCGTTGGAGAGTGCGTCCCAGGCGTTTAATCGGCTTTGGGTGTATGACACTGTTGGGACGTTTACATGGGTGCGGCCTGCTGGGGTTAGTTGGGTAGAGGTCACGATGGTTGGTGGCGGTGGTGGCGGACAAGGAGGTACTGCCATAGCTGGCGGGGCCGGAGGCTCATCTGGTCTTATCAGAAAAATGATGATGCCTGTCACTGGAAATACGCAGGTAACTATTGGAGCAGGTGGTGCGGGCGGCGCAGGTGGCGGTGCAATAAGTGGTGGTGTCGGCGGTGCAGGAGGCACTACAAGCTTCGGAACATTTTTATCTGCTATCGGTGGTAGCGGAGGAGGTATTTTTGCAGGAGGTGGAAGTGGAGGCGGTATGGCGGGCCATGCGAACGGAACAGCTGGAAATGGAGGTGGAAGCGGGGGACAAGGAGGTGGCACAAGCTCTGCTCAAGGCGCGGTAGGTAATTCGATATCCGCCACAGGAGCTTGGCTAACATCTGGACTTTCAGCAGGAGGCCTAATCACTCCACAACCAGCAGTGGCTGGCCAAGGAGCAATAGGTGCTGGCGGTGGGCTATATTCGCCCGGCGGCAACGGCGGAGTAGGCGCTATCAATGCTGCTTCTCTGGCTGTTGGCAGAGGCGGCGGTGGTGGTGGCGGCGGACTTGGACACACCATTATTGCTGGAAACGGATTGCCAGCTAATGCATTAGATTCAGTGGGTCAAGGTGGACGCGCTGGGATAGGATTCGGTGCCGGAGGCGGCGGAGCCGGGAATCAAGTAACATCAGGCGGAGCCGGAGCTCGTGGATGCGTCATCGTTCGCGCAATCGGATAGGAGGAATAACCAATGAACATCACAACATTTCCACTCGACGCAACAACCTACACCGCCGACGCTCTCGGCGCGTGGTTTGCGGTTCGGACCCGGGGCGTATTCGCCGCCGACGGCCATTATCACATTACAACCAACAATACCATGTCGGTCACCGTCGGATCGGGGCTGGCATGGCTGCGGATGACAGAGCACTGGGGCGTGGTGGCGTTTAATCAAAACCCCGTGGCGCTGACCCTGCCCCCGGCGGAAAACGCCACGCATCGGATTGACGCGGTTTGCTTGCAGCTGGACAAGTCGGCAAATCTGTCGCGGCTGATCTTGAAAAAAGGGACATCCGGCGAGAATACCCCGGCCCCGCCTGTGCGGAACGCCAGCCTCGATGAGATTTATCTGGCGACCATTCGAGTCCCTGCCGGTGCGGCATCTGTACAGCCGAATCACATCACGGATCAAAGGCTGAACGAGACCTACTGCGGGATCGTGTCCGATGGGGCGCAGATTCCGACCCAGCAGCTGTATGACACCTGGATGGCATGGTTTGCGGAGGTGAGGCGCAACCTCGACGACGATGCGGCGGGGCATTTGTATAACCTGATTGAGGGTTTGCGAGAGGATGTGGGAGCGCTTCGTGGAGATATGAATACCCATATCACCCAGACGATTGCTGCCCACGGTGCAACGACGGCACCGACTGCGAACACTTTGGCAGCGCGTGGCGCTGGTGGCACATTGCGTGTTGGCGTGCCGACGGCGGATGATCACGCGGTCCGGCGGCTGGATTTGAATAACGGCCTGAGAAAAGCAGGGCCGTCACCATTTCAACGAATTATTATGACAGGGAGGTTTTGGTAGATGGGAATGATACTTTTTACAGAGACGACAGCGGCGGCGACTGTGAATACCGTGCTGACACAGGCTGGTATCATTGCGAATCAAACATTTGTGCAGATTATGGCGGTTGGCGGTGGAGCTAGCGGAGGTGGATCGGTCGGAGACGGTGGCAATTCTGGCGCAATGGCCGTTTTTAATGGGCGCCTTACCGCCGCACAGATGTCATCCGCTGTTACTGTCGGCGCTGGTGGTGCTACTGGTAACGCTGTTGCTGGTGCTGCCAGTTCTTTTGGGACATTAATTACTGCTGCTGGCGGAACTGGGCAAGGAGGTCGTGGCATTGGAGGCAGTGGTGGGCGTGGCGGCGTGGCCGCAGCAATGGCCTCTAACGCTGGAGGCGCTGCCAGTGCTAATGCCAACGCCAGCGCTGTTCCTGGAAGCCCTGGAACGGGCAACGGCGGTTCTGGAGGTAATGTTGCTGTTTCAGGCAATAGCAATAGCCGCGGCAGTGGCGGCGGCGGGGGAGGATTCGGATTTGGTGCCTCGGGGGCTTCTCCTCTTGGAAATGGTTCGGGTACTGGAGGCACAGGATTTGGTGCTGGTGGCGGGGGCTCCACTGGGGCAGCCGCAACGGGCGGCGCTGGTGCTCCCGGATGTGTAATAGTCACATGGTAAAGAGCTGGTTCAAAGGAGTTGATTATGATCCCAGAATACTTAGCAATTGTATTTTCCTTCATCTGCATCCAAGGCTTTGTAACAGGCGTTCTCCTGTGGAAGCTGCATAAGCGGGAGGCGGCCCGGGAGCGGTTGGATGAGGCGCGGCGGGAGAATGGGCAGCTTTTGGTCAAAAGCGTCCGGGCGGCCATTGCGCTGGGGGAGGCGACGGCCCGGTCTGTCCAGAGGCTCGACCCGGCCTGCAACGGCGAGATGGCACGGGCGCTGGAATATGCCCAGCAGGTGAAATGTGAGCAAAATGAATTTTTGGACAAGTTGAGGACAGAGAATTTGCGATAGAAGGAGAGGTGCTCATGGATAAAAGAGAGTGGCTGAAAGACGCCAAAATCAGGCTGGTGGCAACGGTGGCCTGTGCGATTTCGGCTGTGATTGCCGCGGGCCATATCTTGGGCTGGTGGGCAGCTTTGGGGGTACTTGCGGCAGAAATTGCGGCCTGTGCGGCGTATAGTGTGCGGAAGCTGCTGAAGAAAAAGAAGGAGATGCCGGAATGACGTTTGCGATCAGAGATCCGGGGCTTTCCTTTCAGTGGGCGCGAACTCTGAGGCAGAGTACCGTCGGAATCGTCGTCCATCATTTAGACGCGCACTGGGATGTGCATCGAACCCACGCATTCCACCAATCGCTGGGTTGGAACGGTATCGGGTACAACTATCACATTGCCATGGACGGCACCATCAGCCTGGGCTGCGGCATGGAATTTGTAGGCGCTCACACCAATCCGCCGGCGGGGACGAATGACAGCACCATCGGCATCGGCTGTGAGGGGCGCTATCACAGCATAGACCGGACGATGCCGGATCGTCAGTATAACGCGCTGGTTTGGCTGATACGTCACTTGCGTGATGCCTATGGGGATATCTGGGTGCAGGGGCACCGGGAGTTGGCGGCAACGGCCTGTCCGGGGCAGTTCTTCCCCTTGGATGAGGTGCGGACCTTGACGTTTCGAAAGAGTGAGGAAACCCAAGTGCCGGTGATTGCGGAACAGAGATTTCAATCTGTGGAGGAAATGCCGAATTGGGCAAAGTCACACATGGAAGCGCTCACGACCACATGTGCCAAAGATGGGCTGCCCATCCTCCGGGGCGACGGAGCGGGCAATTTGGATTTATCGCTGGACATGATACGGCTGATCGTTCTCTTTGAACGAAGGCTTGAGGCGCAGCTGCATAGGGCAGACACAAGGTCTGCCCCTACTTGCAAACAAAGAAAGATGCTGATACAATGGGGAAAATAGAAACGAAAGGCGGCAACCCCATGTATTTTATGTTGCTAGGATTCGACGGCACTGACAGTGAGGCCCCGGCTCGGCGAGCTGCGGCAAGACCAGCCCATCTGGAGAACATCAAGATATTGAAAGAGTCAGGGAACATTATATATGGCGGGGCGCTCCTGGACGAAGAGGGCAATATGAACGGTTCCATCCTGATCCTTGACTATCCCTCGGAGGAAGTGATCAGAGCGGAGTTCCTGGCCACGGAGCCCTATGCCACAGAGGATGTCTGGAGAACTATCGAAATCCGCAAACATAGACCTGCGGACATGTTCCGCTAAGCTGCGCAGAAAAGACCGCTCACCATCGGGTGAGCGGTCTTTTTTGACGGCTTTTCGCGGCTGTGATATAATGATTGCTGCGCAATCACTATACGTGATTGAATGACATCATGCTGCTCTCAGCTTCGCTGAAACCGCAGCACATGATATAATGAAAAACAATGTTTTCCCCCATCGCAGGCGGGGGAACAAGAACGTTTGGTGCGACAACACGCAAAGTAAAGTGACGATCGGAGTGCAGGCCATGAGAATCCAAGAGTCCGCCGAGAACTATTTAGAGGCGATTTTCATTTTAAAACAGCGCAAAGGCTATGTGCGCTCCATCGACATCGCCACAGAGCTTGGCTATTCGAAGCCCAGCGTGAGCCGTGCCATGAAGTTGTTGCGGGAGAACGACTACATCAGCGTCGCGGAGGATGGCACCATCAATCTCACGGAGACGGGCCAGACAATCGCCGAACAGATGTATGAGCGGCATACTTTTTTGGCTCAATTTCTTATGGGCCTGGGGCTAGATGAGAAAATCGCGAAAGAAGACGCTTGCCGTATTGAACATGTAATCTGTGAAGAGACTTTCGAGCGCCTCAAGGCCTTTATTGAACAGAAGACTTCCGGGGAGTAAAGTCCCTATAGATTGCCTGTGTAGAACATCACGGCTGCCAAGGCCGCTGCCGGAGCGGTTTCCGCCCGGAGGATACGCGGGCCCAGAGATACGCTGCGGAGCCCGTGGGTGAGGGCAAGGGATGCCTCTTCTTCTGTGAATCCGCCCTCGGGACCGATGACAAGGCTTGCGGTTTGGAAATCAGGCCGCTGATCTAAGGCTTGACGCAGACTTTGCTGGGTTTCGTTTTCGTAAAAAAAGAAGGCTTGATCTACTTTGGCCGCCTGGACCATAGCTGAGGAAAAGTCCGATGCCGCAGTTACAGGCGGGATATTGCCGCGGCCGGACTGTTTGGCGGCCTCTAAGGCGATTTTTCCCCAGCGGGGGAGTTTTTTCAAAAGCCCCTTTTCGTCATGCTGGACGACACAGCGCCGGGCGGGGAAGAGGCAAATCTCAGAGGCGCCCAGTTCGACGGATTTTTGGATAGCAAAGTCCATCCGCTCACCCCGGGTGAAGGCCAGGTAGACCGCGCATTGGATGGTAGGCTCTGCCTGATTGATCGCCCGGTCAATGATTTGGGCTTGGCTGTCTGAGAAGATACAGCGGTAATCAATACCCGTCCCGTCGGTGACGGTGAAGGTTTCGGCGGGGCCGAGGCGCAGGACGCGGATGTGGGACAGCGTCTCGGGGTCGAGCCTGATATGGGTCTCCCCGACGGCGGCGGGATCTACGAAAAATCTGGGCATGGAGCGGGCCTCCCTTTCGTGGAAGAGATAATCCTCAGTCAGCTTCGCTGACAGCTCCTTTGAAAAAGGAGCCTCTGCTGTGGCTATTATACCATAGGCGCTTGCGCCGTGATGGTATATGCATTTCAATTACGTATAATGATTGCAATGCAATCATTATACCATAGCTTTTGCGCCTCCCCGCCTTCGGCGGGAGCATGGAGATATTTATTATATCATAAATTGTGGTGCGGCATATGCAGTATGTATTATTATTCCTAGAGGGCATGATCACCTTCATCTCGCCATGCTTTCTGCCGGTTTTGCCCGCCTACATCGCCTATTTTGCCGGAGAGAGATCGGCAGACGAGGGGAAGACAAAAACAGTGGTCAACGCGGTTGGGTTCGTGTTGGGATTTACCCTTGTTTTTGTTGCCCTGGGCGCTTTCGCGGGGCGTATCGGTTGGCTTTTGCGCGAATATAGTACGGTAGTAAATCTTGTAACCGGTGCAGTGGTGGTGGCCTTTGGCCTTCATTACTTGGGCGTGTTGCGTTTTTCTTTCGGATCCCTTCGCGCGCAGAGTCGCCTGCAGCAAACGATAGAGAAAAAGCCCTTGACCTTCCTCACGGCTTTTTTATTCGGCCTTGTGTTTTCTATCGGTTGGACGCCCTGTATCAGCGCATTTTTGGGGGCGGCCCTTTTGCGGGCGGCGCAGTATGGCACGATGCTGGAAGGGATGCGAATGCTTTTTGTCTTTTCCATGGGCCTGGGGATACCCTTCATCACAAGCGCTGTTTTGATTGACCAGTTGAAAGGTGCTTTTGCCTTGATTAAGCGGCACTATCGCGTCGTAAACGCCTTTGCGGGCGGATTGTTGATTTTCGTGGGAATCCTGATGATGACCGGGATTTTTGAGCGCTTTGTCGCTCTATTTGCGTAGGTGATTCTATTTCCCCCACCGCCACAGGCGGGGGAAGACGAGGAGGAGTTGCAATGAATAAAAAGGCGAGGTTATTTCTGGGACTTTTGGCCTTTGCCGTAATGATGGGCTCTGCTTTCCTGGCCTATCAAATGCTGGTTGGCCTGGGGCACGAGCCGGAAAATTTGGTGATTATGGAGCCCGCGCCGGGTGAGATTTTGCCCAATGCGCCGGTGGGTGCACCGGCGGAAGAGTCGCCAGCAGAAAACCGAGGAGAACAGGCACCTGACTTTACCTTCTTTGATCAAGCTGGCAACGAGCTGCGCTTGTCTGATTTTTTTGGCGCGCCCATCGTGCTCAATTTTTGGGCGACCTGGTGTCCGGCCTGCGTTGTAGAGTCGCCGCATTTTGAGACGCTGTATCAGGAACTGGGCGGCGAGGTTCACGTCATCAAAGTCAATCTCTTGGACGGCCAGCGGGAAACCCGCGATGGTGTAGATCAGTTTGTAGAAGAGCATGGGTACTCTTTCCCGCTGTATTTTGATATGACAGGGGAGGCGGCAATGGTGTATGGGATCCGCGGGATTCCCCAGACGATATTCATTGACGCGGAGGGGTATATTGTGGCCAGAATCCAAGGGGCTGCCAGCCTGGAAAATTTGAAGGCTGGCATTGATGCGGCGTGGGGAAATTAGCCGCAATTGGCTGGAAAAGTACGGATAAAGCACTGGAAAATGCGAAGAAAATGTATTTTTTAGTGCCAAATGTTTCCTTTTCTTGTTCAAAAACTGTTAAAAATAAAATTTTTCTTGACAGAGAGACCTGATTGATTGTAACATTGACACACTTATCTATAAAGGGGAAGTGCGCGAAAAACTGAGAGTATTTATGTTTGTTTTTCCCGACTATGGCGGGGAGAGCAGGATAACTTGCTCTTTGAAAAACGAGGGAAGGGTTGTGGGACGCTATGCGAGGCATCAAAAAAGCGCTTACCAAGATCCGGGGCGGGGCTCATGTGCCTCATTTTAAGGATACGGCAGAGCGGGAAAGTGTAAAAATGACCGCTCCTGCCACAGTGATTTTACCCATGCAGCAGCATATCGGTGCGCCCTGTAAGCCCACCGTTGCAGTGGGGGATCAGGTGGCCGTCGGCCAAGTGATCGGCGACACAGACGCCTTTGTGTCCGCTCCGATCCATGCATCGGTGTCGGGGAAGGTGAAGGCAATTGCGCCGTTTCTGCTTTCCAGCGGCGGCACCGTGGACGCGATACATATTGAAAGCGACGGACAGAATACCCTGTGGGAGGGAATCTGTCCGCCGGAAGTGCAAGGGAAAGAGGATTTCCTCAAAGCCGTGCGAGCCAGTGGGCTGGTGGGGATCGGCGGCGCCGGTTTTCCCACCCATGTGAAGCTGAACATCAAAGAAGGGGTCAAGATCGACACCTTGGTGATTAACGCGGCCGAGTGCGAGCCCTATATTACCTCCGACTACCGGGAGATGATGGAGAGCTATGCCGACGTGATCAGCGGGGCCGCCCGTGTGTTGGAATATGTGGGAATAGAGACCTGCCTCATCGGGATTGAGAGCAACAAGCCGAAGGCCATCGCCAAGCTGGCGGAGATCATCGTCTCCCTGGGCTTGGATGACAAGATCAATGTGGTGGAAGTCCCCTCTCATTACCCCTATGGAGCGGAAAAGATGCTGGCATACGCGCTGACGGGCCGGCAAATCCCCCTGGGAGGACTGCCCAGTGACGTGGGTCTGGCCGTGCTGAACGTCTCCTCGGTTGCAATTTTGAACAGATATCTGGAGACGGGGGTTCCCTTGGTTGAAAAGCGGGTCACCGTGACGGGCGGTGCCATTGCCGCACCGCAGAATGTTTTTGTCCCCCTGGGGACCTCTATCCAGGAAGTGGTGGATTTTTGCGGCGGCTATGCGCAGACGCCGGAGAAAGTGATCATGGGTGGGCCCATGATGGGTGTTTCCCAGTATGATGGGTCCGCCCCGATTATTAAGCAAAATAACTGCATCCTCTGCCTCACAAAAGGGGAGACATTTGAACCCATTGACGAGCCATGCATCCGCTGCGGGCGCTGTGTTTCGGCTTGTCCCATGCAGTTGTTGCCCACCATGATTGAGCGCTATGCCAAATCGGAAAACGCGGAGATGCTCAAAAAACTCAATGTCCAGGGCTGTATGGAATGCGGCAGTTGTGCCTATGCCTGCCCTGCCCGGCGGCCCCTGGTTCAATATCTGAAACGGGGCAAACAAGTGGAGAGAAAGGCGGTGGCAAAATGAGCAAATTGACGGTAACCGCCTCACCCCATATCCACGACGGGGCTTCTACCAGGCGGATTATGCTGGATGTGATCATCGCCCTCATGCCCGCGCTGATCGCCGCGACGATTTTCTTTGGGATACGGGTTCTCGTGCTCACCGTGGGTACCATTGCGGCGGCGGTGCTGGCGGAGATGGTGTCCCGGATGGTTATGAAACGGAACACGGACAGCATCTATGATCTGACCGCTGTGGTCACCGGCCTCTTGTTGGCCATGAGTTTGCCGGTATCCATTCCCCTGTGGCAGGCCGCTCTCGGGTCGGTGGCCGCCATTGTGGTTGTAAAGCAATTCTTTGGCGGCGTGGGGCAGAACTTCGTAAACCCCGCCATCGCCGGACGTTTGGTTCTCATGTTCAGTTTCCCCGTAGCCCTGGCCTCCGTTTGGACGGCGCCTTTTGACACCGTGACAACGGCTACGCCCCTGGCCCTGATGGCCGAGGGCGCGGTTTTGCCAAGCACCTGGGATCTCTTCATTGGGGCCCACGCGGGCAGCATGGGTGAGACCTCGATTCTGGCTCTGCTTCTGGGCGCTGCCTATTTGCTCTGGCGGCGGGTGATCTCGCCGGTGATCCCCTTCACCTTTATCGGGACGACTTTGCTGATTGTGTGGATTGCGGGAGAAAATCCCCTGACGCATCTTTTCACCGGTGCCCTTGTGATCGTGGCCTTCTTCATGGCGACGGATTACGTCACTTGTCCTGTAAACACGAAGGGCCGGATTGTCTTTGGTGTGGGCTGTGGTGTGATCACGGCGCTGATCCGCCTCTTTGCGGCACTGCCTGAGGGCGTTTCCTTTGCGGTTTTGATCATGAACATTCTCACGCCCCACATTGAGGCTTTGACTCTGCCGAAAGCATTCGGTCAGAAGGGAGGAAAAGGCTGATGACAAACCTAAAGCAACAGTGGAAATCCATTGTAGGGACAGTGGCCTTCCTCCTCGTCGTGTGCGTCGTGGTGACAGCGGCTGTGGCCGGCACCTTTGTGGCAACAGAAGAGCGGATTGCCGAACAGGAGGCAATTATGCTCGCTGCCTCCATGGGGCGGCTCATTGAAGCCGACCAATATGCGGTGATTCTCTACGATGAAAACGGGATGCCGCTGGTCTATCAGGCCACTATGGCAGACGGAACCGTGCGGGGTTATCTCATCCTCACCGGTGGCAGAGGCTACGGCGGTACAGTCTATGTGATGACCGGCATGGTAGACGGTATGGTGGTCGGCGTTGAGATTGTCGGCGCAGCGGGAGAGACGCCGGGCTTGGGGCTCAACATCCAGGACGAGAGCTTCCGGGCGCAATTCTACGGGGTTGACGGTCCGCCGGAGCTCATCCGGAGCGGGAGTGCGGGTCAAAACCAGATCCAGTCTATGGCCGGTGCCACCGTCTCGGTACAAGCAGTCGTCGATGCTGTGGCTGTTGCCATGGTTGTCTACGACGATCTGCGCTAGGAGGGGAAGTATGGAAAAGAAAAGCTTATTCTCTGTTTTTACAAACGGGATTGTGAAAGAAAATCCCGTTTTGCGCCTCATCCTCGGTATTTGTCCGGCCCTTGCGGTCACCACCAGCGCGATGAATGGCGCTGGGATGGGAGTCGCCACTACGCTCGTGTTGCTCGGAGCGACGATGGCCATTTCAATGCTCCGAAATGTCATCCCGGACAGGGTGCGCATCCCCGTGTTCATTATCATTATCGCAGGATTTACAACTGTAGTCCAATTTCTGATCCAAGCCTTTGCGCCGGCGCTCAACAGTGCGCTGGGCATTTTCCTCCCGCTGATTGCCGTCAACTGCGTTCTCTTTGCTCGGGCGGAAATGTTTGCTATTAAGAATAGAATGTTTCCCACTTTGCTTGACGCATTGGGGACAGGAATCGGCTTTACCATTGCGTTGGTGCTTCTCGGCAGCCTGCGGGAGTTCTTTGGCGCGGGGACCTTGTTCGGTGTCACTCTGACGGCCGATATGATTGACCCCATGTTGATCATGATCCTGCCGCCCGGCGGATTCTTTATCTTTGGGCTTCTAGTTGCACTGTCGAACAAACTAGATAAACGGCCCAAGTCCGAGCGCCCTGACGGCTGCGCGGGATGCCCCTCCCGGGTGTCGTGCAAAAACTTTGAAACAGCCAAAGAAATGGTTGAGGAGGTGAAGGTCTAATGCAAGCAGTTATGACGATCTTAATTGCCGGTCTCTTTACCGATAACTTTGTCCTCTCCAAGTTTCTCGGTGTATGCCCCTTCCTGGGCGTGTCGAAACGGCTCGACACAGCGGTGGGTATGGGTGCGGCGGTAGCCTTTGTTATGCTGGTAGCCACGGCGATTACCTATCCCCTGCACAGTGCCATCTTGCTCCCCATGGGGCTGGGTTATTTGCAGACGATTTTGTTTATCGTAGTCATCGCGACCACGGTGCAGTTCATCGAAATTTTTCTGAAGAAGTATATTCCGCCGCTGTACAGTGCTCTCGGCGTCTACTTGCCGCTGATGACCACCAACTGTGCTATTATGGGTGTGACCATTCTCCACTTTACCAGTGGCTACACCTACATGGAGGCCATGGTGAACGCCCTTGCCGGCGGTGTCGGCTTCTTGCTTGCCATGATCATGTTTGCCGGCATTCGGAGCCGCCTGGAAGGGAACGATGTCCCGAAAGCGCTGGAAGGGATGCCCATCACCCTGATTGCCGCGGCTATTATTTCCATGAGTTTTCTCGGATTTGTCGGGCTTGCCGAAGGCATGTTCCATTAGAAGGGGGGAGCAACTATGTCAGCGATTCTTGTTCCAACTCTGATCATCGGCGGTCTCGGCGCGCTCTGCGGGATCATTTTGGCCGTCGCTTCCGTTATTATGGCCGTGCCCGTGAATGAGCGGGTGGAGGCTATCAAAGGTGCTCTGCCGGGGGCCAACTGCGGCGCTTGCGGTTTTCCCGGTTGTGATGGGTTTGCCAATGCCGTGGCCGCGGGGAATGCCCCTGTAAATGGCTGTCCTCCTGGCGGGAAAGATCTGGCCGTGGCCCTGGGGGCCATCATGGGCGTCGAAGCTGGGAATATGGCCCGGCAGACGGCCGTGGTACACTGCAACGGCTGCTCTGACAACACCTCGGAGAAAATGAACTACATCGGAGCCGCCTCTTGCATCTATGCCGCCCAGCTTTATGGGGGCCAGTCTGCCTGTTCTTATGCTTGCCTCGGGCTTGAAAGCTGCCTCAAGGCCTGTGCTTATAACGCCATTCGGATGGTGAAGGGCGTTGCCGTGATTGACCCGGATCTCTGTGTGGGCTGTAAGCTCTGCATCGCGGCCTGCCCCAAGGCGATTATTGCCATGGGCCCTGCGGAAGACGTGGCCGTTGTGGCCTGCTCCAATCGGGACAAAGGCGCCGTAGTGCGGAAACTTTGCTCCGTGGGCTGTATCGGATGCGGCCTCTGCGTCAAGGCCTGTTCGGAAGAGGCTATTGTGGTAGAGAATTTCTTAGCCCGGATCGACTACAGCAAATGCACGGGTTGTCAGGCCTGTGTGGCGAAGTGTCCGCAGAAGACAATTCGCATGGTGAATTGCTAAGCAAGAAGCGCCCCCACTGGGGGCGCTTCAGACCGTTATGGCACAAAACGCAGGCGGCAAATTCCCCTCCCCCGGAGGGGTGGCAGGCGAAGCCTGCCGGGGTGGTTTTGGGGCGCGTAAGGGCTACTACCCCGCCCCTGCGGGGCACCCCTCCCAGGAGGGGAATTTGTGAGGCGCCCCCACTGGGGGCGCTTTCTGTTACGAGCAGTACACCCGCACAGCATCCCGCAGGAACACCGCGCAGCCGGGGGCGATCTTGTCGTAGTAGGCGGTGAAGCGGGGGTCGTCCACGTACATTTCGGCGATGCCCCGATGGGCATCTTTGCTGTAGGAGTCCCAGTAGTGGCAAAGCCAGCGACGGTGAAGGTCACAGGCTTTCCGTGCGAGCTCACTGGAAGGGTCGCCCTCTGCAAACGCCGCTTTCAGTGTGCTATTTAGCTCCTCGGACAGCTGCTCAAACTCGTCATATTGCTCTTTGGTCACGCCCTTCAGTTTTGCGTTTGAGCGGTCGATGGCGTCGTTGCCGTACTTGGCGCGGATTTCGTCGCCGTATCGCTCTTCGTTTTCCTCGATCTGTTTTTGTTTGAACCCTTCGAATTTTTCATGGTCTGACATCGTGACTTCTCCCTTCATGGCTTGAATGCTTTTTTCTGCGTTTTTGATCAGGAGGTCGAGCTGGTCTCTCTTCGTCGAGAGAGCAGAGTGATGGACCTCTAGTGCGGCGATGGTGTCAAAGCCGTCGGCGGACAGGATTTGCCCGATTTCCGCGAGTGGAACGCCCAATTCCCGGTAGAACAAGATTTGCTGCAAACGGTCGATTTCAGATTGGCCATAGATGCGATAGCCATTGGAGCTGATCCGGCGCGGTTGCAGCAGGCCGCACTCGTCATACCAGCGCAAGGTTCGGGTGCTGACGCCGGCGATTTTGGCCAGCTGATTGACAGTGTACTCCATGAATGTCACCTCCTATCTGAGGACTATTATCAGCCATGACGCTACGTCAATGTCAATAGAATTTTCAAAAAAAGTTAATCCTATCACAAGTGGAATCCCGGCTTGCCTTTTGCGTTTTTCTATGATATGCTACAATTTGTGCAAAGCCAGAAAACGGTCTGATTTTGTGCTTTTTAAAAAAGGATGACGAAAGAAAGGGTTGGATGGAAACATGAAAAAATTTATCACGGATATCACCGGGGCGATAGGCGAGACGCCTTTGCTTCGTCTGGACAAAATAAAGGCGGAGATGGGTTTGGATGGGAACATTTTCGCGAAACTCGAACACCT
>Ga0131853_10015897_pt1 | contig 13751 bp, 13 predicted proteins | sample TergutLab28metaG_FD_92764 | JGI IMG/M metagenome (GOLD analysis project Ga0131853, IMG submission 92764) | Labiotermes labralis P1 segment gut microbial communities from Petit-Saut dam, French Guiana - Lab288 P1 (version 2) (version 2) | ecosystem: Host-associated > Arthropoda: Insects >... | reverse complement strand
TATATCCGTTTATTTATATTTATTGTACCGATTGCAAAATGGAACGCAAAAATTGTACGATGTATCATTGTATGTCAGTGCATAATTTTTTTCAGCGGCTTGGTATTCTCGTTGGCGTTGATGCAGTGCAAGCTCTCTATACAACCAAGGTGATGGTCTTTGGTCTTGGCGGCGTTGGCGGTTGGTGTGCGGAAGCTCTGGTGCGATCGGGCATTGGTGCAATCACCCTTGTTGATTCCGATATGGTTTCGCCCAGTAACATTAACCGCCAAATTCAGGCATCAAACGATACCATCGGGCTTTTGAAAACCACAACGCTCGAACAGCGGCTTCGCAGCATAAATCCTCAGTGCCGCATCCAATCGTTCCCGCAGATTTTTTGTCGGGAAACAATTCCGCTTTTCAATATTGATAAATACGATTATGTGATTGACGCTATCGATAGCCTTACGCACAAACTCGATCTTATTCAAACTTCACTTGATAATGGTGCAATATTATTTTCCAGTATGGGAATGGCGCAGAAAATAAATCCTCAGTTGATTAGAAGTGCTGATATTTGGGAAACGTCGGGCTGTCCTTTGGCGCGTCTTGTGCGGCAGGGCTTGCGGAAACGGGGCTTTTTGGGTAATTTTAATGTTGTCTATAGCCCAGAGCAAATTCCGCGCCGTGATCTTCCTGATGATTCTGATACTGCGCCGACTGGTGCGTGGGATGCGGGTAAAAAAGTAATCAATGGCACTTGTGTTACTGTAACTGCAACAGCGGGTATGGTTTTGGCAAGTTTAGTTATACAGGATGTGTGTAAACCTTATGGGTAACCGTTTTCTCCGCCGTGCAAATGCGAGCATTATTGTACAAAAGCTTACCGCCAAAGCGGTGTTCCAGCAGAAGCTCATTGCCGAAGGGGATCGTATTCTCATTGCGGTATCGGGCGGGAAGGATTCAAGCGTATTGGCGTGGGCGCTTTCGGGGCTTAAACGCTCGCTTGGCATTGGGTATGAGCTTTCAGGTATTCACATATCAAGCGACTTTTGCGCCTGCTGTAAGAAATCAGTTTTGGAAGCCCGCCTTACCGAATGGGGAATTCCGTATACCGACCTTGCCGTTCCGGTTATCGGCAGACTTAAAGAAGGGCGCACGATGAATTGCTATTGGTGCTCCACGCAACGCCGAACGGAACTTATCAAGTATGCGCTTGAGCACGGCTACAACAAGATCGCATTGGGTCATCACCTCGATGACATCATCGAAACGTTTTTTATGAATATGACCAACAAGGGACAACTTTCGGCAATGCCGATGTACCTTCAGTACAGAAAATACCCGCTTGCACTGATCCGCCCGCTTGGCTTTCTTGAGGAGCGGCAGATCATTGCATGTGCCGATGAACTTGGTATTCTAAAAGCGGCATGTACCTGTCCGTACGGGGTAAATTCCAGCCGCCGTGATATACGTTCCCGCATCGCTACGTTTACCGCCAACTCAAGCGCGGTAAAACGCCGGATGCTTGCAGCGCTTTCATCGGGAAGCACGAACTTTCTTGTTGATGCTTCATCCACGGATACTTCGTCCGTTGATGCCCCATCTGCAGAGGAAAGCAGCTGCAGCCTTTAGAGCAGATATTGTGGGCGCATTGTTTGGTAACCCCACAGAAATCAACTTTCAAACGTTATTCGCTAAAAATTACTGGTTACCCTATTGACACAGTTCTCAAACTTATAGTAGCACACACTCACGTTATAAAAGGATGCGGTGGTTTTATTGCTTTGCCCTATTACCGTTCCAGTAGCTAGCCTAAATAAATTCGAATTTACCCCCGCACGATAATAACCAATCATACACAACATCATCTATTTTTCTCATGACCATAACTAAGACGAGCAAAGCTCTTTGTATTATTTCAGCAATCGCAATTACCTTGGTACTTATCAGTTGTAAATGACCTACCGATGAAAAGGTCACCTGCAGCTAAAAGATGTTACCACCATCAGAGTTGGGACTGTAACGGTAAATTTCATCGGGGATTTGAATACAAACGAGATAGTTGTGAACTGGACGATCAGCTCTGACAAGAATATAGCGCACGATAGGATACGGCTTACCTATACTCCTGAGGGCGGAGATGAAGTTGTTAAGAATGTTACTGACAGGACATCGTATCCGATCAAGGAACTTCCAAGAGAGGTAAGGGAATTTGCCATACAGCTTCAGGCATTCCTCACGGAAAACGGAGTTAAGCGTGCAGGTAATGTTGCGACCGCATCAGAGAAAACTAAGGTTCCAAGCAGCACCCGCGCGCAGCTTGAGGCGTGGCTGAATAATAAAACTACAAATGGTGGCAGAGGTAGGCAGATATCTGAAGTGCGTGATGATAATAACTTTGCAATAGAGAAAGATTCAAATAACGCATTTAATCAATTTAATATATCCAAAGCTGCAATATTCACTCATATAAACAATATTTCAGACGAAGAAATAGACATCCCAGACAACATAACTCCTAGAGAGGCAGTCCAGGGAGTGTACGACGGTAGATGGTCTGAGCGCAAAGGGTTCATTATATCTAGAAGCTCGATCCTATCCGAAAACCTATGTAAATGATCAAAAGGTGGTATAAATATACCGAATGGGAAACGATCCTCTGGCACGAAAGAAGAAAGGAAAGGATATTCTGGATCAAATTCTTGACACGATAGATTTCAAGGGGCTGACTCAAGATGAAGTTGTAGGACAGGAGGGCTTAATCAAGCAGCTTACCGGAAAAATACTCCAGAGAGCTATTGAGGCAGAGATGACAGAGCATCTGGGGCATCGAAAGAATTCGAACGATGGGGATAATAGATGGAACCGTTAAAATGGATATACAGCAAAGACTATCTTGCTTTAAAAGCAAAATACAACTATTGAAGTTAAGCGGGATAGGAACAGTACATTCGAACCAATAATACTCCCCACGCATGAAAAACGGAGTCCACTGTTCAACGAGCAAATCATTTCGATGTACTCCTTTGGAATCAGCAACCAGAATATAAAATCTTATCTGGAAAAAATCTACAACGTGGACGTTTCCCCTTACCGCATTAGCCGTATTACCAACGCGGTGTTGGAAGATGTCTGGGAATGGGAGAATCGTCCTTTGGCGAAAAGATATCCAATTAGGTATTTAGACGCGCTGCGAGCGAAAGGCAGGGAGTGCAAAATATTCTTATTGCCTGCAAGGACGGACTTTCTGGCTTTCCACAAGTAGTTAGAGCCGTGTATCCTGAAACCCACGTCAAATTATGCGCGGACTTGAAAGCAGTCTACTCAGCCGCCAGTGAACAAGCCGATCGGGATGCCCTTGATGAGTTCGCTGGAATCTGGGATAGCAAGTATCCGATGATTTACCAATCATGGGTAGGGTATTGGGAAGAACTCAGTGAGTTTTTCAAATACCCGCCTGAAATACGGTTGACTATTGATACAACAAATGCGGTTCAGTCATTAAATTATCAGTTGCGCAAAGTTACGAAAAATCGTTCGTCATTTTCAACCGATAATGCCATATTGAAGTAATGTTTATTTCCATTGTTAACGGGAAAATGCAGAAATTATCAGAATAATTTCTGCATGGAAAACAACAAAGAGTGAAGCAAAACCCCATGGATGGATACATTGACGATGAGGAAGGAATACAATTTTACCCAAGCAAAGCTTAATCCCTATGCAAAAAATTGCGGGAGTAAATTTCTATCAGAATTGATATCGACACAATAAACTTCTTCAAGAAAAAGGCGGAGAAAACAGATATAGCTTATTAGAATTTAATGAATCTCTCTTTATCCGATTGCACCGCGCATTCGAAGAGATAAATATTACATTGGAGTAAAGTTTATCCTTGCTTTCCTCTGGCTACGCTCGATCCAGCAGCGCTTCAATTTCATTAAGGCAGTGTAATTTGGTTTTTGCAAATAATTCCTGAAATGGGGCTTGAGGATCATCCATCTTAAGGGATGCGGCTGTGGGAAGCAGCGTGGTGAAAACGGCGTATTGTTCATTATTCAGCGATGCACGGTACTGTGCCGTATTATTACTGGCAGACGGAAGTGCAAGCAGCTGGCTTTGGTAATGATGTAAAAATGCAGTGGCGCTCATTGCAGGTTTTCCTGAGGAAAAAAAACGTAAGTCCTGCCGTTTGTTATTATTGTGGTAAGATATATTAATAGGAGTGCCTGAAGTATCATAGGAAATAACCTGCGCATCCATCCCTTGACACTTTTCTTCAAGGCGTTCGCGGTAAAACTTAAGCGCCTTTGTTTCGTAGTACCAGCTGCTTCCCCGTGATTTTTTTTCCAAAGGCGTACGAAATAGAAAGCTGGACGCTTGAGCTTCAAGCGGGGAAAATCGGGTTTGATATTTTGCAAATAGCGCGTAGATGTATGTCCCTTGCGCATAGGAAACGCCTTCGGGGTAAGAAAAGTCTGCACCGTACAATTCGATTACGCGCGCGCCTAAATGCTCGGCAAGTGAAACAGCAGCGTACGTTACATTTCCCCCAGATGTATCCAATTCTGCCAAGGGACGGTACACTCCGGAAATGTATCGGGTAAGCGGATGCCCTCCGGAAAAAAATTGAGTTCGCTTGGCGCGTAATGAAAGCAAGGGAGGACTTGCGAGATCCAGAAAAAGAAAAACATCGTGAGGTAAGGTATCCATAAAATGGTAGTAGCTAATATGCTGGCAATCAATCGAAATAACTGCATCAGGCTTTATTTCTGCACGAAGCAGGCAAGGCAAACTGGTATCAACGGCAATCAGAAAAAAATCCGTGCGTTTCTCCTTCAAATGGGGAATATGTTTTGAAAGTGAAGGACCAGCTGCACTTATTGCAACCCTTCGTACTGGCAGCACTATATCCTGAAAGTTTCCGGCAGCTTCAATATTTCGCAATATATTGGAAAGCCAGCGTTTGCCGAAATGTGCCTGCACCGAATAATCTGCGGAGACACGATCAATTGCCTGGCTAATTGCATTTGCCGCAGGGGTAAAAACTTGCGGTTGGAAAGCTATTCTTGAACGCAGCGGAACAACGCTGATCTTTCCGTACAATGAAGGCTGGTACAATTCCAAAATACACTGTTCAAGCTCAGATGGTGAGACATCACAAATAATACAAACACGGGGATCTGTAAAAATACCTGAGTAATCATTTTGACATAACAGTTCCGCAAGTCCGTTACAATCGTATTCAACAACTAATACAAAGCTGACTTCGTTGTGCTTTAAGGCAGCTTCGATATAATATCCCCCGCCTAAACCAAGGAACACTAAAAAGCCCGCGTTTGCCATTACCGAAGCAAACCGTTCTGCCTCTTTACACGGTGATACTATTGAGTGAAGCGGATGTGCACTTCCCCGATCATCAAGGCAGGCGGGAATGCTTTCGCCTGAACGCGCCGCAAGGAACTTGTAGCGCCCACAAGTTGTTTCTGAGCGTGAAAGCTGTGCGCACAGTTGAGCATTTCTCTGGGAAAGGGCAAGAAGGTTACGATCAAAGATCTGGCTTTTATCCATTGAGTTTACCTTCTGAACAAGTAAGTTCTGTAAGATCATAAAGGGCTTTCATAATATCAGCGCTTTTGCCAGATTGCTGCTTGCAATAACCAAAAAGCGCAGGGGATAATTCTTTTTCCAAAGTTGGCTGCAGCGAAATATCAGTAAGTGCTGTTTGCAAAACACGTAAAGCTTGTTCGACAGGATGTTTATTATGCGTAATAGTAAGTATATCAAAATTTATTGGTAATGTATCATATTTTATTGGCAGTATTTTTTTTATTGTTGTTGTTTTCAAATCAGCAAAAACATTATGGTTATTCCCTATTGAATAAATTCTATCAGGATATAATTTTATCTGCTTCGCAATATACATCTTAAACCATTCTGCATAAATAGCATAACTCCCCCCAGCTTTTAATAAACTTGACCTCTTAAATGCTTGTGAATATGCAGGATTATTACGCATATTATTTTTTTCGATAAAACGATCAAGACTATATGGGCGCGCATGGGTGTGTATATCGTTATTTGCAAGATCAAGCCCTGCAAGGTACAGCGTATTTTTTGTCAGGGCAAATGCCAGATCAACTGCTGATGCGGCTACCGTTCCTCGCTGCGGCAGTGTAAGAAACGGGATTACAAGACTTTTAAGAATAAGTGTCTGCCACAAACTTCCATCGCTTATTGGCAGCATTGGTACGCAGGAACATTGGGAGGGAAGTGCCGCTGTCAATGATACGGCAAGCGGCGGCAGTGGTTTCCTCGATAATTGTTCTCCGGCATATGCACAGTAAAAATATTCAAACAGATGAAACTCTGCCCAATATCCGCCGTCTATGGCAAGTACCATATCTGCTTCAATACCTGCCGCTTTTAACGCCGATATAGAAGATGAAACCGCAATGACAAAAACTGAGCCTTCCCGGGAAGCTTTTGTAATAAGGGGAATTACACCTTCAAGTGAAGGACCAGCGCCAGTAATAAGAATTGGTTTTGCAATAACACAAGGACGGATTGTCCTTGTAATAAGAGTGATATTTTTAAAAAAGTTTTTTATCCATCGTCTGCCGAATGCTGTAATTGTTCTTGCATTTGCATCGGAGCGTTTTATAAATGTAGCTGTTTCCTCGATAAGAGTTAGGTAGGAATTTTTGTACAATGCAAGTGCAGCTCTCCATTCAATAATTTGCACCCGTGCAGCTTCGGTATCAGGAATATGCGCTTCAAGAAAATCCTGAACTGATATGCCTGTTTCTGGATACCACGAAGCATCTGATAAACTTACGCATATATCCTTATTTAATGCAGCTTGCTTTTCAATATGCAGGGCAATAATTTTTGCATGGGGGAAGTTTTTTTTTAGGGGCGAAACCATAAACTCAAGTCCTGGTTCTATTAAAATAAAATATTGGACGGAATTATTTACCGAAGGAATAAGTGCGTTAATATAACGATCCGCTTCAGCCTGAGGATTATACCGGGAATGCAGTAAAGCGGAGCTTTTAGACTTCATGTTTTACTGCGAGGTAAAAGAATTTATTTTAAGCAAGGCATTTTCAACACTATCTGCCATGAATAAAAAGGCAACTTTTATGTTAAGTGTTTTAGAAAGCCGAGCTGCTATTAATTCCCGGTCAAGCCTTGCAGGAAGTAAAACAAGGGGATAGCCATTGGGTAGTGGCAGGGCAATTCCGGCAGATCCAATTACAGAGGCAAGCTTTATGCAAAGCTCAGCACTTGGCTCAAAAACGATACCATTAAAGCTCGCGTACTGCAAGTAAAACTCTGCAATGTTTTTTTTTACCGTGCGCAGTGAAGGCGGACAACGATAGTATTCATTGACAAGCTCGCTAGCTTTGCTTAAAAGTCCCATTAAATAAGCCCCAATTCTTTGAACAGCTTCTTGTACGTATCATAATGCTCGGATTGGGCAAACTCTTCGATCTTATCATCTGGAAGTGATTCCATCAGTTGATCCATATACGAAAGCACCGTTTTAAGTTCCTTCTTAAGTCCTGAAGGAATTTCACTTTCTGTTGCAGGATCGCCCTTTTCCAGAATTGTATCGGGAGTTGTTTCTGTAGATACCGGCTCTACATCAACAGCATCAAGTGCAAGTGGTTCTTCTGCAGCAGAAACTTCCGCAAGTGCTTCTTTCTTAAGCGCGGCTTCTACAGGAGCTTCCTCGATTTCAGGCATAAGCAAATTATGGGCATCAACGGGAATCCCTTCATGGGAAAGTGCTTCATCAAGAAGCGTTTCATTAAGGCTTGTTCCATCGGCAAGACTTTGAATATCCGCCTCCAGCGTCAAAGCTTCTGCGCTATTTGCATCATCCAATGGCAGCGGCTCCAGATTTAAATCATCATTGGAACCGGAACTTTGTTCAATGCTGGTATCCAGCAGATCGGTATCGCCTGCATCAAAATCCATTGCCTGGGTAACGAGAGCTTCGGGGATAAGCGAGGGATCTGCGCCGTCCTTGTTATCAGTAAAATCATCTTCAACGGAAACAGGAAGCAGCTCAATTTCCTCTTCATGTTCCATTTCAGGATCGAATGAAGGATCATTAATATCCGTATCTGATATTGCAATATCTTCCATATCAAGACTGATAGAAATATCATCGAGCGAAGGAAATTCTTCAATGGTCTGGGTTTCTTCCTGCATAAAATTAGGCTCATCAATTACCGCTTCGGTAAGTTCAACGGGAAGATCAAACGCAGCATCCTCTGATATATCAGTAAGCGCATCATCCGATGAAATATCAAGTGAATTGGCAAATGTATCGTCCAATGATTGTACCAACGTGCCATCTGTTTTTTCTGGTTCACTAGGTAAATTAAATTGCGCTTCTTCGGTAAGATAATCTGCATCCTCGGGATCGGGCTCTGGTGTCAATACCTGCGCACCTTCTTCTCTGATACTCTTAAGTTCCTCATCTTCCTCCGCGGCAAAGATAGGAAGCTCTTCCTCAGAAATATCTGTTTTACGAAGCTCCTCTGAAATATCGTTAGGAATATTAAAATTATCATCCGAACTAAGTTCTGTAAGTTCTTTACGTGCTTCATCCTCGTCAAGGAAACTTTCTTCCTGCGGGGAAAGATCGGAGGCTAGCGTTTCTGCGGCATCATCTTCAAAGGTAAGTTCATTATTTTCGGTGTACTTTGCTGCCAACTCATCAAGGTCGCTTTCTTCAAGCGTAAATGCGCTATCGGGAATATCGCCGTTGTCCATATCAGTTGAAATATCGAAGTTCGCATTTTCGCCATGAGGAGTATCGGAGCTTGTATCAATGGCAACTGCGGCAGAAAGTTCCTCGGTAATATCAATGTCAATGTCAGGAAAATCTTCGATGGCAGAAATATCAACATCGCTAGCAGTATCAATATTACTCGCATCACTTTCATCACTTGCGGCAAGATCATCAAAGTCGGCAACTTCTGCGCTAAAGTCTGCCGTACTCAAGATCGTGTTTAACTCATCGCCGGTCAGCGCTATCTTTTCATCGTCCTCTTTGTTTTCAGTTCCAAAAAAGGCGCTTGCCTGCTTGTCTTCTTTTTCAGGTACTGCAGCAGCATGAAGCAGATCTTGTTTAAGGGCGCTTAGTTCGCCGCGAATTGAAGAGAGCTCTTCGGCAATTTTTAAGAGAAGCTGATTTGAAAGTCCCTGCGCAGTGTTATCCTGAGAGCTTGCGGCAGCGGTAAAGATTTCCTCATTCAAAGGTATATCTTCGATAGGCATTACATTGTCATCTGTATCAATAGGATCGATCGTATCAATGGCTTCAATAGGATCAATTAATTCATCCAGCGTGATTTCTGTAAAGTCATTATCAATTGCAAGGGCTTGATCTGTGGACGATAAGTCATTGCTGGAAGAAAGCTCATCATCTATCGATAAATCATCCGTTGATAAATTCTCCAGTGAGAAATCATCCTCTGGCAAGCGATCATCCGACAATGGATTATTTGCGGCAGGTAATTCCAGTAAACCTTGCTCTGTTGCAATTTCCGATAGTTCATCGAGATTAGCAAGCTCCAAATCAAGGGAGTCTTCATTCAAATCTTCGGTACTAACCGGATCGGCAAAGTCAGGCAGTATATCACCTTCGGCAACTCCTCCTGATAAATTCTGGGGCTCGCCTTTTACCCAAACGCCGTATTCGTCCAGTTCTTCGGAAGATCCTATTGCCCCGCGATCTGTATATATTGAAGGTTTTTTCTTGCTTGCCATGAACTGCTCCCGCTTTGTAACCAGTCTACCATATCTCCATTTCGGCAGATATTTTTGGTTTAGTATACCTCTTTCCATTATCGGCGTTAAAAAAAAATCCTTCAACTTTTCTTTGCCAATGTATAGGAATGTATATTGGACTTATTCGACAACTCGGTCGAACCAGAGGTTCGCGTTCTCTCACAAGTCCTGCAAAATACTGTGTATTTTGCTGTTTCAGAAGGAAGTTGTTCGGATAATTGAAGTTTCCGAACAACTCTATTAATTTGTATCAATGTGTATAAATATAAGGGGTTGTAAGCAGAGGATCCCTTTAGAAACTAAACCGATATTCCGTAAATTAAAAAATGAGTATTGTTAAGTACCTTTTTGCCCTGTGGGCAGCTGTTTTAATCTATAGCGTATTAACCCTTTCCTTTGGTGCACGGGGAGAAGGAGCTTATCGGCAGCTGGAAGCCGAAAAGGCACGGCAGGAGGCAAACATCGAAAGTTTGATGTTGATAAACCGGGAACTAGTGAATACAAAAAACACCCTGGAATACGATCGTGATACCTTAGCCGTCTTTGCCCGGGATCAGGGCTACGCTGCAGCGGGCGGGCGGTTTATCCGTATTGTCGGGCTTGACGGCTACCAAAAAGTCCAGACGTCCCCAGGACAAGCACTTGTCACAACGGTCCCAATCCACATACCAAATCGCGTGCTCCTTATTATCACATTCTTTATCGGGATAACGATAGCTCTATGCATGGGGATTTTTGACGTAATGCGTTATCTACGCGGCGAGTAGGCATTTTGCCGCTTCCCTGAAAACCAGCTCCAAAACATATCCACCATGAAGACAAACCTTGTACACCCCTGAAAATAAGTAAGGCAATTTGACCATCCTAATAAAGGAAAGCCAAATTGCCTGAGTGCGATCTTCCGTCAAGGAAGATTGAGTTTACTTAGCGGCGTGTTAGCGCTGGCTTATTACTGTTAGTGCTGTACACTACACCGAATACACCTGTACCAGAACTATACGGGTAAATCTTGACATAGACCGTGCCATTGGAAGTAGGCGTAAAGGGCTCACCATAAATATTGCTAGTATCACTGGCGGCAAATATTACACTGCTGTTGTCATACCAGGCACTTGCAATAACGTCCACGGTTTTGTTGGGTCTGTCATTATCGGTATCATTCCACCAAATGTAGTAGCGTATACCAGCGACAACGGGGAATGAGTACCAGCGTTCGGTAACTATCGCCGTAAGTTCGCCATCTTCCCACTGGTTTTCGTTAAGGATGATATTGGAAGGAAAGGGGATGGAAAATGCTGGTCTTGTGTTGTCAGTGCTGTACACTAAACCAAATGTGCCATAGGTACCACTACTCTGTCCACGTATCTTAACAAATACTTTCCCAGAAAAAGTTGACTCAAACGATATTGGAGCATCAAAAGTGCTAGAACCAGTAATGGAGATTTCCCTGCCATTTTCGTACCATACATCTCCGTATGCCCTCAAGGATTTTAATCCATTACCGCGATTCCTGTCATTCCACCAGATGCGGTAAGTTGCTCCTTCAACCACATCAAATGAGTACCAACGTTCGGTATCTGTTGAGGTAACCTCACCATCTTCCCACTGATTTTCCCTGAGGGAAACCATATTGGAAGGGAAGTAGACAGGGATTGTCGGTCTTGTCGTTCCAGTGCTGTACACAATACCAAAAGTGCCGCGATTAGTACTATTCAGCCCCCGTATTCTGATAAAGACCTTACCGGATGAAGTCGGAGTAAATAAGCTTGGATTGTTAAAGGTACTATTGGACCTCAAAAATATTTCGCTGCCATCTTCGTACCATGCACTTCCATCCGGATTCAAAGTTTTGCTTCCATCACCAGCAATGCCACTGCCATTCCACCAGATACGGTAGTTGGTTCCTTCAACAACATCGAATGAGTACCAAAGCTCCGTAACTTCCGTGGTAATAGCTCCATCTGCCCACCAGTTTTCGGTAAGGGGTAAGGTATTGGCAAGAGAAGGAAGATCGACAGGAAGGCTTGGTCTTGTAGTGCCCGTACTGTATACAATGCCGAATGTACCAAAGTTGGAACTATTATTTCCGCGTATCTTGACAATAATTTTTCCTGAGGATGTCGGCGTAAATGAGCGTGGGTTGTAAAAAGTAGAGGTAGACGAGTTGAAAATTACATTGTCATTTTCATACGATGCATCCCCAACTGCATACAATGTTTTGCTCCCATCGCCACTATACATATCGTTCCACCAAATACGATACGTGGTTCCTTCAACAACATCAAATGAATACAAGCGCTCTGTAATTTCCGTAGTAATATCAGCATACGACCACTGATTTTCAGTAAGGGTAAGTATCCACCTTGCGTAAAGGGTCATATCTTCCGCTATTTCCGTATCAAAGCTAAACTTTGTCGTTAACGCAGGTTCGTTATACCAACCAAGGAAATTGTAATATGCCCTTGTCGTATCTGTTGGTTCTTCAAGTTTATCGCCTTTCCGTATTTGCCTGCTTATGATCTTGTTGTCGTAGTTATAATTAAAGGTCAGCGTCCAAACTTCTACCCACTGTGCATACAGGGTAAGATTGTCTGTTATCACTGAATTAAAGTCAAACTCTGTATCAAATGACGCTTCATTATACCAACCAAGGAGCTCATACCCTGCTCTTGTTGTATCTGTTGGTTTCCCAACTTGACGCCCATCCTTCAGTACCGCCTTTTTCACGCTCCTATTGTCGTAGTTATAATTGAAGGTTACCATCCAGGCTTCTTCCCACTGTGCATACAAGGTAAAGGCACTTGTTACTGGCGTCTTGAAATCGTACGGGATGGTACGATCCACATCGGTGAACCAACCAACTACCATAAAACCATCCCGTTCCAGATTCAGCCCTCCGGCGAGCGATTTTCCTTCTCCGACCTGTATCGTATCTTTTCTACCCTCGTACAAGTAATCAAACGTTACCGGTATTGCCTTAAGCCACTTTGCCGTTACTTCGACATCAGCTTCAGGCATCGAAAAAGTGCTGCCTGGAACCATAAGTCCAGTTTCTGGTTTATTCACTTCCCATATATCAAGAATAAAACCAGCCTTGGTTCCCTCGCTTAACGATACAATACGCCCCGCAGCTGTCAGGTTCGGATTTGCCTTGGCACCTTCACCGCCATCGTGGATAGTAATGCTGTACTGTTTCGCCTCAGCCTTTTTAAGCGCGTCACTCGTATCAACATCGGTTTTGCACGCGATGGCGGAAAATCCTACCGCCCCAAGAATAAACACGGCGGCTAAAGTCCGCCAAATGTTCGTTGTTCGTTTCATCATGAACGTCCTCCTGAATGATGAACTGTGTACATAAAAAAAGACCTACGGTAGAATTTACCGAAGGTCTTTTTTTCAAAGTTAGTTCCCCCAAAAGCTGAAAGTATTGCCAGCAGTCTTGAGAAATTGTATGAGGTATATTTTTTACTGAGAGTTGATCGGGGGGGGGGGGCTGCGGAAGCTATGGTAACGGACAATGATGTCCGCTCAATGTAAGAACTTCTGCTGTATCCCGTTCCATGTGCGTTTGCTTCTTCCATAGGTGTACAACGGGCAACCGCTTATAAAAAAATACACAAGTGTAAAAATAAACACAAGCCATTGCCAGTTGATGTACCATACCGTAGATGGGGAATTTGTGTCAAGGGCGCGCCACGGAAATAGTTGAAATCAATGAGTATTTGAAGCGTTGGGACAGTTTACAAACCAAGGGGAATTATGAAAACTTATTCCCAAAGGTAGAACACGGTAGGTTGACATTTTTTTTGAAAAAACTATACTTTCTATAAGTGAAAGGTCAACGCAGGATAGAGCAGTTGGCAGCTCGTCGGGCTCATAACCCGGAGGTCGTAGGTTCGAGTCCTACTCCTGCTAAAGTGAGAAAAAGCCCCGAAAGCCCTCAAAAGGGGCTTTTT
>Ga0131853_10015896_pt1:0-12500 | contig 13751 bp, 6 predicted proteins | sample TergutLab28metaG_FD_92764 | JGI IMG/M metagenome (GOLD analysis project Ga0131853, IMG submission 92764) | Labiotermes labralis P1 segment gut microbial communities from Petit-Saut dam, French Guiana - Lab288 P1 (version 2) (version 2) | ecosystem: Host-associated > Arthropoda: Insects >... | reverse complement strand
CGTACCTTGTTGACACATGACTCATGATCAGCTACTTTAAATATGAATTACTTTAATTACACGTAACGGTTCATCTAGTGTTGCCTGCACATCCTCGTTCTAGTGAGTAAACATCATGTTTGTTGCAATTATGAGTGCTTTAATTAATGGTAGATTGCAGTTTCATGTACTCTGTGGCTTTCAAATCAGTTTGTATGAAGCTAACGTTATTTTATGAAAGTGGAGAATTATCTGGAAAGGAAATATTTTACAGATATTCGGTAACTTCGTGCACGTGTTTTAGCATCTGATGTCGCATAAGGATTACATGAATATATAAATGAACAGTAAATTGTAGCGCGTTATCAAAGTATCTGTTTAAAATGGCCGTTAAAAGCTTTTTTTTTAAAAGAATGAACAGTATTCGTAACTTCTGCTGCTTATGTAGCCACATGTTATTACTGAACAGTTAAGAACAAGACTGAAAAGCATATTGTGAATTTAGAAGCTCGAATACTATCCGTTTTTTCATAAGAGGACATTAAAAGATTCTTGTGTAAGTCCTCGTTTTTTTCGAGTGATATTTCAGTACGGGATTAAACGTCCCTTATCGCTGTAATACTAGAATAATGGTTTAGAAAACGCACTCGATTCTGAGATATAACTTTGTGTTTGTTCCGTACACAATTGATAGAGACCTTAATATGAATCTTTCCTTTTCCCAGTTCCAGGTATTCCTACCTATCCTTGACAGAATTTAAATAGTCCTAACCCACTGTAAGCACTTTTGCACCATTAAACGTGTTCTGTTTTAGGTAGGTAGTTTTTCATACATCATTAAAAAATTAATATTCAGTGTCTCATAATATGAAATAATTTGGTCGAGGCTGTGGCATATCCCATCCATGTAGTGATTAATGATGCACACTCAAATATTGAAGTCTAGGCATTTGTTTTCTTGAGAATGTTGAAATTGCTTCTAATTTGCCACGATTTGAATGATTATATGAATTAATATAAAGCTTTGAATTACTTACAAGTGCTGCCATTTCCCTAGTAGAGTTGTAAAGAATCTGACGTTGTTGTGGAGGGTAGAAATGACGTAATTGCTTTGAGTCACATATCTGGTTTCAAGCTACGGTCAAGCTCCCTAACATTCGTCTGCCACGCGTTTAATTAAGTGTTAACTGCTGCCCCCTGTCACCTGATAGGGAGGGAGCTGTGTTTTGTCTCCGGTAAGGCTTCATCAGATCTGGTGAAATGCAGTGTGTCTGGATACAGAATGCTGACAGAGTTTTGGAAAGAAAGCGAGGAGGAGTAGAAACGATTTTTATTGATAAATGTAACTGATAAAATTTCCGGCACATTGTTGCAGATATACAAAAACATTTTAAAAGAGTAATATTTTGCAAATGAAGTTAAACCACATTTTGAAGATCAAGATCAGTACAAATAAAATTAACAGTAAAGGTAGAGATGTAAATTTAACCCTATAACAGGCAATGACAGCCTATGGGAGGTCTAGAGGTATAGCTCAACTTTTTCTTTAACCTCGGCCCTAGATGGGGGTGGGTGACCAACGACACGACCCGAATGCATTACCTCCGGGAAAGTGACATTATACCCATTGTACGGGAGGCTGAGTGGAACTCCAGCTGATCTGGAGGGAAGCAGAATAACTCGTCTCCACTGAAATTCGATTCCCGGATTTTCCAGCCTGTAGCGAATCGTTATAAAGACTACACTATCCTGGCTCACAATGAAATTATAAATTACAAAATTATAAATACCTATTTTTGATTTTACCTTCTTCGGTCAATTCTCTTCCTATCTCAGAAACCGAAATGTTTATAAATTAAAATTTTTAGTGTTGTTTTGGATGAGGAAGTGAGAAAGGAAGAAAAAATTTCATAACGTCGCACTATTCAGCTTTCGTTACTATGACAATGAAGTCAAGGAGGAGATATTCTTAACAAATTGACTCAGTCTACTTTAAAGAATAACAAAAAATCAATGCCCCTGAAACTCAAGTTCATTTTCCCAAGACTCAGGTGGCTATTCATCTGCATCCTACCATCGTAGACCGACTTTGATCCCACGTCACTCCATGTGGGATTTCTGAAGACCAAGTAGCACTGGGGCAGATTTTTTCGGAGCACTTCGCATTTATCCTATCAGTATTATTCCAGAAATGTATTGTAATCAAATTTCATTCATCGGGCACCGAAATCTCTGGAAGTGATAATGTAATTCAAGCACTTCGTATCGGAATGGTCTTACATTACCGTTCACGTAAGCAAAGCAATTATGCGCCTGATTCTTAACACTATAAGTATATTAACCTTTTGGCGCCGGAATTATTTTTTTTAAATTTTAGCACATTCTGTATATAAAATGTGAATAATACAGGAACCAAACACGTTAGAATTATGAAACAAACTGCATTTTGAAGATAAAAAGAAGGAGAGTATATACCATGTTTAAAATATTCAGTGCCTATATTTGTTGAATAAATATATAAAACGCAACTTTAGAGGCTAGCGGTGCGGTACGACTACTATAGTTGACATTAGGGGTCAAAAGGTTAAGCGCGAATATATTTTGCTTATTGTCTCACTGTTTGCAATTTTACCAATTGCAAACAGTGAGACAATAAGACAAATTATGAAGTCATTAGTTTACAGATTTTATCCTAAGAGGCTTTTTTAGATCTAGAAGAATTTCTATTTCACATCCGAAGTACTGAACTGTAATTTTAATATTTTAGTGTAATGTAAATTTATTATATTTTAATATACAGTCTTAACTTTTTCCTAGTTTTGGTTTACAAAACTCACAGATTTTGTAAAGCTAAGATTTCATCTAGTTGATAGAATAACATTTTAATGTATTTTGTTTAATCATTTCAGGCGTTTCTTAAAATTTCGGGAAGAGACTACTAGCTTCGTCATGCCTGGTCCTTCTGTATATCTGTCTGTCCGTCGTTTTGCATGGAAATGTCGGCTCCCATTGGACCGATTTTCATGAAATTCGATATTTGAATAATTTTTCGAAAATATCATGAAAATTCAAGTTTCGTTAAAATCGGACAAGGATAAATGTAAATTATGTGTGAGATCAACTAGATTCAACAATTACGATTTATTAAATAATATATTAGTTCAACGTGTTTCGGGCATCATTATGCCCATCTTCAGGAGCGTTAGACCGTACAATATTGCATATGGTTTTCAGCACTTGATGTGCTAGCTGGTGTCTTGGGAAGCCGCGAAGCAGGCCGTGTGCACAAAGTGCACACGGCCTGCTTCCCGGTCCTTGAACTGTGTGAGGAAAGAGTACGGATTCTCCCGGCTACCACGCGGACCTTCACAAAGACACGAAGCGTCTACCCGCAGGGCGTTACGTGTGAATTTGGTGCGACCTAGCCTTGGCGGCGTACTTTGAGTGTGCAGGCGGCACGGGGTCCTATAAATGTGCAGTAGCCAGAGGCTAGCGTTGAGGTGTTATCCATGTACAAAAAGGTTATCATTTACGAAGACGCCGCGTGGTGTGTCTCCTTCCTTATAGCTATATCTGGATCGACTTTGTCAAGAGCTCTGATTGCTTACACCTCTATCATGACAGAAGGCAACGCAGGTGTCCCCTCTACAAAACCGACCTGTTAAAACAACACGAAAGCGATAAGACATTTCGATGACAACACCACAACTCGTTAGTTCAACTTACTGCAGATGACTCATTGTGTTTACGTGCGCTGTATGAGCCAGAGTGTTAGTCAGCGGCTGAATGTAATCAGTTGAATTTTTTTGGCTGATTCACAGTGAATAATGTGGTGGTGTTGACTCAAGCATGTGTCACTCTTACTTCCTACTTCGTGTTAATCTTGCTTACATACGGCAGAGAAATTTCATAGCTCTGATGTACTGTATGTTGCTATAAGACGTATTTTCCCTGAGTGAGAGTCAGCTGGTTGAGGGACTAGGTTACAAGCCAGAAGGTCGTGGGTTGGATTCCCGATGGTGTCATTGAAATTTTTCATAGACATAATCCTTCCGGCCACACTATGGCCCAGGGGTTGACTCAGTCTCTAACAGAAATAAGTACCAGCTATATTTCTTGGGGGTGAAGGCGGCCGGTGCGTAGGGCTGACAACTTAACCATCTTCATGTGCCGATTGTCTTGAAATCTGGGAGCCTCAACTTCCTGGAAACCTCAGGGCCTGTCAAGCCTGTCATGGGATTAAAATAAAGAGTCAATGATATTAGAGGAAATAAGACTAGCGGAATGGAATCTTGAAAGATAAGAAGAAAAGAAAATGTAAACGCCAGTTTTTCACCCTATCTACTTAATTCGACACTGTATAAATATTTTGAGACATAGTTGCTCTAAACTGTGCAGAGATATTTACTTGAATTATTGGATTATAAAATTTTACTTAGCTATGCGTGTTATGGCACTTTCAGTATTACCTCCTCAGAACTCTTCGTCATAGAGTTTTGGTGATTACAAATGTTTAGGTAAATATGTGGGTGTAGGTAGCACGTGGTTTACGACGGATTTCCATCCCTGGAGGAGCCGTCAAAAACGAAACCTCATTATATAAGGCAAGTCACTGGGAAGTAAATGAGTTACGTTCCAGAACCCTTTCAAAATGGACAAATTGATGTAATGCTGTTATTTTGAATATGTGGAATAAACGTTATGAATGTAAAACAGCATTTTAATGTATATAAATCAATTAAATGTAATACAAATAACAAAACCACATTTAGTGAAATAAACAATTTAAATTTTATGCATGTTATTATGTTCCAAGCGCAGTCCGACTTTTCTCACGTAGTCCCTGATTGAGAAACTTTTTTTTTTTTTACTTTCTATAGACCTTTTCACGTTCAACTGGAATCGCTGCGATTCCCTTACTGGACATTGCAGGTCTCAGTTTAAATAATTTAGTCAGCCTCACACTTGATTGTCTTAGATGGCAGATGGGGATAGCTGTCATCTCTAATTGGCTGTCCTGTTTCTTCAGATGATTCCCGTAATTGTAGTTGCGTATTTTTAAAGTTTTTTATATTTTTGGCTTTCCGTTTTCAAAATCTTCGTCACTGTGAATCGCCGTAAAACAAACCTTCACAAATCGAGGGCTATATATATATATATATCCTGGAATCACAATTACAACTTGTTCTAAGTGTGAAGTGCAAGTTCCGTCACGAAAGTACGTCATGCTCTGAAAGCCTTCAAACAAGTAAGTTATAACTGATTTCAATAAAACATATTCTAACTTAAATGAAATCTACTTTTTGGTTTTCCAGTTGTCGCTTTTAGTAACATTGACTATCCAGAATTTTGACCCCCTAACGCATGATGTAATGCCGTCATCAGTTCCAAATATTCGGAAACCAAGTTAATACTGACTGACGAATGTCATTTATGAAGTTCTGTATTTGTTTTCCTCTAGTCCCCTATTAAATAAGATCCTGAAGTTCAGACATTTCTCTCTCCAGTTTGTTCTCAGACCCTTCCCGTTTATTACTCAGATTAACGTTCGAAATAAGCGACAATATTGAAGGTCTCTGTAGTATAAAATAAAATCCGGTTCATTATATAAGTAAAATTTTGAGTCCTGATCGCAGCGGATTTTGAAGATCCGAATAATTTCTCTTTGCCTCTCATTTTATTCATTCAAAATTTTTTTCGAGACGCCTGCTCTAGTTCTTCCTTGAATTAATCGGCTATTCCAGTTATTTATCCCCCGACGCCAACAGCGAATCTTCCCCAGACGTCACAGTTCATCGCTCTTTCTTCTTCTTGTTGTGCTGTTCCTGCTCCACCTCTTATCTGCTCTATCCATTACTCTGAGTCCTGTTCGTCTCCTCTATTCATTACTTCCTTCCTCCATCATCCACCCTTCCAAACTCCCTTCCGACTCCAACCCTACTCTATGTCTTTCTCTTATTTCCACGACTTCCCCTCAATATCTTAACTCATTCTCCATTTTAGCATAATCCCGCAAAAGCGGCTTAACTTTAGGCTATGAGTCCTCTGGATCGTAAATATAAACTTCTAGTTAATTCTTAAACAGCCCCGTGTTTAACAATATTCCCTCGTTTTACTTCCTGTATAAAAACGTTCGTAGATAAAATTTAGCGACAAGATCTCAGCAGGGAATCCAAATGTGCTGGCCGATTTGTGGTTTGCACTTTTGACCAGATGGCATGGTTTAAATTCAGGGATGATGAGATGGTCTGGATACTTGGCACTTGGCACGCTGGCTGGAGAGATAAGAAAGGCAACAAATTTTTCCCCGGAAATTATGATGTAATTATTGATTACTTCTATTCTTACGTACGCGGTGGTTTTGTGGAGACGGAGATGAACATTGGGCTTTATGAAAGGCAGCAGTTACATAATCAGCTGTGCAAGGGCTGCCGTATTACGAAGGTCTCTGCCCAGTGACGTATTTATCCGGATACAGGTGATAGGGCAATATTGAAATATAGTGTGTGTGTGTGCGTGTGTATGTGTGTGTATGTGTGTGGTGTATGTGTGTGTATGTGTGTGGTGTATGTGTATGTATGTGTGTGTGTATGTGTGTGTATGTGTGTGTGTGTGTGTGTGTGTGTGTGTGTGTGTGTGAACTAGTTTGAAGTGTCTCCTGCTGAAGTTCAGATACAGATAATTCTCATACTACTTAAGTTACATGAAATTCAATGTATTATTTTTTAGCTTATCGGCTGTCAAATTCGCAAATTTAGTTGCTATATTGTGATAAATTTAAAATAATTAACAGGAGGGGTACTTTATGAATTATGCTAAAATTAGGCTTCTGGATCCTGTGAAAACATTGAACAAAATATTCAATTTAAGATCGAAGCATATAAATTTGCGCATATTAAATGTTGATATTTCAAAATAACTGGACAAGGAAATATAAGATCCTACATATGAAGGAAGACCAGTTTCGACAAACATGCCGGACTGGAGTCAGTTGTTTGAAGCATAACCATTTAAGAACTTAAAAAAGATTTTCATCTGTATATGTATATGTACATGTTTATTATATATATGTATGTATATGTTGATATGAATTTGTGTGTATATGTCTACGTATGCATGTACTCAAGAGACCTCTGAAAAAGTGTCACAAAATAATAAGCCGAAATTCCCAATTCAGTGTATGATTTGATATAATGAACTTTTTTGTGAACGGATAAGGACCTATTGCAACATTGGTCTTTCAGATTAAGGGAGAAAGGTATATTGATGGAGTTTCAGTACAAAGAGCTGTTAAGACCATATTGATCTAAGAGCTGAAGATGAAAGAACTTCCATAGCAGGCGAATGATGGGTGAACTGCATTCTTCGCACAATATTATTGTTTGTTTTTGGCACAACCCCCCCCCCCCCAGTGGGCCAGGGCCTCCTCATTCAAGAGGTTTCTAGATCACACACAACGACACACCACAGTCGGTAGGACTCCTCTGGACGAGTGATCAGCTCTTCGCAGAGACCTTTACCTGACAACACACAACACTCACAACAGACAGACATCCATGCACCGGTGGGATTCGAACCCACAATTTCAACAGGCAAACTGCCGCATACTTACATTTTAGACGGTGTGGCCGCTGGGACCGGCTGGCACAACATTGTTAATATAAAAAAATCCAGCTTAATTTAATGGACTGGGCATTTGTGACGCATGGAATATAGTGATAAATTCATATATAACCCTAGTAATTAGTAAAGCATGTTTAAGCAACTAGGCTTAATATGAGGCTTTTAATTTTTTGCAGCTTAGTGAGGAACCCAAAGATATCTCACGGCTAACAGCTCTCGATAATATGTCAACATTTATCGTTTGGATCATCTGACAGAACAGATACATCGACTAGTGGATCTACCAGTATGACCTCCCAAGACGTCGCACTGAAGCTGACAAAATAACGTCCGGTTGAGAGGGCTGTTTAAGTATAGTAAGGTCAGCAAGGCTGTACACTATACTGTATTTTCGACTAATATTCATACGACAGACATCGAGGGTATTGAACGTGACGAGTTATGCATGATATAGCAGTTTATTTCCGAAAAGCTCTGTATTTTTTAAGACGTAAGTTTCATCATCCTCGCTGTCATCACGTGCACTTTAATCCCGTCCATTGCATCTAGTTATATTCAGGTCCTTCTGTTTCCAGCTTGCAAACGTTCGAAGCCTTATATTCACCCCTTTTTATGGCTTCAGGAAGCGGTATTCAGTTTTCACCTTATTCTTCCACACTAGCAAACAATGTTACTACAAAACAGCCTTCCTTAAGCTCATTTGAACTTCATACCGTTGGACACTTCAGCATTTTTCATGCAGTATGTTCTCCCCATACAGACAGACTAAGACGTCCTTGGGTTATATATTCTATTTTGAAAGGTATGTTCTGTATATGATAAAATCTGTCGTTGGACTTGAATTTAATCGGCCTCTCAACAATGTAAATCCGTTAGTCTTTATTTGCTGATAGACCTAATTTCTACACGTGTTCACTATATAAGGTTAAATTTGGAAATGCATAGGTAGTTCATGTACAATGCTATACGTCATGCATGTTCAATCCTGGAAGCCCAGAGGACAAATTTAGTCATTCTTACAGAATCGTGCCCGACCGATTTATAGGTGGTGATATTTTACTGTAAATCGTGGCGATTTAATTAATGTTTGAGATAATTTATTATAAGGTCGCAATGCTTTATTGAAATTTAATGGGGATATATTGGAAAATTATGGCGGTCTATTACCATCTTGTAGCTGCTTATTACAAATAAACTCTCATTTAATGAAAGTTCGTGGCAAGGTCTTAAAACTACTAGACATTTTTTTTAAAATTATCTAATGAATGAAGATCGAAAAGTGTTTATTTATGAGAAATTTCATGGAATTTTATCAAAAATACTAAAAACGTTTTGGTAAACAAAGAGAATTTTTATATTAATCAACACTTTCGTCTGCTTATTTATGTTAATAATTCCTATAAAACTAATTTAATTTATGGATTAAATATTTTCATTGCAAATATTAAAAAATAATAGAAAATAGTACGCGTTTGACACAAAATTCTTCTGCAAGCTCTACCTTAAATCGAATTTCTTTTTCTCGACTCCTTGCACAACCTGTAACCTAGAGGCTACTGCCGTCATCAGGCGTATGAAGCCCACACAAGTTCCGCATTAACGATCGCTGTAACTATACGCGTCACATACTGGACATTATTTTTGCAATTATTAAACCAGCACTGCTTCTACCAAACTTCTGATCAAAGTGAAAGACTTTTCTTATCACTTGTGGTCCGGAAACAATGCGTCACTTAATTCGCTCACTCTCATTTCCCCGATCTTGAATTTCACGTCATTACATCCCTACGTATCTCAGCGAAGTATTCTTATTTCCAGTGCAGTTTATGTATTCTGAAATTAATTCTAATTCGAGTTGTCAAACACAAACAAATCCCCCATCAACACAACCATTCCAGATTATGTAATGACTTCATGTGCAAGCAGCCACCATTACTTTACAATCTAACACGTCAGCCGGTCATGCAAGGTTTTTGTACATTCATATTCTGCATTACGTGGAATGGTCACATTTACTGAGGTTTAACTTGCGAATGCATGCTGTGGGAAAGAGTTAGATGCTACACAGTGCTGCCGTCATACGGCGACATCCCGCGTTTAAAGAAGGGAAAAGACCTGTTGATCAGAAGCAGAAGTAAGAAGATATAATCCTTCTCAAATAGCGCGTGAATCTTGTTCTAACGACTCGCATCACAACATGGACTGCTTTCCCTATGTCATGAATAACTTCTTTTTGTCACGAAGATTGTTCATTCTCCAGAGTGAAGTTTGTACCCAAGGCTCCTCGAATAAAAAGAGGCACGAATATCATCTAGAAAATGGCGTTTGTCTCTGTGTCTAATGACGCTAGAACGGGTGTTTAGAAATGCGACTGGAATGAAGAGGCATCCAGAAAATTAATGTCTGTATTGACCCAAAGGTTAGCATTCCAAAATTGGAGAAACGTACAGGGATTTATACTGTCAGGGTTCAATTGGGGAGTGGGGATATGTAGGTAGACCTCTAAGTAGACACGGGTCAGTACAACAGTCCGATGAAGGTATTAATCGAAAGATAATGCTACTGTAATATTTCATAATTACCTTTCAATTTCCACAACCCTTAATTCAAAATAAAAGCAAGTCTGCTAACCCGAGCGAACAGTCCAATATTTAACACTCTTGCATGTTTAATAGGTAAACTTTCAGTGCAATTAGAATTAATTTTGCCGCCTAATCTCAGAGGCCGGATCAGCGCAGTGGTTTAGATTTCGTTTTGAAATAATTCACCAAAACTTACATAAGTTACATTACAAAAAATCTTAAAATATGACATTCAGATGACCGTGCATCTTAATATATTCTTATGTATATAATAAAAGCCAAAAGAATGCATTATTTTTCAATTTTATTTTTGTAAAGAACTCTACATGTTTCGGACAGATCTACTGTCCACCATCAGGAGTCTTAATAATGTATTCACAGCGATAGGTATTTGTCATACTAATTATGTTGACTGTCTGCTAGCGAGGTCAGGATGGATCCTGACCTCGCTAGCAGACAGTCAACATAACTAGTATGACAAATACCTATTGTTGTGAATACATTATTAAGACTCCTGATGATGGACAGTAAGTCTGTCCGAAACATGTAGAGTTCTTTATCAAAATAAAATTGAGAAATAATGCATCTCGTTGGCTTGTATTATAAGAATATCTTAAAATACCCGAACGGAATATAATATATTTTAAATTGGTATAGTTACACTTAAGATCATGTGTTTTAGCCCATGGGCACCCAATTTATACAGTAAAAATCCTTCATTTTATAAGGCAATAAGTTCATTCATGGTTCTCCTTTTTTGTATTTTTGAAAATTACGGCCTGTCGAAGGCTACTTTACGTAGCCGAAATATGTAGTTGATGTCACTGTGACTATAATAAAATTTGTGTATTGACGGTTGGTATTTATTTTATTATATGTTTAAAGGGGTTATTTGTACGTTAATTTCAATCAATGTACACATTTTCGTATCAGTTTTTAAAATAAATGTAGGCCTATAACAATTCCAAATACTTGGGCCACAGATTTACGTGGGCAGTAGCCCCTTCAGATTTTTATTCATTGTGTGTGATTCCTACTGAAGGTAGTATCAGTAATATTTCGTGTGAATTGGATCGTCATTAGTGAGATCAGTCTACTGCTTAAGCGAAGAGTTACACCAGGTCAAGGTTACACTGAACAGAATTCTTTCCTCCACACGGCCAGCATCTAACCCACCAACCTTTCACATCAATCTAACGCTGCATAAACTAACAAATTTTGCTTCTATGACAGGTGGTTCCCATAATATATAACGTGATGTGGTGTGTCATGTGACTCGTGATTGATGGTCTAAGGATACTTTCGAAGCCCGGTACTCGTCTTTTTGCTGATTACAAGAATTCTTAGACTCCGACTGCGTGGAGTACGCGAATCTATGAATGTTGCCAATTTTGCTTTCCACTGATTGGTTCCGCGCACACAAAACCCGACCTAGCAGCCCATTCCCTTACACTTTACGTTAGAAATAATCAGACAAACGCCTCAAATAACAATACATTCTTATGGGTCGTCATAAGTGCTATAAGTAACTCAATAACACCATATAACAGAGTTCTTTCTGGGAAAGCAACATTCACTTAGCTACTCAAGATAGTTCTCAGTATTTTATGGAACCGGAAATTCATTACTGTTTTCACAAGAGATCGTCCCTCACCCTGCCTTGAGAGATTAACCCATTCTACATCCCTCACAGCATATTTAGTTAACATTAATTTTGCTATTAATTTTCCCCTTCCATTTAAGTTTTCCAAAAGGTCTATCCCTGAGATTTCAGCAACAAAACCCTGCATGCGTTTATCTTCATTCCAACACGCGACTTATACATCTCCTTGTCATCTTCTTTTTAATCATTTACATATTATTTGGTGGAGAATAAAAATCTTTAAGCTCACTATAAGATATTTTTACAGTCTATTGTTATTTCTTCCAGAACCAAACATCTTATTCACCTTCGAGTAGATTCAGTTGTAACGGATTATTAATGAATGAGTTATTGCTAGGAATCTTGTTACTGAGTTCAGGAAATATCAGGTTTGTGTCTAGTAGTGGTTAACAAGAAATGCAAAGTTACATATTGAGCATTTTTTAAAAAAATAAACCGGATAAATACGTCAGCCGTTCGTGAACAGCAAGTAAAATACAACGGATATATAGCAACAATTCTGGAATGTATATCTTTTGGTTTGGGTAACATTTCTTCCTAATAACTGATGAGAAATATATATAGCAACAATCCTGGAATGTATATCTTTTGGTTTGGGTAACATTTCTTCCTAATAACTGATGAGAAATATATATAGCAACAATCCTGGAATG
>Ga0131853_10015895_pt1 | contig 13753 bp, 6 predicted proteins | sample TergutLab28metaG_FD_92764 | JGI IMG/M metagenome (GOLD analysis project Ga0131853, IMG submission 92764) | Labiotermes labralis P1 segment gut microbial communities from Petit-Saut dam, French Guiana - Lab288 P1 (version 2) (version 2) | ecosystem: Host-associated > Arthropoda: Insects >... | reverse complement strand
TTTCTCACTAAACACAACGTTACTGTGCTTCCACATCCCCCGTACATCAGCAATGTCTCTGTGGCTGTCTTGCCCAGCTTCACACAGAATTTGATGTTAACTCGCTGTTCAACTCAGACGTCCATTCTTCTAACAGCAAAAATTGCCACTGGCAAGGGACACGAGGCTTCCCGCCGCGCCCTACCGCCTAGCGGAGGTCGAGCGAATTAACATAAATACCTCAGGTGAGTCATAAAATGTCCAAGTACTTGCACATGACAACTGGAATTGCGCAACATTTACCTAAGTCGAGATATTAAATCAGTCTCAGAACTTTACGGCCAAAGGATGTATTTCATTTAAATACTTCCCTCAGTACCTTGAGAGATTGAATGAGTGAGTGAGAGTGTGTGAATGAGTGGAAGGGTTTTCATTTATGTCCATGTTACAGCACTCTTGCACATGAATAAGTTTTAAAACAAAACATCCATTCTCTAATCCTAGGTATAAATGCATTTACCTATATGCATGTCAGGCAGTAGAGAAGACTGATGGGCATGTATGGAGTAAAACTGTAATGTTAGACACAAAATATATGGTAACAACTGACAATGCCTTACCCTGTACATAGGCATGTCAATAAGGTCCTAGAACAAATCAAAATTTCTGTGACATCAAAGTTCAAACAACATAAAGGAAAACAGTTAAACATGCCTGGTTACTGCTACACCATAAAGGAATGCCACATTAACACAAGCTACAGCAATCACCTCCAAGGGTGTCATGCAACACGCCATGAAAACAGAGAGTACAGTCTTTCCAATTTTTAATGTGGGCAGTTCTACAGGATATGTAAAATGGTAAGAGGTACACAACAAACTGTACAAGCACAAACAGGTCACCATGACACCAATGTACTTCTTATGTACACTGTAAGGAATGTTTTGTGGGCCCGGATAGCTCAGTTGGTATAGCGACTTGCTATGGGCTGGATGGTCCAGGGATCAAATCTGGGTGGGGGTAAGATTTTCTGCGTGCCCCACCCAGCCTCCTGTACAATGGGAACCGGGTCTTTCCCAGGGGGCAAAGCGGTCAGTGTGTGCTGCTGACCACCCACCCCCATCTAGCGCTGAGGTTAAGGGAAGAGTAGAGTTATATCTCTACTCCACCCCTCTGGGCCTTTGTAGCCTGTTCTAGGGTGAACCTTACCTTTACTGTAAGGAATGTTTAAGTTGAAATGAACAAACCTGAATGGCTGTAACTGGGTGGAGTTGGTGTTCCATTAGAAGTAATGGAAGTAGCTACATGAGATCCAGTTGAAGGTGGTCTGGGTTTCACTGCATGTGGAAGGGCTGAAGGATGATTCCACTGAGGTGGCTGTCCATTGGGAATAAGACTGGGACCTGGAGAATTCCCAACACCAGGCACTCCTTGAGCTGTAAACAAACAATCATATGACATTGATGTTCACACAGTAGTGCCAATGAAGAACGCTATCTTCTAGGATGAAAATGTGTTGTACAGCTGAAGTGTACTGATTTCATGGAGCATACTGCTCCACCTTAGAGTAGAAGAGATGTCAGAATACAAGACGTAACAAATTTATTTATGTCTTCTTGCTTACAGATAACCCCCACATCTATGGCCCAAATTATTCTCATACAGAGAGCCAGTGTACTTCAAACCCCTATTTCCTGAAAGTGCAATGTTCTAGATCAGTGTTTCCTTCCTGGGAACCCATTTCATACCACAAAATTATCAGCTGACCACAGAAATAAATGGATGTCAGCCTACTTACTTACATTCCCAAATCATGCTAAGTCAGAATATCATACTACACTTCGACAGTGACGGTTTTCCCAACTTTTAGTCGGTTTAACATCCTGCGCATCAAACTTCTTCTTTTCAGGTACAGCAAAGGACAAAAAGTTCAAAATTTGAGAAAAATGACAAAAAAATGAAGAGCACTGTGCATGTGAATTGTTTTCTCTAGGTTGAGCTGCGGACTGAGTCAGATTGGATGCCGAAAAATGTGTTTACTCTTTGTGTTTCTAACTGATATGGAATCAGTCACACTTGTTCGGCAGGCATAAATAAATCATCTCCCATTACTTTGGGGTTTTTTTTAATATCAGGAAGATAAGAAAGGTAGGAGGTCACAAGTCAAACTCTTGTAAGTTGGGGTACTAATGTTCCCATAAATTTGTTCAATCAATGACAAACTGGCAGTAATTTAACATTTCTTAACACTACAGATGTCTGGACAGTGGTTTGCAGCCCACAATCACACTAAAGTACCCCAATTTGGCCCCAGGTAATAATAACTGTACACCTGTATCTAAGAAGTTCGCTTTGTATACTGTGATGCTTTGAGACTTAGAATTCCAGAAAAACACACTCTTCTTGAGATGAGTAGCCATTTAAATCTCATGATGGAATAAAATTGCAATATATTTTTTTAAGTTTACCATCCTTAATGTCAAGCAGGTCACCCTTGAAACATTTTATTGCATGGTTTATTTTTATAATATTTATTATGGTAATACTGTAACACAAATTATGGTAAATTTTATCAAAGAATGCAAAAAAGTTACTGTAACTAGCACTTGCTATGCAAGGCTGTAATACATAATACAAGCCCCTTGTTTCATGCAAAAGCACATTGGGCCATGGCATAGCTTGGGCACTTCCTCACTGGCTTGTCACTCCAGAGGGCTGAGTTTGATCCCAGTCCATTTAAATTTGTGGTGTGTACAGTGGCAGTGAGACAGGTTTCTCCAAGTATTATGGTTTTCTACTGTCAGTAACATTCCACCAATGCTCCATACTATCATTTTAAATCAACATTAGGAATTGAAAACATACTCAAATAAAACCCAACATAAAATGCATTAACAGGCTTGATGCAATCAATTCATTTAATTTATTGAAGCATGTTAAAACAGCGATAAAGCCTACTACAAGGAAAACAGTGTCTACTTCATTGTGTTCATACCCACAGCAGGTGTTATAAAATACCCTGATGAATGCAAGCTAACAAGCATGTGCACATACATGTGTGTATGCACGCACGTGTGCACACACCCACAAAATAGGATACAGTTTATGATGGCTGTGCATGTTATGCAGGAATATGAATTGCTGGTATAATTAAGAACAGCATAAGAAGATGGCAGCAATACATGGCAATCATAGGTATCTAGGCTTCAGTTAACAATGAAGTATCAAAATTGCCAAAGAAGTTATATAACATTCAAATTCAATGAAAATGTGATTTTTTATGCATTCCGCAAGGGCTAAATGTGTACCTGCGGACCAATGGAAGAGTACTTACAACAACTGCAACTAGAGATCAGAATTATCAAATTTTACTCTTATATTTTTGACATGCATTTTATTAAGATTACAATAATTCTCCAATGGATTGGGTATGAACATAAACAGCATGTGTTACTACGAACCGCTAATATATGGGAAGAATCTGTTGAATCCTTCAGAATTGATAGTGGCAGAAAAGTAGATCTGAGAGTTCAAAAATGAACACATCACTGATTTGGGGCTGCTCCAAAATCAAGCTATCATAAGTTCACTGGCCAGTATGATGTAACACAGGTATGGCAGACTTAGTGATTTTTAATGGTCAGATATCCAATTCAGTGTTATGATCCACAAAAATCAACAGTGAAAATATGATAAGACAAACGAGTAATTACCTGGTTTCTGAATGAACACTGAGCGTATGTCCAAAATAAAGCAACATTTAAGCCATCAATAAACCAACAGCAAGAGTTTTCAGCAATCCAGTATGTACAGAAACCCAATGTTATTCCTTGGCATCCCACTGTATCTCATGTCATTTACAGAAAGGATCTCTCATCTCTGATAACAAGATTTTAAGAACAGTCTATAGTCAAAGTGTTCAAACTGAATGTCAGATCATTTACCGATAATGTTACACTTGCTGCAGTGTTCACAGTGCACAATATTGGGCAAAGAGCCAAAAAATCCATACAAAACACACTCTAATTACGCACGCTAACATTTGATTACATTAGCTGTCACATCAATATCCATTTCCTGTTTAATCAGCCTAAACTTTGTTTTTGTATATGAGGGGACATTGAATACTAAGATCAGAACAGATGTTGATTATAAAATATTATGTTCTAAACTCTCATCTTTAGAAAAGGCAGTTCATATATCATTCATGGAAAAAGTCTTTATACAAATGTAATACTTCCAAAACTACACAGTAGCTACAGCCTGCCATCACTAGTGTCCTTGCAAAGCAACCCTGTGATCCCAAGCTGTAGCCATGACATCCTCAATTCTGTCTATAAAGATCTGCTTTCAAAGCAAACCCCCTTATTAAATGTCACTATTATCAATATAAATTTAGAATTGTGATACCTTCAAATGTTTTTACACATAAAATAAATTATACTAGTGTGTTCTTCTTATTCCACAGAAGCATCAAATAAGATGATTACAAGTGATGATAGGGCGAGAATACATAAGGGAAGAGTCATACCTTGTTATATGGATGGTGAGAGAGACCCCCATCCCACCATCTTACAAAAAAATAGAAATATATAACTCTCAGATCAGGTAAATGTGAATACGGTACAAAATACAAATACAAATCTTATCAGTACACTTTGACCTTCGGTAAGCTACAATGACACTATTCCTAATCTATGCAAAACAAAATGTAGATGTGCTAATTCACATGATTATATCTCTCAACATATATAAACTGCTGCAATTTACCATTAATAAATAATCCACCATCCATTTCATCATTAACAGCCTGCAAAGTATAAATGACTTGAACTGCTTTCAACCACAGTTCAGACACATTCATGATGCCTGTTTTCCTTCAAATTCCTCAGTCTGTACCCTCTGGACAACAAAAGGTACAAATGAGTAAGTACACAATTGTTGAATTTTTTGATCTACTACTATGCACAGTTACCATTTGCACAGATATCCCATCCATGGCGATGACAGAATCCTCTCTGTAGGTATCCCCACAAGGAAATGAACTCAACATCTTTGCCTTGGGGGACAGAAGCCAGACCACATACGGAAACACTATCACCACGGAATTGTTACTGACAAGATAACAGCTCTTCAGGTAGTCAAGAAATTCTCTGCAATTTATGTAACCTGCAATGACATACTGTGCCCACAACAGCCTGCCAACTGCACCTTCCTGAGCAAGATCAATCCATCCCATGCCTTCCCAGCCTATTTCTTTAAGATTAATTTTAATATTACCCCCCCCTCTACACCTAGATCTATAGTGGTCTCTCTCCTGTATCCCCATCAAAACCCTATATAGATTTCTCTTTTCTCTCACACATCATATGTACCAAGTCAATTTCATCCTCCTTGATTTGATCACCCACATAACATTTTGTGAGGAGAACAAATCATGAAATACTTCACTATAAAATTTTCTCCAGCCTCATATTACTCCTCCCTCATTTATTCAAAATCTTCTTCAGCATCCTCTCTCAAACCCCTCAGTCTATTCTCATCCCTTAATGTGAGGGTCCAATTTTCACACCCACACCAAACGACAGACAGAATTATAGTTATGCACATTTAATAGTTATGTTTTATCAAAAGCAAACAGGAAAACTAAAGATTTTGGAATGAAGAGTAGCAGGCATTCCCTGAATTTAATCTGCCTTAAATGTCTTCAAGCATACAATTCTGATATGTTAGTATCATTCCCAAATATTTATGCAGGCACCAGGCAAACAATAACAAACACCTCACTAGTATGACTACTGCAATCTGTTGGTTGGTGATGTAGCATACATCAAAACATTCATGTGAGCATGTAAAACATAATTAATGTATGACACTATCGTGTGTATTCTTCTGTTGCAAAAACATTAATGAACTAATTCTGTATAAGTCATTAAATTAAATTCAGTTTGACCACAGTGTAAACAGCCTTTGACAAAAACAGAGTAAAGGCTGCTTGAGCAGACTGGGCAGACTCTTCTGAAGAGGTGGGGGGTGGGAGCAGAATCTCCAGCTATAATTCTCATATTTCTCTGGGTTTCAGATTAATCTGCTGTAACATAATAATCTACATGGTTAAGGAAAACAATGCAAGAGCCACCTTACAAATTAGTTCAGAAATTACTGGTTTTAAAGCGACCAATTTAATTAACACCAAGAATTACACTTTAAAATGCAATTTGCAAATAGGGGATACATGTTATTCCCCACCTAAAACTTCAGTGTTTACAATTCTTCAATTACAAGCCCTTAAAAATACTCTTATTTCATACTACACCATACATCAGCAGTCAGTTGGCAAAATGTAACAAAGAGACAGTCTACATTCCAACTAATAAAAGCTCACACATATTAACCCTTAGCCGCCGAACGACACATATGTATGTTGTGCAGTGAGCCCTTTAAATAGCCGAACAGCCACTAAAGTGGCTGGGGGGGATTTAATTCCGGCGTTGAAGATTTAATTCCGGCATCAAAGGGTTAAGGCCTGCACAGAAAGACTTAGGACTAAAGGTCCCAGGTTCCTACAGCATATCACGAGTGTGGAAAACTATAAGTAGGGCACAGAGATGAATCCAAATGTAACATGCCCTGCTTTCACACTTGTATCAAGTGGATAAATCTGCAGTGAACGACAAACAGCAGTAACCTAACCAATCAAAGTTCTTTTATACCACAATACTAGCCAAAATATCAGGTTATATGTGCCAACTTACCGAAGGTGATACATACATGACTACACCCGATTATCATAATTACCATACAAAAGCTTCAAACTACACCATAAATGGAACCCACAAAAGAGAAGTACTATCAGTACTATGAACTATAGCTACCCCAACATGCTATAACACTGCCCTGGGGCAGTCAGGTTAAATAAAGATTGAAAGTAACTAGTCAACAGATGAAGGATCATTCTCCAGGTCAAGCAACAAGTTAATAGACCAACAGTGTGTGATAAATTCTCAATATAACTCTGTCCTCCTGTTACCTAACACTAAAATAAAGAAACAAACACTGCATGCCTCAACCAATAAACATTCATTCAATCACTCATTATGGTCATTTTTCTACACCAACACAGATAATGGAGAGAGCATGTCTCAGAAACACAGGTTTTTCTTGGCCCAAGAGCATTTTAGTCCCCATAAAACATGATATTACACAAATGGTGTTTTTGTAGATTGTTATTTTGATAATTCTTGGCATCAAAGTACGCCTACCTTACTGTAATAATCATGTATCAACCACAGAACCTACCATACAGTAAGTATAAGAATATAAAGAATGCCTAAAAAATTATCACATCTGGTCTATATGGTGGCTGTCACCATACACAACCATGGAACTGTATGAAAGTTGACACATCTAATTAAAAATGGTTTCATGTAGTCACTTAATTTTATGCACACCAAAACAGATGTGTAATTGATACTAACTTGCTATACTGTTACCTGCAATAGACGCCAAGATATTGGGATGTCCACTTGGTTGGGCCATTCCTTTTGTCTTGAGACCTGTAACTGTTAATACCCAGTGTTTAAAAGTGATATGGGTTATAATATATACCCTAAACTAGGTCAAGGTTAGTACAGGTTATTAAAATGTTACAAAAATTGATGAGACAGGTGTGACGCGATTAACACATATATGACAATCCACCTGACAGGTTCGTACATAGTTACTTATTCTACTAATATGAGGTTCGTTGGTCAGTGAAAATGTTTTGTTTCTCAGTACTGAATCGATGAACTCCCGAAAAGAAAAAGTACAACAGAATTTAATTCTGCAAGTGCTTCGTAAGAGAGGGCTCCTTAGTTTTCAACTCTGGTCACTTTAGATTGAATTACCGAAGTAACAAACAGGTAAACCCTGACGAACCTCAGCACTTCGCATCACTTATGTTAAGCAAATCTGATAAAGATGTCCTATCCAATACATATGTTGTTGCATTTTTTTCTGCATCATCACCACGAACTGGATTGTCTAAAAGTGACCTCTTACGGACTACTTAAAATCGATTCTCACTAATAACTACGCTAACAGTAACTTACGGTTTATTTACATGCCCAGGCTTCTGCAAGTTTCACTTAAAACTCCTGTTAACGCTCAACATTCACGTTTTCTCCCATCACCACACATCTGATGCTGACTTGTTATCGGAAATCGTCACACATTACGTGGCACTGTTCCCACAGTCCATTGCGAAGATGTATGGCCCTTGGCCTTACAGCTCGAAATTCTGTGACGTATATACATAATTTGTGCCTGCGAGACTCTGCATGTTAGTAGTTATTCCAGCGTGAAAATGTTTGCCAGTCGTGGCTATATACTCGTAACCTTTCCCCGCAAAACATCATAAAATCGACAATTGTCACCTTGCCATATTTTTTTAATAACATCTCTTTTGCTGCAGATCATTCGTGTCGTACGTTCAAATTTTTTTTTTTGGTTGGCCTACCACGTTAATTATAAAAGCAGCCGTGTTCGATATCTGTAATGTGATGTTACTGTTGTGCTGGTCTGACGAAAATAACATCAACAGATGGGTTTGTATATGCGGCCACAAACACCTACTGATTACACTGATATACAAAATTTCACTTTTTGCGACTAGCAGAAAGGAAATGTGCCAATTCTTATGTAAATTGAGGTGCTGAAAATGAAAATCACAATAAAAATGCTTCATTAGCTACGGTTTTCGAGCTATCGTTTCTTACCTGTACTACGTCATAAGTCGAAGGTTGCGTATAGCTCTAGTGAAATCGGGCTTTCTTCGCATGCCGATTGAACGTCGAATTTGGAGAATCACGCATCAAGGTCCAGCAATAATCAGCAATCATTGATGGGTTCTATTTCGCTTTGTATCTGCCCCCCACTGCTGCAATGACCTGGTGGAAACGTTCACTGTGCTCGTCACTTACAGAACCACAGTTCTCCAGAAAGAAGTCCAGATGAGAACTCAGAAAGTGGATTTTCGCGGACTTATCGCACCCCAGTTTCTGATATGAGGATACAAGTTCTTCCACAAGATCCTTGTAGTTATCTGCTCTTCTGTTTCGTAGAAAGCCTGTAACCACCTCTCGGAAGGCATGCCATGCTCTCTGCTAATCACCCGTAATGTTGCGTTCAAATACATCATCACGATGAAGTGGCCGGTGAGAACACCCTCCCGTATCTTGGCATCACTAAGTACGGGGAATTTTTGTCGCAGGTACATAAGTGCTGTACCATTATGATCCATAGCCTTCACAAAATTCTTAATGAGGCCTAATTTGATATGAAGAGGTGGCAACAAAATCTTCAATGACTCAACCAGTGAATGATGCTTTGCATTTTTGTGTCCTGGCTCCAAAATCTTTCTGACAGACCATATCCTTTTGACATAGTGATGTGCCTTGTCTCTGCTGTCCCACATGCACAGGAAACAAGGAAATTTAGTGTACCCCGAGCTGCAGCCCAAGCAAAAGTGCAATGACTTTCAGGTTGGCACAAATGTTCCACTTGTGTCATACTTTATGTATTGCAGTAACTGCTTCATGTTATCATCACTTTCTTTGATTCTAAATGCATGTGCAACAGGAATGGAAGGTAAAACATTCCCATTGTGCAGAAGAATAGCTTTAAGACTGACTTTGGAGGAATCTATGAATAGCCTCCATTCATCTGAGCAGTGGCTCATGTTAAATGCTTTGAAAAAGCCTTCCACACATCTTTGCATGCCATTCGAGTGCCCTCCATGGTGAAGAATTCTTCCAGATTTTTTTGGTGATAATGATACAGAGTTATTTTCACGCCTTCATCCAAATATTTCCATTGTTTCGTTCAGGATGCTAGCAGTTCAGCCTTTACCTTTGGCAGCTCCAAATCGCGTACTAGATCATTCAGTTCGTTTTGTGTAAGTTTATGAGGTGACTCAGATGCTGGACTTTGGAAGTCTGGATCTGTATGTTCTTCTTCGTGTGGTCCTCTTTTCTCTGTGTCTTCCTCTTCTATCTTTGAATTCAAATTGTATTCTTTTGGTGGCTCCGGCACGGGCAGATCTTCCCCATGAGGCACAGGTCTGATGGCAGAGGGTATATTTGGATAGTCAATTCTCTGCTTCTTGTTTCTGTTCATACCACTTGCCATTGGAGGTGTCAAGTAAACGTAGCAGTCACTGCTGTGGTTTGAGGGTTCCCTCCACACCACTGGAATGGCAAACGGCATTGCCATTCCCTTATGATTTATCCAGCCTCCAAGATGTATCGCACACAATTGGTACACAATGTGTGGTGCCCACTTCATGTCTTGGTCACCCAGTTTACACCCAAAGTACAGGTGGTAGGATTTCTTTATCAGGCGTTATAGAATGCCTCTGTGACACTAACGTCACTTCCCCACACACATAACAGAATAGGTCCGCACTGTTCACATAACAGCGAGACATCCTGTCCTACACCTGCACTTGTACAGACTGAAACTGAGGCACTGTCTGGCGGCTGATGCAATGGTGTGACATTATGCTAGTCATAGTGTTAGTCACCTGTGATTGTCATTTATGACTCGAACACTAATTTGAAATCAGAAAGCACTGTACATGAACGTAGCCTCCTGTATCTTCGAAACAAGAGCTAAACAACAATTCTTAATATCACATTTGTGTTCAGCACCCACGAAATAACCATAAAAGACTTACTTCATCAATGTTAGTTTTTGACTGTTGATCAGTGTTACACGAGAAATTCTAACAGCAGAAAGGTTTGTTCTATTTTATTGTAAAAAGGACAATGGTTTAACATTTTAATAATTTAAAAAAATTATGACTTCAACGAATACACTCTGAGAACTTGCATAAGCTTGGGCGAAACATCTTAATTTTATACTTGTATTATCAACAACTGCAATTAGAAGCACATGTGTAACTGAGCAAGACAATGGTTGTAACACCCTGATGATGACACAAAAGTGTCAAAACATATAGGAGTGTAGATTACACAAAAGACTATCGTGATATATACTTTTATAAGATGATTGTGCATTGGTTGTTTATAATAAAAATAACAAAATAAAAAAATGCTATATCTCTGTTATTTGATACGTATTTATATATTATATTCGTTGTTAATGACACACACAAATACTCTTCCAAAATTGTAGAGAACTTCAGCATCACCATTCTTGAGATGATTTTATCAGGTATAAATCCAACATAGAAGCACAACTGAAGAAATGAATGCTCATAGGATGCCTTTATTTGCTGTTAACTCCATAAAGGCTTCAATAAGCCAAGTACATATTTCCTTTCTTCACATCATATCCTTCTTTTTTAATTTCATGCAAATGATTAAATGGCATATACCTCTGATAAAAATCCTTTCATTGATTAAGATGAAGAATTGTGTTAAACAGATTTGCCATTGTACCTTCGTCTTATAGTACATACACAGGATGCCTGAAAGCAAGATTTTTTGTTTCTTTGCAATACTACAAAAGAATTCATGTTGGACTGAAAAAAAAATTACTGTCACTGTGCAAGTCCACTTTGGGTGCAGATGTACAGCCCAGAATGGAACAGATTACTTATACAGACTAATATCAATTACCTCATTGAAAGTAACAACAATGTGGACATGGTCTCTTTGTGTTATTGCATGTTCTACTAGTATTTAGCTTGCCAAATGTACGGAAGAAAATCATTCAACCCAACCCGCGCATTACTGATTAACCCTTTGACGCCCGAATTAAATCCCCCCCCAACCTCTTTAGTGCCCATTCGGCTATTTAAAGGGCTCACTGCACGACATGTATATATATATATATCGTTAGGCGGCTAAGGGTTAAAAAGTGGAAGAATACTGTCTTTTGGGATGTGACACCATGTAGTCTGGTAGAAACTTACAGTTCTTCACTGAATATGGAGGCAACATATTCTTCTGAAATATTCATAAATTTGTACCAGACTACAAAGTGTTACACCCCAGAAGACATCATTCCTTCTATCACCAGCATCAAAACATTTCCAACATTTGCTTGAAGGGTTTGAGGAAAACCACTAGCCTCTAGGCGAAAAATCAAACTCAGTATCCAACTATGGAAATCACGTTCTGCGGCACCTCCCCACTTCAACCATGAAGGTAAAACATACCTATATCACCACTTCCCTGTTCAGTAGATTGATCATGCTGATCACAAGAGTGCCAACCCAGACCACAACTCCATAGTCTTTGGTCTGTCAGGCAGATGCAAGACACACTGTGTTATCACAATGGATACTACAGTCCATTCAAAGGACAATCCTATTGGACTGACACATGATATGCATTCAATTCACAAGCATGTCAGGCTGTGCACTGAAGCTGCGGGTGGTCCTCTCAAACAGTGTTGTATATTTAGCAATAAAACTTATTTGCTTATTCTTGTTTCTCATTAACTTTCTCCTAACGCTAAATGTGTAACTCTTTACATAGCTTCTGACAGAGAATGATTTCAGGAATAAGGACCTTAAGTCATAACATTACGTATGAACCATCCAGCAGAGCCCTGAATGGTACAAGAGTATGTTCATACATGGTGGGTAGATAAGAAACTGGTAAGAGACCATTGCTGTTTTATAAATACTGGTAATTTTCCTGAAGGGAAAAGGAGACCATGACAACCAGCCAAGGAAACCAGTTGCTTGAGTAAGATCTGAACTGCATAGCTCTTTAATACTCATCGAGGAGATTCATTCTTCAGTTATTTAACAACATTAGTTCAAAGAAAGGAGTTATAGTGTTGAATGAGATGGAAAGTTGATCATGTTATGTGAACAGTTATGGCAATGTCTGAAGGTACTCTTCCAGACTTTGAGGGGGACACTTTAAGGAAAACCACAATAAGTTTGGGATAGCTAGTATTTTGACCACATTCTGAACTACATACACTGCACATTCAAGTATACAGTGACGCTTTGATTCTTGGGTTACTTAATGACATATTCAATTCAGCCCATTTACCCTGTCTGGAAACAGACTGAATCCAGCCAACACTCTCACAGCCTGTTTCTGCGACCCAAATTACGATTACAACCCCATACATGCCTACATCTCTCAAGCAGTCTCTTCTTTGTGGTCAAATTATTGTGTGCATTTATACGTCTCATGCACAAATACTGTACACAACTCTTAAAGATTATCATTTAATAGAGTCCATTTAATAAGTACAGATTCACAATGTAACTATATATAACAAAATATGGCATATATTAATGACCAAGCAGCAAAAACTATCTTATTTTAGAATGTGTTGTATGTGCTCCTTAATATTTTTAAATTCAGAAGTGTAATGTGAAGATATGTGAGTAAACAACACACACATATACAAACACACACACACACATATGTAGAAAACAGAAAATCATATTTTTTTTTTTCCCCAGTGGGTACAAACCACAGAGAGCACAACAGTATACCATGACTGAAACAAATAATTCAATTTATGCATTCCAACTACCTTGTTTTCAAGATGACAACTACCTGCAGCCACCTTGTGCCTGGAGAATAAGTCACGTACATTAATTAAAAAACATAATGAAGTATCACAATTGAAAACAAAGGTAAACAAATATTCTAAGACTGATACGTGAATAGTTTGTAACTGGTATGTTGTAATAAATATGACACCGACTGTACTCAGTCCCAAGCTGTCACTATTTAGCATATATGTATACTGACAATTCTTAAACATTACACTTCTGCTTATACATGATATACAA
>Ga0131853_10015894_pt1 | contig 13754 bp, 5 predicted proteins | sample TergutLab28metaG_FD_92764 | JGI IMG/M metagenome (GOLD analysis project Ga0131853, IMG submission 92764) | Labiotermes labralis P1 segment gut microbial communities from Petit-Saut dam, French Guiana - Lab288 P1 (version 2) (version 2) | ecosystem: Host-associated > Arthropoda: Insects >... | reverse complement strand
CCGTGGGCGTGGAGTGTGCTCGGGCTGCTCACCGTCCGCTCATCCAGCCGTGGCCTGATCCGGCGCTTCAACGCGGTCGCCGCCGCCTGCTACCTGGCCAGCGTGGTCGCCCTGCTCGCCGGTACGGCCGTCGGCCACTGGGAGCCGGCCGGGGTGCCCTGGCTGATGGCGCAGTCGACGGTCGCGGTCGCGGCCGCGGTGACCGGCTCCGGGATGGTGGCCGGTCTGGTGGTCACCCTCGGCATCTTCGCCGGGACCATCACGTTGCGCGCGCTCGACCACGACCTCGGCATCGGCGACGTCATCGACGACGCGCACCTGGTCTTCTTCGGGCTCCTGGTCACCACGTTCGCCGGGTTCATCTCCGCGGCCCGGCGCTACGACGAGACCGCCCGCCGGGCCGCCGACGCGGTCGCGGCGACCGCTGCTGCCGCGGCGAGCCGGGCGGCGCGGGAGCGGATGGAGGCGCTGGTCCACGACGAGGTCTTCACCGCCCTGCTCCTCGGCAGCCAGCGGATCGCCGCGGCGGCCTCGGCCCAGGCACGACGCGCGCTGGCGCTGCTCGACCAGGTCGACGCTCCCACCGACGACCGTTCGCTGCCGGTCAGCATCCTGGTCCGCTGGCTCGACCGCACCGTCCAGGAGGTCGCGCCCTCGGCCCGGGTGGACCTGGACGGCTGGGCCGACCTCACCCTGCCCGGCTACGTCGCGGACGCTCTCACCGACGCCGTCCGGCAGGCGCTGGTCAACGCGGTCCGGCACGCTCCGGGCGCGATCATCGACGTCGCGGTCGCGGTCGGCGAGCACGGCGTACGGATCAGCGTCGCCGACGACGGCCCCGGCTTCGACCTGGCGTCCGTGCCGAGCCACCGGATGGGGGTCTCGGTCAGCATCCTCGGTCGGGTCAACGCCCTGCCTGGCGCCAGCGCGGCGGTCGCCGCCCAGCCGGGCAGCGGCACGATCGTGAGCCTGGCCTGGAGCCCCGAGCCCGGTCGTACGCTCACGCCCTCGGCCGCGGACGGCCTGCTGCGCCGCCGGACCTGGCTCGGCGTGGTGGCCTTCCTGCTCGGCCAGGGACTCCTCGGCACGCTCGCCCTCGCCGACGGCACCCCGTGGGGGATCGTGCTGGCCGCGTACGCCGGGATCGCGGGCGGTCAGCTGATCCTGGACTGGCGCCACCTGGACCCGCCCACCCCGCTCCGCACCGCGATGTCGGTGGGCTGCTGCTGGCTGGTCGGTGCGATGGGCTGGGCCCGGTCGCCGCACAACGCCGTCGCCGCCGACTGGTACCTGGTCGGCATGGGGATCGTGGCGGCCTCGATCGCGATCCGAGGACGGATGGTCGCCGCGCTGATCGCGGTCGGCGGCGGGGTCGCGCTGGGCGCCTCCGGGCTGCTCACCCAGCAGGCCACCTCCCTGTCGGGTGAGGTCGCCCTCACCGCCCCCGTGCTGGCGGTGCTGTGGGCGCTGGCGTGCAGCGTCGCCCTGCGCCTGATCCGGACCCGGACCGCCCGGCTGGCGCTCGCCGAGCTCGCCGACGTCGACCGGCGCTCGGCCGAGGCGGCCCGGCTGGAGACGCTCGCCGAGCGGGCTCGTGCGGTCACCGACCTGGTCGCCCCGACGCTGACCGCGCTCTCCACCGCGCAGGCGGTCACCGACGGGCTCGCCAGCGAGTGCCGGGCCCTCGAAGGGCACCTGCGGGACGACTTCCGCGGTGGCCGGCTGGCGCGGCAGCCGCTGGTGGGCGCGGCCCGGGCGGCCCGGCTGCGCGGAGTCGACGTCGTCCTCCTCGACGACGGGCCCGGTCGTGAGCTGCCGGAGGCGACCCTGACGGCGCTCCATCGCTGGATGGCTGACGAGCTGTCGTCCATCCCCCGCGATGGACGCTTCACCGGCCGCATCCTGCCCACGGGCCGTGGTGGGATCGCCAGCGCCGTGACGGCGGATCGCGCCGAGATCTACCCCGGCTGAGCCCCGCGGCCGGGCCCGGCCAGCGCGATGCCGGGACGTCGTGGTCGCCATCGGGCGGGCGCGGAGACGATGTCGTCGGCCCGGCGGGTCATCAAGGAGGGACCCGCCACGGTCCGCGGTCGCCCGATGGCGACAGGACGCAGGTCGGCGGTCGGGCCCCCGGCCCGGTGTGCCTGGACGTACGCCCGGCCCTCGGCGAGCGCGAGAGGCTCGCCCGAGGTCGTGACGTCGGCGGCTGGGAGACCACCGGGCGCCGGGTGTACGCGGTGCTGCGTCATGGACCTAGCCTCGCGATCCGTCGCGACCGCGCCTATCCCCCTTTTCCGGGGTTCTCCGGACGCCCGGCCAGGATCCGGAGATCCCCCTTTTCCGTGGTTCACGTTGCGGCTCCGTTCAGGTACAACCGAGAGAACGTCGGGTCAGCGGCACGTGTGGGGCGCCGCTGACCCGACGTCGTGATCCGGGTCACGGAAGTGCCCTGGGACCGTCCCGTCGGACGTCCTGACCTGAGGGGTCCTAGGTCCCAACCTTGGCTCATTCCGGGCCGGAAGAGGTCGACGCGTCGACATACTCCTGGTCGTCGCAAGCTTCACCGATCTCGGTTTCGTCAGCCCCCACGGGTGAGGCGACAGGTGAATTCGTGTCGAACGCCGTACGGGTGCCGCGGCTCCACCGCAAGGTACCCAGGATCGATCCACGCCCTGATCGCTCTGCCCCCTTCGCTCTACCGAGGTCCTGCATGTCTGCTCATCGCCCCGTCCGTACTCGTGCGCGCGCTCTTCGCCCCCTGATCGCGCTCATCGCCGGCTTCTTCGTGATCCTGGCCGGCGTCGTGGTCGTCCCCGGTACGACCGCGCCGGCGCGCGCCGAAGGCACCGGCACCGTCTTCGGCAGCTCGACCGACACCACCGCCTGTGCGACCGGCACGTCCGCCACGACCGACGCCCTCGGCACGCCGTGCCGCTTCGGCATCCGGTGGGAGAGCGGCCTGACGGTGAACAGCTCGCTCTACGCCCAGACGCTGCTCTCGGTCTACGCGCACGCGGGTGAGGACATCCTGCTCGGCTCGGGCTCGATGGCGACGAGCACGGGGACCTCGACCACCGGCGACATCTACGTCTGGAACCCCGGTGTCCTCACCGACGACCAGATCAAGAACAAGACGCTGATCGGCACGAAGCCGACCAACGGGACCAACGGCTTCGTCTGCAGCACCGCCCGCGGCAGCGCGACCACCTCCGGCGTCATCGGCAGCCGTGCCCAGGAGCTGGCCGGCCCGAAGTCGGCCGACGGCTCGGCGAACGCCTCGGGCTACACGCCGTGTGTCTACAAGGCGCCGGCGGACGGCATCTACGAGGTCGCGATGATCCCGACCGCGGGCTTCAACAAGGCGAGCTCCGTGGACACCACCGCCAGCAGCTACAACGTCGGCGGTGTCGCCTCGGTCGCGAGCAAGACCCAGGTCACCACCTGGGACGTTCGCGTGGTCGGCAGCGACAGCACCAACCCGGCCACCGGCGCGGCCACCGGACGGGTCTTCTCCTACGGCCTCTACGCCTCCACCGGTGGCGACAACCGCTACATGACCGGCTCGCTCTACGCGGTCACCCTCGACGGCTTCCGCTACAAGATCAACCTCAGCGGCATCAGCCCGTACAACTTCGCGCTCTTCGGCAACGAGGGCGGCTTCCTGGACGCCTCCGGGAACCCGATCGAGCACGACGCCGTGGGCACCTCGGGAACCGACCTGGCGAACGTCAAGGGTGGCGTGAAGAACTCCCCGCCGCAGTTCCCGCTCTTCTTCGAGCCGCCGTCGGACGCCGCCGTCGGCGCGATCCCCAGCTACATGCCCGGTGGCACCATCCCGACGACGGCCGTCGCCCCGACGGTCAGCGACCTGCGGTTCGCCGGCTCGATCGACGGCGCTGTCGGCGGCACCCAGGGCGGCACCCTGGGCACCCCGGGCGGTGACGTCTACTTCACCATGAACGAGGCCGCCACCTACCAGGTGATCGTCTCCAAGGACGGCACCAACTGGGACCCGGGCGACGCCAAGAACCGCTCGATCATCCAGGTCGTGCACGGCGGCGAGAACTCCACCGACGACCTCGACCACAGCAAGCCCGGCATCCAGATGAAGGTGCACTGGGACGGCAAGGCCAACGACGGCACCAGCTTCGCGGCCGGCAACTACAAGGTCCGCGTGATCCTCAAGTCCGGCGTCTACCACTTCCCGCTGATCGACGCCGAGCGCTCGCTCAACGGCGGTCCGAGCTTCCAGCTGATCAACCCGCCGAACGGCGACACCACCGACTGCGCCTTCCCGCAGAACGCCGGCTGGGGCTGCTACACCGCGTTCTACGACGACCGCGGCTACGCGACGCCCGCCAACGGCAACGTCGGTGTCCCGGCCGGCAACCTGTGCGACAGCACGACCGACTTCCACAACACGATCGGCTACGACCCCAACAGCGCCGTCACCCCGGGCCGACCCGGTGACGCCCACTCCGACTTCGTCAACGGGTTCAACTCGAGCAGCAACCAGCGCCGCTGGGGCCTGACCCCGGAGACGGTGAACGGCAGCGGCACCACCTTCGGCAGCACCACCGGCGTCTGCGAGAAGAACGACGCCTTCGGCAACGGCAAGGGCATCGACACCTGGACGTACTACCCGTCCACCACGATCGTCTCCTCGAACGCGGTGCTGATCTCGCCCGCCGCCAAGCCGGACGACACCTACGCCACCACCGTCGGCAACCCGATCGCGCGCGGCACCCAGAGCGTGCTCGACAACGACGACGACGCCGGCACCCGTACGGACCTCGTGGTCACCACGGTCACCGACAAGGACGGCAGCACGCACGCCGTGACCTCCGGCGGCACCACGGTGGAGACCACCAAGGGCGGCCACGTCACGATCTACCCGGACGGCACGTTCAGCTACCAGCCGCCGGTGAACTACGTCAGTGACCCGAAGACCGGCGACGACGGCGACTCGTTCGCGTACGTCAGCGACGGCACCGTCCCGGTCGGCCAGGGCGGCTCGGCCGGCATCCCGAACAACGGCACCGTCACCATCGTGGTCACCCCCGGCCCGGCGCTCTCGCTGAGCGTCGACGAGATCAAGCTGCTCGGCACCGGCCAGCCCGATGGCTCGAACAACGGGTTCCCCGGGGCGGGCGACCACGTCCAGACGACGTACACCGTCGCCAACGTCGGCTCTGAGGCGATCTCGAACATCACCATCGACTCCGCCCTGGTCCCGGCCGGCCTGAACGCCGCGGACTGCACCGTCACCGGCGGCATCACCAACGCCGACCACAGCGTCAACCTCGCGGTCGGCGCCAGCGCCACCTTCGTCTGCGACGTCGGCGGGCTGACCGCCGCCCAGGTCGAGAACGCGAAGGTCACCGAGACCGCGACCGCGCACGGCTCCTACGTCGACGGCCCGACCAGCACGCCGGTCACCTCCCAGCAGGCGACCCGCTCGCTGGTGATCCTGCCGCACGTCGGCCTGAGCATCAGCCACGCCGTCACCCGCGGCACCGACCCGGTCGCCGACGCCTCCACCAGCCGGCCCGGCGACACGGTGACCTACACCTACATCGCGACCAACATCGGCTCGGTCGCGCTCGACGCGCTGACCCTGACGCCCACGGTCGGCGACGCCGGCGCGCTGACCTACTCCACCGACGGCGGCACGACCTGGGCACCGGTCCCGGCCGACGGCGTGGACGGGGTCGCGGTCGGCGCGTCCGTACGGTTCCGGGCGAGCCACACGGTCACCGCCGCCGACATCCTCGACGCCCCGCTGACCGAGAGCGCGACCGTCGACGCGGTGGACGCGGTCGGCGACGGCAAGCACGCCACCGCCACCGCCACCGACGCGCTCGCGATCACCAAGGCAGCGGCGCTGAGCGTCACCTCGGTCACCGGCGCGGTCACCTCGGCCCAGCCCACGACCCAGGCCGGTGACGAGGTCACCTTCACCTACACCGTCACCAACACCGGCAACATCCCGGTCACCGGCGTCACGGTGAACCCGGTCAAGGGCGGCTCGGTCCACTGCTCGCCGACGACGCTCGCCCCGGGCGCCTCGGCCACGTGCACCGCGACCTACGACCTGACCCAGACCGACGTCGACGCCGCCTCGGTGAGCGAGAGCGCCACCGCCTCCGGCGACTGGACCGACGGCGACGGCGCCCACACCGTCACCTCGCCCTCGGGCGGCACGTCGGTCGCGCTGACCGTCCAGCCCGTCCTCGACGTCGCCGTCACCGGAGCGCTCTCCACCGCCTCCGGCGTCAACCCGGCGACCAGCGACCACATCACCTACACCTACACGGTGACCAACTCCGGTGACGTCACCGTCACCGGCATCGGCCTGGCGCCGACCCAGGCCGACGGCACCCCGACGGTGAAGACCGGCAGCAAGGCCAGCCTCGCACCCGGCGCCAGCGTCGTCCTGACCGCGACCCACCAGCTGACCGCCACGGACCTCACCGACCTGTCGGTGACCGAGTCGGTGCTGGCCACCGGCACGTACGCCGCCGCGACCGTCACCAGCGACGCCGACCCGGCGACCGCGGGCAACCAGCCGGCGACCTTCACCAACGACCTGGCGAACCCGGCGATCGACGCCCAGATCACCGGCGCCACGTCCGACGACGTCAACAGCGACGGCATGATGTCGGCCGGCGAGACGGTGACCTTCGACTACCTGATCGCCAACGCCGGCAACGTCCCGCTCAGCACCGTGACCGCCGACGGCCTCCCGGGCACGTGTACGCCCAGCCTGCCGTCGTCGTTCGCGACCGGCGCGACCCGTACCTTCTCCTGCGCGGTGACGCTGACCCAGGCCGACATCGAGGCCGGTACGGTCAGCGCGGCCTTCACCGCCGGTGCCGTCCGCGGCGCCGTGCACGTCTCGGCCGACGCCACCCTGGCCCAGCCGATCCTGCGCAAGCCCGCCATCACCACCGGGGTCGCCCTCGGCGCCGCTCCGAGCGGTGCCGCGCACGCCGGCGACCTGGTCGACGTCACCTACACGGTGACCAACACCGGCAACGTCGCGGTCACCGGCCTCGCCGTCACCCCGACCCTGGCGGTCACCTTCGACCCGGATGACGTCACCGGCCTGGCCGCGGTCACGCTCGCCCCGGGCGCGCACACCACCATCACCGGCAGTCACGCCCTCACCCAGAGCGAGGTCGACGCCGCGCGGGTCGACGAGAGCGCCAGCTCCGCCGGTACGTGGGGCACGGCGAGCACCGCTGTGACCTCGCCGGCCGGGACCGACCATGCGACCCTGAGCGTCGCCCCGGCCCTCGACCTGGCGCTCGCCCAGAGCTACCACCAGGCCGGATCGAAGTCCGCGGCCGGCGACACCATCGACTACACGTACACGGTGACCAACACCGGCGACGTGACGATCACCGGTGTCGCGCTGGCCGGCCTGACCCAGGCGGTCGGCACGGAGGCCCCGACCCGTACCAGTGGCCTGACCACGCTGGCGCCGGGTGCGACGGTGGTCTTCTCCGCGACCCACACCATCACCGCGGCGGACATCGCCGCCGGCACGATCACCGAGACCGCCGAGGCCGCCGGCTCGTACGGCACCGACCCGGTCCAGGCCGACGCGGACCCGACCACGGCCGGCATCCAGCGGACCGCGACCGTCACCAGGACGCTCGCGCTGCCGGAGCTGAGCGCCACGGTCAGCACCACCTCGACGGCGCTGACCGGCGTCGCCGCGGGCCAGGCCGTGCCGTTCACGTACACGGTGACCAACACCGGCAACGTGACCGTCACCGGCATCACGTTCTCCGGCATCGCCCCGGCCGGCTGCACCGCCACCCTCGCGATCACCCTCACGCCGGGCCAGAGCCTGACCGCGGTGCACGCCCCGGTCACGTGCTCGTACGCGCTCACCCAGGCCGATGTCGACGCCGGCTCGGTGACCGCTGCGGTGACCGCCAGTGGCACGTACGGCGGCGCGTCCGTCACCAGCACCGCGACCCCGGTCACGGTGACCCTGGCCGCCACCCCGGCGCTCAGCGTCACCCCGTCGGCGACCACCGTCGACGCGCACGGGGCGGTCCTGACCACGGTGCTGCCGACGCCGGACGACGGCGAGCGGTTCCGCTACACGGTGACCAACTCCGGCACGGTGATGGTCAGCGGCATCGGCGTGGCCGCCGGCTCCACGATGCTGGCCGCCGACTGCTCGACCGCGAGCACCGGCGCCACCTGCACCACCACCGGTGGGGTCAGCACGGTCACCCTGGCGCCCGGTGCCAGCGTGGTCTACGGCTACGACGCCGACCTCGCGCAGAGCGACATCGATGCGGGCACGATCAGCCAGACCGTCTCCGTCACCGGTACGCCGAGCCAGGGCAGCCTGGCCGCCGTCCCCGCGACCGCGAGCAACACCCTGGCCCAGGAGCACGGCATCGACCTGCTGCTGACCGGCGGGCTGACCGACGTGAACGGCAACGGCACGGCCGATGAGAACGACACGCTGGACTTCACCTACCTGCTCACCAACACCGGCAACACCACCCTGCACGGGGTCCACGTCGATGACGCCACCCACGGGCTGGCGCTCTCCCCGACCGGGGCGAGCACGCTGGCGCCGGGCGACACCGCGACGCTGACCGCGAGCAGGCCGGTCACCACGGCCGACGTGGCCGGGGTGATGGTGACCGAGAAGGCGACCGCCCTGGCCACCGCGCCCGGCGGCACCGCCGACGCGGTCCGCTCGCCCGAGCGCTCCCTCGACGTCACCCTGGCGGCGCCGTCGCTGTCCGCTGCGCTGTCCGGCGCGCTGGTGGACGCCAACCACAACGGCCGGGTCGACGCCGGTGACACCGTGGTCTGGTCCTACACCCAGAACAACACCGGCAACGTCGACCTGACCGCCGTCAGCATCGGTGGGAGCACCGCGCCGACCCTGGTCCGCGGCCACGCCGTGACGTACCAGCGCACCCAGGCGCTCACCCAGGTCGACATCGACCATGGCTCGGTCGACGAGAGCGCCCAGGCGACGACGACGTTCGCCGGTCAGCGGGTCGCGTCGAGCATGGTGTCGGCCCAGGTCCCGCTGCCCAGCAGCCCGGGCCTGAGCATCGCGGTCGGCATGACCGCCGACCCGGGCAGCAACCACCTGGTCGACGCCGGGGACACCGTCAAGCTGACCTACACGGTGACCAACAACGGCGCCAGCACGGTCGACGGCGTCAGCGTCGCGCCCACGCTGGGCACCAGCCCGGTCGCCCCGAGCAGCACCACGCTCGCCCCGGGCGACGTACGGACCTGGACGGCGACGTACGTGCTGACGGCCGCCGACCTCAAGGCCGGCTCGGTGACCGCCACCGCCTCCGCCTCCGGTCACCCGGCCACCGGCCCGGCGAGCGTCACCTCCAACCGCGGCACCGCCACGATGCCGCTCTACGTGCCGGGTCTGACCATCACGGTCGACGAGGTGAAGGTGACCAGCCCGTCGGTCACCGACGCGGTCGACACCGGTGACTCGATCGAGATCACCATCACGGTCACGAACACCGGTGGCACCACCATCACCGGCATCGACGTGAGCGCGCTGGCCGGCGACGACGCCCCGGCGCCGTTCACCCTGGCCCCGGGTCAGAGCGTCACGATCACGATCGTGCACCACATCACCGGCAAGGACCTGGCCCACGGCGGGGTCTCGGGTCAGATCGGGGCGTCGGGCCAGAGCCCGGCGGGCACGGTCGTCTCGACGCCGGTGAAGGTGTTCACCAAGCTGCCGCCGCCGATCAAGCTCGCCCTGACGGCGACCCTCATCACCCAGGACGACGTGAAGGTGGTCAAGCCGGGCGACAAGGTCCGGGTCAGCTACCTGGTCCGCAACGTCGGTGGCTTCCGGGTCACCCACGTCATGGTCGTCTCCGACCTGGCGCCGATCGCCGGGGTGACCGGCATCAGCCACCGTACGGTGGCCGGCCGGACCGCGGTCGGCCAGGGCACCCTCGCCCGGCCCGCCGCCGACCGGGACGCCCTGGCCAACGTCGAGCTGCGCGTCGGCGGTCAGGCGACCTACATCACCGAGCCGTACACGGTGACCGACAAGGACCTGGCCCGAGGCCGGATCGTCACCTCGGCGATCGCCCGGGGCATGCGTGCCCAGGCGATGACCACGGTCGCCTCGAACGTGGCCCAGGTCGACGTCCGGGTCGTGGCACCGACCACCGGCAACGGTACGGGCGAGCTGCCGAACACCGGCTCGCCGCGGGGCACCTGGCAGCTCGCGCTGCTCGGCCTGCTGATGGTCGGCGCCGGCGCGGCCCTCACCCGGGGCTCGCGTCGCCGTTCGCCGGGCAAGCACCGCGACTGAGGGAGCAGAGCGTGAGGAGGGCCGGCGTCGGATGACGCCGGCCCTCCTTCGTCTCGGGCCGTCTCGGGCTGTCTCCGGACGTTCTCCGGGGAGGTCAGACGTCGCGGCGGGCGCCGGCCGACGGGGCGACCGGGAAGATCCGGGGCGTACGGAAGCCGTGCTCGGCGAAGGCACGGGTGACGTGGGCGGCGATCCGGTCGACGGCGTCGGCGGGGACCAGCGCGAGCGCGGATCCGCCGAACCCGCCTCCGGTCATCCGGGCGCCGAGCGCGCCCGCGCCGACGGCCGCGCTCACCGCCAGGTCGAGCTCGGGGACGCTCACCTCGAAGTCGTCGCGGAGCGAGGCGTGCGAGGCGAGCAGCAGCTCGCCGATCCTGGCGGCGCCGTCCGACTCCAGGACGGCGACGGTGTCGAGGACGCGCTGGTCCTCGGTCGCCACATGCCGGGCGCGGCGGTAGGTCTCCTCGTCGAGCACCGTACGGGCGCGGTCGAGATCGGCCGTCGTCACGTCCCGCAGGGCGGGCACCCCGAGTGCGGATGCCGCGCGCTCGCAGGCGGCCCGGCGCGATGCGTACCCGCCGTCGGCGTGCGCGTGCGCGACCCGGGTGTCGATCACGAGCACGATCAGGCCGGCGTCGGCCAGGCCGAGCCCGACCGTACGGCTCTCGCCGGAGCGGCAGTCGAGGAAGAGCGCCGCGTCCGGCTCGGCGAGCAGCGCCGCGGACTGGTCCAGGATCCCGGTGGGCGCGCCGACCGCCTCGTTCTCCGCCAGCTGCGTCGCCCGGACCAGATCCGTACGCGCGAGCCCGAGGCCCCAGAGCTCGTCGAGCGCCACCGCGAGCGAGCACTCCAGTGCGGCCGAGGAGGAGAGCCCGGCGCCGAGCGGCACGTCGGAGACGACGTACGCGTCGAAGCCCGGCACCTCCGCCAGCGGGACGCCGATCCGGTGCAGACCCCACACCACGCCGAGCGGGTACGCCGACCAGCCGGTCACGGTGTCGGGCGCGATCCCGTCCAGCGTCGAGGCGCCGATCCCGTCGGCCGCGTCCGAGGCCACCCGTACGACCCGGTCCGGTCGGGGCGCGAGCGCCACCCAGGTCCGCCGGTCGATCGCGAACGGCAGCACGAAGCCGGCGTTGTAGTCGGTGTGCTCGCCGATCAGGTTGACCCGGCCGGGCGCCGACCACACCCCCTCGGCCGACCGCCCGAAGGTGGCGCGGAAGCCGTCGAGGGCGCGGTCGAGGAGGCTGGGCATAGGGGGATTCTCCCTGTCGCCGCGGTGCCCGGCGGACGCCCCGCCCGGGGAGGGTAAAGCGATTGCGTGATCGTGAGCACGGCGACCTACCGTCTGTTTCCGGGAGGGCGGTACCGGGGAGGGCATCGCTCGGAAGCAGGGCCCAGGGGGAAGCATGGGTGTCATCGTCGTCGGCGTCGACGGGAGCGAGCCGGCCGCGCAGGCCGCGCTCGCCGCGGCGCGCCTGGGAGCCGCGCTCGGCTCGGAGCTACGAGTGGTCTGCGCGTACGGCCGCGCCGAGGGGCCGCGTGCCGAGCAGGGCGAGTGGGCGTTCGGGGCCGGTGCCGCCGACGAGGGCGCCCGGGCGATCGCGACGGCGGCCGCCGACAGCGCGATCGCCCGGATCCGGGCCTTCTACCCGAGCCTGACCGTCACCGCCCACCCGGCCAGCGGCAAGCCTGCCGCCGCGCTGCTGCAGGTCGCCGAGCAGTTCGACGCCGAGCTGATCGTGGTCGGCAACAAGAACGTCCAGGGTGCCTCGCGGATCCTCGGCTCGATCGCCAAGGAGGTCGCCAAGCGGGCGACGTGCGACCTCTACGTGGCACACACCAACCCGCGCACCTGACCTTCGCCACGCAGGGTCAGCGGATCGCCGCCGCGTACGCGCCAGCGGCGATGTCCTCCAGCAGCGTGGGGCCGGTCGGCTCCCAGCCCAGCAGGGTGCGGGTGCGCTCGCTGGAGGCGCTGCCCTCCATGCCGAAGAAGCGGCCGAGCCAACCGAAGTGGGCCTCGGCGTCCTCGGGAGCGACCGAAGCGGTCGGTACGCCGAGGTAGGCGCCGATCGCGGTGGCGATCTCGCGGGTGGCGACGCCCTCCTCGGCCACCGCGTGCACGCGGGACCCGGCCGGCGCCTTCGCCAGCGCCAGCCGGACCAGCCGGACCAGCCGGGCGGCGTCCTGGCGGTGGACCGCGGGCCAGTGGTTGTCGCCCTCGCCGATGTACCCGGAGCGGCCGTGCTCCTGGGCGATCTGCACGAGCCGGGCGATGAAGCCGTGGTCGTCGGTGCCGTGCACGGTGGCGGAGAACCGCAGCGCGACCGACCGCACCCCGCGCTCGGCGTACTCCAGCGCCAGGCTCTCGCTGCCGCCGCGCATGGACGCGACGCCGTGGAACGGTGAGGCGTCCTGCTCGGTCAGGAGCCGGCCGGGGACGGCGCCGGCGAGGCCGGAGGCGAGCAGGAAGGGCCGGTCGCTGCCCTCCAGGACGTCGAGCATGCCCTGGACGGCCGCTCGCTCGCTGCGCCCGGCGCCGGCGTAGTCGGAGAAGTCGTGCTTGAACGCCAGGTGGATGACCGCGTCGGCATCGCGGGCGCCGGCGGCGAGCGAGGCGACGTCGTCGAGGCTGCCGCGGTGCACCGCGGCGCCCTTGGCCCGGAGGGAGGCGGCCGCCTCGTCGGAACGGGCGAGGCCGAGGACCTGGTGGTCATGGGCGAGGAGCTCGTCGGTGACGGCCGAGCCGATCCAGCCGGAGGCTCCGGTGATGAAGACGCGCATGGTGTTGATTCCCTTCATGTCAGTTACTGACATCGACGGTAGCACGCGATGTCAGACGCTGTCATCGCCTAGACTGCGGGCCATGGGTCGCTGGGAGCCGGACGCGCGCGGGCGGATGATCGAGGCCGCGATGGCGCTCTTCGCCGAGCGCGGCTTCGAGCAGACCACCGCCGGGGACATCGCCGTACGGGCGGGTGTCACCGAGCGCACCTTCTTCCGGCACTTCGCCGACAAGCGCGAGGTGCTCTTCGCGGGCGGTGAGGCGATGCAGGAGTCGGTCGCCGCCGCCATCGCCGCCGCGCCCGCCGAGGCGTCCCCGCTCGCCGCGGCCCTGGCCGGGATGCACGCCTTCGGCGAGCTGCTGCAGGAGCGCCGGGCCTTCGCCGTACGCCGCTCGCGGATCGTGGCCTCGCACCCGGCGCTGCAGGAGCGCGAGCTGCTCAAGCTGGCCGCGATGACCGACCTGACGGCGGAGGTGCTGCGTACGCGCGGCGTCGACGACCTGACCGCATCGCTGGCCGCGCAGAGCGCGGTCGCCGCCTTCCATGTCGCCTTCGCCCGATGGCTCGCGGACCAGGCGGGCGAGGCGGCCCGCCCCTTCGCCGAGCACCTCGACGAGGCT
>Ga0131853_10015893_pt1 | contig 13754 bp, 6 predicted proteins | sample TergutLab28metaG_FD_92764 | JGI IMG/M metagenome (GOLD analysis project Ga0131853, IMG submission 92764) | Labiotermes labralis P1 segment gut microbial communities from Petit-Saut dam, French Guiana - Lab288 P1 (version 2) (version 2) | ecosystem: Host-associated > Arthropoda: Insects >... | reverse complement strand
TGACTCCTGAACCCAATAACTTGATACCCGTCTCTGCTTTCTAATCAAAGGTAGATTAAATATTAAAAATAAGTTGCAGGCGACAGTTGAGAATGAAGCTTGTTTAGTCTTTAAGCATTCACAAAGCCCGAGTGACATGAAACTCGTCCAGAATCAGGTCATGTAAGCTTTTCTAGAGTGGAACCAATTGACCTTTCCTGACATCTGTGAGTAAGGAGATCAAAGAGAAGAAGAAAAACAAACAAAGCCTAAGCGATACTGGCGTGGGGAGTTGTTAAAGCCATCCTCTTTCTTGGCAGCTCATGCAAAAATAATGCTTCAGTGGAATTGATAATAGAATTGCAATTGTTTAAGCGACGGATGTGAATCACCAAAAGGAAAGTGTTTGGTGTTTTTTTTTTGCGTTTGCAAATTTGGCTTCCCTGGGGCTTTAATTGCTTTTAAACATGATTCATAAATAATGATTTCTAAAATAATCGATTACGTTGTCGATAAAAGATAATGTGACAAAGGGTGGGGCTTTACTAAGTGCACAGACAGAACTAATTACAATTTTGATTGTTTAAAAGTGCGTAAAATTTACTGGTTTTTGGGCGCGATCGCAAAATTTCGAAAAGCAACTAGTAGCTTCGTCGTGTTTGTCCGCCTGTCCGTGCGCATAGAAAATCTCGACCCGACTGGAAGAATTTTCATGAAATTTTAAGTTTTAATACCGGTCTAGATTTATGATAATATCTCGCTGTATTCTTCTTTGAATGGACAACTTTTCGGACGAAAGGTTTAGAGAAAGTGGAAAGACACTTTATGTTTAACTTTTTTATTTCGAAAGTTGTGCCGTTTAAGAGGTAATGTGTGTGGTATTACATGCCCTCTTAAGGGTATGTAATACCCAATAAAATGGGAAGTTTATGTCATAAGGTGGAATTGGAAGGAGGACTCTTCCGAATTACACTTCTCGTGTTTACGTATTGCAATTAGATCTGTATTCTAAGTCACGAAAAACGTCAGCAGGAAAAGCACGTAATCCGGCTGATGTTCGAACCGTGCTGCTGCTGGGCCGAAGTAACAGGTAAAGGATTTGAGCAGGGAAGAGGATGCTGTCTTTCGGAAAATGACACCATGTACATAATTTTGTAGGTACCAACATTTAAGAGGTACTTTCAGCTTCTATAATCAAATCAACTCCGAAATATAAATAGCCTCATTAGATACCATTAAATGTGAACGTGTTATAATTATATCCCGAAGAAGGAGTTAGCATTTTCCTCTGAAACGCTGATGTGTGTGTGTGTGTGTGTATGTATGTATGTATGTATATATATATATATATATATATATATATATGTGTGTGTGTGTGTGTGTGTATGCACACAAACACGCATATACATACATTCATACGGTACATACGTACATACATATGGTGCATACATACATACATTCATAGGTACATACATACACACACATACACACATAATACATACATACATAAATACACACACATACATACATACATGCATGCATACGGTACGTACATACACACACATTCATTCATACATACATACATACATACATACACACACACACACACACACACATTAATGCATACATAATACATACATAATACATACACACATACATATATACATACATACATACGTGCACCACCAATCTACGAGGCACCGAATTCCTGAATACTGTGATAACGTCACATCTGACAAGAGGAAACGAGTTTTGAGTTTGTCCCTGTAACCTTTAGAAACGAAAATCATCCGTCGTACAAACCAATGTCCTGGGAATGATGCATCTGACACTGTATTATTACATAATGTCACTGCGGTTTCATTTCCATGCAAACGTATTATTTCTTATTTAATGAATAAAACTGCTTGTAATTAGTTGGTAGACTGCCATTCAAACCTGTAGACTTATGGAAGCGGTCATTCTGAAACATCTCTGTTGTTTCTACATCCGTGAACCGTAAATCTGGCAGTGAACGGAATCGTGCTTTGTTTTGTTACCTAGCAGCGTAGTTTACATTACGTTGATTTGATACGAATGGAATTTTTTTCAACTCAAGTAGATATTTCTTGTTAAATAAACAGAATATAATGTGAACTTTGAAAGGAATCGTCTGCTTTATTTTGTGAATAAATTATGGTTGTTTATTTATGATAATGCTTCAATTACGAGTGTGTTTAGAGTCTCCAAAATAGGTGCGTCTGATGGAAATATAGTCGCGAACCAGAATACCTTTGAGGGATACTGTGTTAAATAATTCACAGGTAAAAGCATGTCCTAATTAAATATTTATAACTTAATATCCTGAAAGTCCCAGTAGCCCAACACATGAAAGTGTTGTAGCAAGTAGCTTCCAATTTAGCTGCTTTGGGAGAGTCCTCACTCATAACTAGGATCCCGACGATTTTAAACACTTGTTAACATTTGTTTGCTGAACATTACTTACGATCAGCTCCCTACATTAAGTGCGTCCACTGAGCTCATTGTGGGACGTCGTTTCCATCCGTCCACTAGATTTTTCCTTAAGCTAATAACTCTCTTTTGCTAAATGGCCTGTTATGGTCCACATTAAGTGCTATCATAAGATTTGAGATTTTCGCATCGGTACATATCCACATTGTAGTGTAGGTTGTTACACCGTGTTTTCTGGTATATGAACACAGGGCAGAAAGATGTAATATTTCGTGTGATGGTGTGGACGGACAGCCTCTGAAGTTCGCGCCCTTTCACGTGTGGTTTTATTCGTATTAGAATATTAAAGATTACAAAGGTAAATTGGCGTAGGGTAATATGATGTTCATATACATCTTCGTACAAATTTAGTTAGAACTCATTAAGAGGGACATAAACACAAACAGGATAACGTAAGGCTTGTAATTGTAAAGACGGTAAGGTAGCAAGAAACAACTGCTGCTGTAGTACTCTTCAGAGCAGCAGTTTTGCTGATGGTACCGGAGACTTAACTTATTATACGTTTGGAAGATAAATTCATGAAATAATTGCAGGATGTAACTCCAGTTTCGTGTCATTAGAAGTTGGTTCATTAGTCGTTGCTTTTTTTCCCCTTTCGTGCTGTCTGCCTTGTCGTATGTAAGAGGCATTGGAGCAGACTGTGAGCAATTAACATGAAAATCAATTTGTCTAGTCTGGAAATGTTACCAGATTGTTGAATTGGGTACTGAATTTCATGCTGTTAAAGGGCACGAATTAGAAGCACATGTATCGCAAAACTGTCTTCTTTCTAGGCCTACTTCTCTTGTTTTATAAGAAATTACAAGGTTGCTTACCTTGCATGCTTTTACCCTGGCAACTTCAGAACAAAACAGCGAATTTTAATTAAACCTTCTATAAGAAGAATGCTGTTTCAGGTCTGTGGTAGTCCAAACTTCTGCTGCGATGGACAACGTGGGAAAAGTAAATACAGTTAATAAGAAAATCATCAACATTGCACGCTAATACAAGTTTTGATCAAACCAGATTTATTATATTCGCCTTGTGCAAGAAAAAATTTTGGTTTAGTCCATACTTATTTTAGCTTGTAATGTTTCTAGTCTTCTTATTTATTATACATATTTGGCAGCTTTGAAATATTCCCGGAATCACTTTATTTCCGAAAACTACAAAAGAGTACAATAATTAAAGCTACATCTCCTTTAAAATAGTCCTCTTTTGCAACTATACACTTCTTCTAGCGACTCTAAAGGTGATGGAAACATTTCTGGAAGACACTTTGTGAAATAATTTTCAGCCTTTCAGTCGCATTCTAAATGATCTCAATTTCATCACAAAATCACCGCCCCTTCAATGCTGAGTTTAGTCAAGGGAAGAAGTAAAAAATCAGCTTTAGCCAGGTCAGGAGAGTATGGGGGATGCTCCAGTGTTGTCACATTGTTCTTTGCTAAGAAATCCTTGAGCAAAAGCGACTTGTGTGCTGAAGCATTTTGGTGAAGGAGAAACCAACTGTTGTTTCTCCACTTTTGAGGGCATTTCCTTCTGACCACTTGCCTAAGGCGACGAACCAAAGCATTAGACAAATTTCCCTCATGCAGCTATTCCCGTAAACTATGCCAGTCAATTCCAGGAACTTTTCGAAGCTACTACATATTTGGTCTGTAATATACACTGTTGTGATCCATCACCACAAGACTGAGTAAAATTTATCTTCTCTCGCAATCTCTACGTTTATAACCAGGCTTACAAGTGTACGAGGCTTGCGATACTATCCGAAAAATTTGCGAATAATTTCTAGCAGCTCGTTTTTATATTGTTTTATATAACCATTTTTGTTAAGTGATTAAATTAACCTGAAATTAATGAGATTTTGCATAAGACCTTGTTAGTATGCCGACGCATCTCAAGCCGTATAGTGGCAACGTCGTGGTCTGCACGTCCGACGAAACTTTGTCCAGTTATGACAGGGACAATAAGGTCGTCTTTTATCAACAGCGCCCTGGGAGAGTGTGGGGTTAACACAGCTTCATATGAAATATGTACAAGACGCTTTTTCAGGGGTTAAGTTGTCGAGGTATGAAGCTGACCTGTCAGCCAATATGAAGCCTAGTACTCGTCTGATATGTAAGCGGTGCGCGCGCACCTGCTTATCTGCGTAAAATTATTCTCCGAATAGAGAATTAGACGCTTATAAGTAAAATTTTTGCGTCGTAAGCAAACTGAAGTAACCGTTTAAAATAATTTGCGCTAGTTGATGTAATGTAAATCGCCTTTAGAAATTGTAACTTATTTGCGTCGACAAGTTTCAGGATAGAGAATCAAAATAATTAGTTTTCACAGCAGGACTACCATTCAGAAACAGTTATTTACACTTTAACAAAAGATTACCTCATATTTTCGTCAAGAACTGGATTAAAACATTAAAGTATCTCTAAACGCACACATTTCTGCCAAAGCGGATTCCCAACCTTACTCGGGAATTGTATTGTAGTAGGAGTATGTAATATTCACATCGTATTTTACATACACAAACACCTGATGATGGCATTGTAAGACCGATTCGTGTACTGAAATTATGACGACATAAATAACTGTTGAAAGTGAGTTGTTGTGTCGGTTCGTATGTTTTCCTTTTATGAAGCCCAGGTTTAGAATGAGTGGAGCTAAACCTACACTTCCCCATATATTTTACTGTTATGCACAGAAAAAAAAACTACGTGAACAATGATCACACAATTTATATATTTATTGTGTTCGGTAAAGACTAATGACTGGATCATTATAGGCAAAATGACCTTTCTCTTACTTGTTTGCTCCAGATAATTTAGGACGCAATCCTAGGCCTATTTAGTAGAAGAGTTTATTGGAGCTGTGATAATTACGCCTGTAAGGAATAAAAGGGCGAATTGGTTGTCGGATTATGTCTAGCCAGTGTGCTGTAAAACAATTACTCATTATTAGCATTGTGGATCTGCTTTGTCCTTTTCCTCCAGGATTGAAAATCTTTCTTCACTCATTTTGACAGAATTTGGCATCCACTTTTATGTCTGTTGATATCACAATATGGGTTTTACATTTCGGACATGCTGTTCAAATTTTATAGTCAATTGTTTTAATGATTAGTCAGGCTAAAGTCATGAAATGTTTGTGGTGCACCTACTCAAACTAATCTTCCACCACCTTCAACCTTTGTGTGTATATATTTCTCGATCTACGCTCTACAGATTTTTCAAGACACTTGATATGGGAGAGTTTTGTGAGGAACGGTTATTTCAGTTTTGGCTACAATAAAAAAAAAACCTAGTGCATATTTTATTTGAACACTATATGCATTTCTTTTACATTTTGACAAGAAGAGGATTTTTATTTTTGTATGTTTTCTTCTGGGTAATTCCCCGGCGTCTGAATTTTATATGCCGACGTTTCGGAACACTCTGTTCCATCTTCATAGGCCTATGAAGATGAAACAGACAGACTGTTCCGAAACGTCGATTATAAAATTCAGACGCCGGGAATTACCCAGAAGGAAGTATACAACATTCAGAACACGACGAAAGTTTGAAATCAAGACTTTTATTTTCTTAATTGAATGCTGTATTAAATTTGACTCTTGAAGTTAACTCTATCTTGTTACATATTATGCTGTCTCATAACCCTCGCAAGTGTACCAAGAAAAATTATAATGCATTTAATTCTACTAATTAATGGAGCATCAAGAGTTAGCCTTCATACATTGAAAATCTCATAGTCCATAACAGAGAGCACGAGCCTGAATTGCTGCACTGTGGACGCGTTAACCAGAATTGCTGTTCTTCTACTCTTACCTGTTATGTCATTCTCTACTGTTTTCGTGGTGCGTACGATTTGTAACTTCTTCATCATCCGACTGCTCTCTATAAATACATTTTAACCACTTTCTTCGTTCTCATAATTTACTTGTTCGTAGTGTCTCACATTCACACCTAATTAAAAGTGTTACAAAGTATTACTATGCTTGACTTCTAAGATTTTCCAAATTTTGTATTGTATGAAACCAGACATGTATTGAAATATATTTAGCACCATTTTTTTGTCTCCTCTCCAATACCGTTGCCTTAACACTTAAAATTCTTCTTGTTTATCCTTTTTATTCCACGAAATTCTTTCATGTTCCAAGGGATTTGTTTTTTAATTTTTATGAAGTTAAAAGTATTTTGCTTTGATGTGGATGTCTTCATATTATGTCCTAGATTTTTAATTATAACCGAAGTTTTGAGGATGTGGATTCATTTGACTGAAGATGGGGTCTTGTGGAGAGATTTTATGGACTCAGTAATGAGCTTTCCTGTTCCACGGGAGTTGGAATATTCTTAAACATCTGAGAGGCTAACAGCATCTCAAGAACATATGTACTATGTGAAGTAAGTTATTAATTATATGATCATTCAGATTCAGTAATTTTAACTTCATGGCGCCTGACTTTGTGTAACGATTTGATTTTTGAGGACTTTTTTTTTTTAGGAATTGCCCCGACTAATATTTCTCTTAGTTTTCTCAGCCGTTTGAGAAAAAATCCGAGATAATATACGCAGAAAGTTTAGAACCGTTTTCGCCCTAGTTCCAGTTCACCATACATAATAATCCTTGCGTCTCACTAGACTATAAAATATTTTCGTACGCAGCGGGTTCAGATAATCTAAGTTAAATAAAGTACTTCATATATTCCTCTATCCACTTGGCTTTCTCCATTTCAGAGCAGTTGTATGGACTATGTCTTTCATTGTTTTCCAAGTTTCCCTGTTCCCCCTTCACGATAATGCAAAGGAGTTTTCTTCCATTTTGGATTGACGAAGCTAGTGATTTTACATCGTTCCCAGCCATTACCTATGTATATTATAGGGCCGCCATTTACGAGGGATTATTCTAAACAGTTTGCTTCAGACAAGTGCTGGTGGGTATGTGTGTGTGTGTGTGTAATTCTCTCTGAACAGTAACTGTTGCACCTTACCACCTATCGTCCCTGGATGAAGCATAATGTACTAACAGAAGTAACTGTTGGAACGTATCTTTTGTAATAATGCGAAATACCCGTCAAAAAACATCTTACGAAGAGTGAAAGAAATTTTTATTTTCATTGTTACACCGTGCATGTTGTCGAGTCACTCAATTATTATACCAACTAATGCACTTATATAAAATTTACACATTAAAACACTAAAACTGCTCTGACATGTTTCGGCCCTAAGACTATCATCAGGGTGCTGTATTTCTTTGCCTTGCTAAAGTCACATTAAAACCAGTCATAAATTAACTTCGTTTTACTAGTTTTAGTGTTTTAATGTGTAAATTTTCTATAAGTGCATTAGTTGGTATAATAATTGAGTGAAAGAAATATTTTAAAACTTTTTCCCTTCCATTGTTGCTTCTAATTTTTTTTTTAGAATGCCCTTTATATCTATAGGGATTTTATCTATGGGAATTTGAATTCTCCCAAATTACCATTAATTTATTCCATAGTGTTTTGCCGTAACACTCTTGCAGCTTGTGTTGGATGTGTAATATTTTACGTAGAAAATCGTGTGGGAAGAAGGGCAGATGTTCCGAATGTAAAGCGGATATTGCATTTTGGATGTAGTTCGAACCCACTAACAAATTGTGTATAACTGGATTTAAAAGCCTGCAGTAAACAAATGGAACAGCGTGAAGGCGTCTGATAATACACATAATTTTACTGGATAATTGAATAAGTACGATCGATGTTTTATTGTTCAATATTATGCTCTTCCAACAGAAAAAAAAAGCTCGCTTGGTGGGCGGAGCTTCCTGGAAATATTTGTGATAAAAAGAGAAGAAATGTGTAATTTGTTTTTATTTAAATTTTAATGCGAATTTTTGAAGTGTAGGCGGTATGAAACCTGTGAAATCGACGACCGTATTTTTTTTTTTTTTGCACAGGGAGACTTACAGAATTTTAGATACTTTTATTAGGGTATAATACTAAATAGGTTTAATCCATTACTTTCCTGTCACTTCTCGTAATTGCACTACAGTGTTCCACTGTATGACTTCATCAACCGATACAATTCCTTTAGCGAGATCGGTAAAGAAGCAGCTATGTATTAATATCCGTGACACAGTAAAAGTAGGTAACGTGGAAAAACCTTAAATTGGGTTCTTCTGCTTGAGATTCAATGTTCGGGTTTCTGGCCATGTCACTCCAAAAGGCCTGGCTCTCTGTCCCGCGGGTGTTACGCTTCGTTTGTTACTTTCAGTTCTTCTGCGATTTAAACCTGGATGACTGCATGAAATGTTGTGTATATTATTTCTGATAAGCTACAATATCTCTGCTCCTACTGAGATAATGTAACGATATCTAAATTGCGGATGGATATTGCACTTAAAAAAAAGGCGAGAGAACGTTCATGAATTCCCTTTTAAACTGAAAGGGTTTTGTATACAAATTGAATTTTAACATGCATGAATTTTATCATGACACGTGGAAAAAACATGCGGCCTTTTAAGCCTAGGTTTGTGTAATCTCTTTGTAATTTTATAAAATCGACACTGACGATGACTGTGTGCAATGACCGAACCGTATCGCAGTGGAGCATAGATCAATATAAAAGAGAATTTTGGTATAGACTCTATGATTGTGTGTGTGTGTGAGTATTTTAGGTTTTCTCAGCGGTGCAGTTGTTTCCATTTTTTTGGGATATGGCGCTGCGTGACTGGGTGATTGGCGCGTGACTTTTCGACACAACGTGATGGTCTCATTTTGAAGGATCGAAATGTCTGATACAGAATGACTGGACGTGTTTACTTTCTAGAGGATAATGGAACTCGGAAGAGGAATCACTATCTCACACTCTGTGGAGAACTATTTTCGGAAGGGTCTATGGACCTGTCGTATGACAGAGTAGGCCAGCGGAATGAGTGATTGAATGAATGAATGAATGAACGAATGTTTATATTTTATATTAAGTACAACTGGGATGTATCTATTAAAACTTAAATAGAGAGAGGAATATAAGTGTTTGGTTTATATTTAGCCACGTAATTAAAAAAGTCTTAAATTAATTGAATGAGAAAATATAGAGAAAGAGTGACCTAGGATAGTGCCCTTATGGCTAATTCTGTTAACACTGTCCTTACTATTATCACAACCTGTCATCCTAGGCTGCTGAGATGGTTGGATTGGTCGTGGTGGTCTGCAGGGTATCGCAATCATTTCGCTGTACGTGACGCTTAGTGGCTTCTGCTTGTGACGACACATTAAAAGTTAGGGTAAAAGGAGAAACCTCAGACAGGAAATGAACTGGTACAAGTCATCGTGATTGGCCTGCTTTCATTTGAAACAGCTTTAAAATGATATGGAAAGCAGCACACGTTGTTGTGAGAAGAGTTTTCTTGTGCGTAGGATGGTGCAAGAGGCCATGTAACTCAGCAAGCCGCAAGTACATACGGAATATTATGGGGGAAGCTAAACCCATCACGGAAATGCGTAACGTTTTAGACTGTGACCCATGTTGACATAACAAATGTTACCCAAAACTGCAAGTAAATGAAACCACAAGATTTTCAGACATATCTTGTGGTAACTGCTATCAGCAAAATCTTCAATGACAGGGCTTTTAATCAAATACAAACATTTGTATGACTGTGAAGATTATACTGTTTTGGCTGAAAGTAATCATTGTCTTGAGGCTCATTTCTAACCAATTGTTGAAAGCTGCGATTGGGATTTCCTACTGCTCTTTCTATGCCAGAGAAGTTAAAGTGGAACAAGAGAGATTTGTGTACAAACACGGAAGTATAATTGTGTTTTATCCTGCAGGGTAGAGAAACGTAATTTCTCTCAAGAGAAGTTACATCTAGTCTCTTAATTTTAAGAAACAGTTGCCTTTTGTAATCTCTGGATGTTACACAGTACGGTATATCTCTACAGGATTTTTTTGTGAGAAGGGAACAATAGAGACGTCTTTTCAACCTGTGACAGTCACGTTTCTCGCTTCTAACAGGTCTGAGTCAGGCATCGTGTGGATTTTTGTAGCGTTTTATCCTATAATTGAGACAAAAGATTAAAAAATTTGAATGCATAAGTTTTTATAAATTCTTGATTGTTCTTGTGGAAAATCTCGCCAACATTGAGAACTAGAGAGTGCAGTACCTCCACGATGTTCTCTTGCACTTGATAGATATATGGAAAAAAATATTCGTAACTGCAGTGAATAAGTACAAAATATTAATATAGCACCCCATATATAAAATGAACAGTAAAGGCAGGAAGCTTGTGAGGGACTGGTGGAATATCGGTTGGAACACGTCAAGAGAAAGAAGTTCTTAGAAACAGGCGTATGTTGCATTATGCATCTGTAAGGGTTCAGAGTAGGAATCAATAATAAACTTCCGGAAGAAAATGAAAAAGCCTCTGCTTAGGTGAAAGTAGAGAAATCCTTTAACGGTTGAATAAGTAGCTGTTAGAAACATTCGATCTTGCTCCGCGCTGCCTTTCTTAAGTTAACGCATTAAACCGAGTGGTTTCTATGCGTGGGTTACTCTCCACTGGAACATTAAAAATTCTAAGCTTTCTGCAGGGAGTATATTTTATATGGTTCTCAGAACATGGCGCCATTTACTTCCTACGTGTAGTTCATACAACGTTGCTTGTGGCTGAGGCTTGCTGGTTTTTCTGTAGGAAAGGGTTAATAATTTAAACTTGTTCCTTTGGTCTTGTCCGATGTCCCAGTTCCATGAATGTTAGGACAGCTTCGGAGACGGACTTGATAAATTATGATTAGCAGGTTCCGATTTTCTTTTATCCAGTTCTTTCTTCTTTTAAAATATCATAAATCCTGTCGTCCAGTATCTAGTAATCGTGATTTGTTTCTCGGAAGGGGAAAGAGATTATTGTTTCCTCCAAACCATCCAGGGACCGCAGTAGCACAGTGATTAGGGTGCTTTGCTACAAATCGGAAGGTAGCTGGTTCGATGCCAGATGGTGTCATTGGAATTTTTCATTGACATAATCCTTCCGATCGCACTATGCCCTGGGGTCGACTCAGCCTCTAACAGAAATGAGTACCAGGAGTATTTCCTAGGGGTAAAAGCGGCCGGTGCGTAAGGCTGACAACCTAACCACAATCCTGTGCCATTGTCACGTAATCTGGGAAACTTAACTTCCTGGAATCCTCTGGGCACCTCGGGCCTGTAATGGGACTGATTTTACCGAACCATCCACACAGGACACCCAGTATCAAATTCCGTGAATAGTTGTGGCTCTCTCTTCAATGGTTAAAGCGGTCAGAGCATAAAGCTGACAAGTCTCCTGCTTTAGCGCCAAAGTTAAAGAAAGTGTAAAGTTAAACGCCCACTCTCCACACACCTTGATGACGGGCATAGGGCGAATTCTTAGAACTCCTACTTAACTCACACTGTATCTCTTGAACCCAAGTTTCATGTACAGGCCCTCCAACCACGTCGTTGTAATGTGCACCGAAATATCTCGTATCCTAAAACCATCAGTTAGATTGGAAACTGGATTGTTTCTAAGCCAGGGTTACACAATATCCCTGGCACCATGTCGCCAGGGCGATTAAATGATGTTAGTTGGCGACTAATGTGTTTCGGTCCTCAGTATGTAACTTGCTTCATGCTATAGTCTGGCGCCTGTAGTTTAGAAGTGGTTGCCAAATTTTTGGAAAATTTGTGGAGCCCTGTTCGATGTTACTTAAATGTTACTGTTGTGTCTTTTACCACCATTTTATATTAAATATTACTTTCGAAGTATGGTAAGGTAAAGTGATCCCGTAACAGACCCGGTGTGGCCCAGAGGGTGGGTAAAGTTATAGCTCTACTCTTTCTTGGCCGCGGCACTAGAAGGGGGTGAGTGATCAGCAGCACGCCCCGGCCCCGAGAAAGACCCGGTAGCCTTTTTACAGGAGGCTGGGTGGGGCCCATGGCCGGTCTGGACAGGCGGAAAATCTCGTCCCCACCGAGATTCGATCCCGGACCATCCAGCCCGTAGTCAGTCGCTATACCGACTGAGCTACCCGGCCCGTTCGAAGTATGGACAAGTGTTAGTTTTCTGCAACTTTCTGTAATTGTATCTATCATTTGTTCTGTGCCGGCAAAGTCATGTGTTAGTTTTTTTCTGAAGCGATATTTTCATTCTGACTTTATGGGCTGCTTAGTGTAAAGCATACATTCGTCCGAATGAGAAATGATAACTTGATCTTTGTTGTGAAAAGATATTCAGTGTATAATCTCAAATGAAATATTTCATTATGGCTGCGAGAAGGTGTTGTGGCAAGCGATCCCGGGTGACGAATTGTGTGAAGCAGAACGCTTTCGGAGAAGAGGAGTTTGGCTTGACGGATGCTCTAACAAGTCTTTCCGCGACTCTCCGGTAGATCTTGACAAATAACGGAATTACGTCTCTGTGGGAACTACAGAGCTAAACTTTCAGCCCAGTCTTATGTTACCAACGCTCTGTACTTACAAAAATCTCCAGAGGGATTTGTTTCCCATTGCAATGTAAAATATAAGACACACCAAAAGCGGTACTGTATTCGAATCCTTTTCATGTCTCGTAAATGTTTCACGTGATGGCAATGAGTTTAATGTGAAGAAATGATGGTTTTGTACTTCTACACGGTATCTATTACCTGATTTTAAGAGAGTGAAATGAAGAGAAATTTTGAAGTATAGCACTACGTTTGAGGATAATAATGAAAGTGATCTTACAAGCTTCGCGTATGAACTCACTTCTGTTGACTCAGAATAAGGGCAGTATGTCCTTATTGTGAAAGCTGTTATAAACATTCGATGTTTAAAATCGCAGTGCTTTTCTTGAGCCTTTGTGTGTATATCAGTACGTATGTACAACATGTTCTGAGTTATTGGGTTTCCGTGTTAGGATCATTCCACGGTTGCTCCGTGGTCTTTCATTTGTTACCGATGACATAAAGTCTCTGCAACTGATAGTGTCTTTACGTAACACAGAATCATGACTGAAGTTTCTTAAGAGAAAATGTGCGGCTTTGTGGTTGTTGTGAAACGATAAGATAACTGACCAAGTAGCTTTGATCCTTCTCTTTGTGGTAGGCATTTTATTCCGATTAGTCATAAGTACATAATGAACATCTGCTGAACAACTAAAATGGGATGGACGAAAAGGATTAAAATATGAAGTGAGAGAGAAAACCAACAAGATGCAACAGTTAGATGTTTATTTTCAACAATTTCTCAACATGTTTCGGGCATCATTATGCCCATCTTCAGGAGAACAAGACGTATGTTACTGCATG
>Ga0131853_10015892_pt1 | contig 13754 bp, 4 predicted proteins | sample TergutLab28metaG_FD_92764 | JGI IMG/M metagenome (GOLD analysis project Ga0131853, IMG submission 92764) | Labiotermes labralis P1 segment gut microbial communities from Petit-Saut dam, French Guiana - Lab288 P1 (version 2) (version 2) | ecosystem: Host-associated > Arthropoda: Insects >... | reverse complement strand
CCCTCCTCAAACCCCCCCCACGACATATTGTGTTTTTAACCCCCCTAAATACGCTGTCGGTAGGGTGGGGGGGGGGGGGGGGGGGGGGGAAGGAGAGATCTTTTTTTCCGTTGACATTACGGGACAACATTTCATTCCAAAACTTCAAATACTGGCACTTGAGGTTTTCTCACCCAACCAGAACACATTCAGTAATGTCTAATGAAATTCTGATTATTTATGTTCATTCTTAGGCGCGTTCGCAAAATTGCGAAAAGCGGCTATTAGCTTCGTCATGTCTGCTTATCCGTTCGTCCGTCTGTCCGAATGGAACAACTCGGTTCCCACTGGATGGATTTTTATGGAATTTGACACTTCAGTATTTTTCGAAAATCTGTCGAGAAAATTCAAGTTCCGGTATAATTTGACAAGAATAACGGGTACTTTACGTCAAGTCCAACATATATTCTTGATCATATAATCCCTGCAAGTTAATGATATGACATGATATTAACGGCAATTGGGTTTCCACCCGGTGACTGTGATCGGTAAAATTGTAAACAAATAGAACTATATACATATGGTGAAACAAAACACCAAACAATGCAATAAAACAGGACGCACAAAATAGAGAGAAAAACATACAAAACAAGAAAACAAGTATAAAACGAATAACTTAAAAAATACAACAATTATTTAGGGCAAAAGACCTAAGCAAACAGCAATGAGACAATGAAACAATAAGACAACAAAACGTCATACTGTACAGTAACTCAGATGCGAACTGCATAACTGTAACTCTGTGATAAAACACCCATTCTACCAGAGATCTTCACTTCACGTCACTTCACTCCCAATTTTTCACTTCCTTCCACTTGGTTATCATCACGCTTCAAATCCCTGTACGTCACTTCACTTCACTTATTATTACTTTCCTAACACTATTTCTATTTTAAATATGTGTTCTACTGGGGAAAGTCTGTAGTGCATCTGCATACGCTCGTAGTTGGTTCCACAGTCTGATGGTGCTCTTTACGAAGGAAAATTTCCCGATGTCTGTTTTTTTGGTGGCCTTAATTTTCCTATCACGATCATCCCTGTTCAGGTAGCATGGTCATTGTAACCTGTTCCCTAGAGCTTTCCGTGCCCGTTCTCCGGAGTACGCCTTGCAAAGGGCGAAAATGCGCGCTCTCTTTCAAACCCGCGCCACATTTTCCCAGACCGAAACGTTCGTATGATTTGCAAATTTAGCCGCTTTCTTTCTCACGTGGGTTAACGTTGTTTTCTTACCTTACATGTACGGATTCCAGCACGCAACTCCATATTCGAGAATCGGACGCACTTGTGACCTGTAGGCTAAATTTCCTGTTTTGCTATTTCCCTTTTTCTGGTTACGCATTATGAAATGAAGTGCTTCTTGGAATGAGGAATGTTCCAGACAGATTTGTAAAGAAAGTCAAAACATACATCATATTTTATAGCTTTTTGTTTCGAAAATCTTGCCGTTTATGAGATGATGTGGAAAAATATGATAGAGCTGGGCAGGCCACAGTTGACAATGTGAAGCACGCGCATTGCATGCTGGACACCGACGCTATAAATACACCCTCAGGATATGTAATAATCATTGCTTTTCCACTGCAGCAGTGGTTGCAAGAACGCGCCTCAGTGTTACGTTATAGAAACATTGCTTGCCTTGCTTATTATTGTCTTCGTTGTTATCCGTATTTAGTAAGAATATTTAGACTAGAAGGGAAGAATGAACAGAAATGAAGGAGATGGCACAGTGAGGAGCTGAATGACTCCGTTTACACTTCAATAAACAAGGTCAGATCTCACGTTCTCATAGATGTAATATGAGGATTACTGTGATAATTCTCATAACAATACCGACAGTTAGGGTGAACATTCTTTCTCCATCACTGGAGATATAAGCATAAGGTTCCTCCGAAGATTCAGTATTCATCCACAAGATTATACTGCATCACATTTCGGATGGTAACAATTTTTAAATATTATATGGCAGCGAAATCAAGATGGAAGGGCACGATATGCAAGATATACGATGCATGTAGAACGTAAAAATAATCCTAGTCAGAGTAAATTAAGAAAGAGACCACGTTGAATACCTAGGAGAAGCTTAGTGCATAATATTAAAATTGATCATGTTTGTGATCATCATCATCATCCGTCACGAGATAGGCATTGATAAGCCTATTTCGGCGTATGGATTATAATAATGTGTTGCGGACTTCATTATGTGTGGCTCATTATGTGGCTCATTATGTGGAACTGCGCTTCGGGGATATTTGTTCTGACGTTTCGAAAGACTATAGTGTCTTCATTTTGGGGATCAAGCAGTCCAAGATCGAAGGTGGAGATTAAGACTCGACAATCCTTTGAAACGACGGGAAATGTTTGCCCAAAGACATATTGTCACTTCCCCGAAGACTTCAATTTCCAAGAGTTCTGCTTTACAGTCTGGTGTGTTTCTGCGCCCCTAACATCTTCTGATTCAGCTTCGGTTTTCACCCTTCGTGTCCAAGGCGCAGTGCGTGCCCGAGAGCCATAGCGTACTGGAGCTGCCCCGGTTTATAAAGATCACAGCGGATTTAGACATGGCTGTTGAAAAATATTTGCAAAACACGTTGGCCCGTTGTGTGTTTATTAGTAAGGGATCTCTGACCAGGATTAAGGAAACCGTAACAGCGGGAAAGGCTACGATCTTAATACTTTCTTTCTACAAATCTTGCGAAAACTGAAATCCTCCCTATGGAGTAAATCCACATGGAAGATACATGCGTAGATGTTGTATCGCCGGCCGTCTTTTAATGTTCATGATCCCTGACGAAGGTTATACAAATACCAAGCTTTCTGAAGTATATTCTCGCTTAATCTTTCGTTTTACGCTCTAATATTTGTGGCATTTAACGGCGTAAAATGAACTATATAGTTTAAACTAGGCAAATTACGCAAGTATGAATTCTCATAGACGAACTACAAGAAATTTCTGTCGATTTTATAGATTTTCAGACGAAATGTCTATAAACTCTCTTAAGTGATTTCGGAAAGTCTACAGACAGACGGACAAACAGACAGAAAAACAGACACTATCCAATCGCAGTTTCTACATTTTTCTCTTAGCATATCGGACTTAACACAGCCTCATTTTTAAGCTGAAATGCACACAATTAAAGTCTAAATCTGCGCTGAGTTAGCAGATAACTATACCACCATTAGAATTCATATTAAGCGTCATAAGCTCTTAGAGATGCAATATGTAATGTTATTGGGGATTAGATCTTTACCTAACTAGTAACAAAAAGGCAATAACTGAATTTATTTTCTTTTTCCATTTGTTATACTCTTCGCGTTCTGGTACATTCTACCGACATTGCTGATTACGCAGAAACTTTCTAATGTAGCTCAAAAGGCACACGTGCTTGTCCTATTTGACAGAGACATCGGACTTTAGCTATCGAGTTTTCATGATCTGAAAGGCTTGTTGAAGGCTCAGAAATGTCCTTTTGGTTCAATGTTAATAAAAATTCCAACCAGATGCAACAGTATGCCGATATTCATTTATTGCAAAGTCACTCTACATGTTTCGGGTGTCACAGCACCCATCATCAGGAGTACCGGAGGCTGGGGTTACAGTTTTTAGTACTCCTGATGATGGGTGCTCTGACACCCGAAACATGTAGAGTGACTTTGCAGTAAATAAATATCTGCATACTGCTGCATCTGGTTGGATTTTTATTAACACTGAATTATGATGCACGGAACCATGAGCTTAAAAAAATCCCTTTGTTTCTCGAATGCGGAGCCGATACATTAGAAAGAATTCCTAACTGTCTGTACAGTGATCTGCTCCGAATTCTACACTGATATTGTAAACAAACCTTGCATGATTCTAAACTTTCCTACAGCAAGTTGTAGTTCTGGAAAGAAATTATAACACAGCCTTTCCTTGAAATGTTTGAATTTATACAGTGCGGTTTTATAAGAGAGATGCCATCCCAAGACCTCATGTAATTCAATACCAGTTTTCCGTAGGAATAAATATAAAGCATGGGGAATGCATTCTCGAAGAGCCTAAGTCTACAACATTATAGCGTATTTCTGCATTTTAAACACATCTTTTGAACTCATTATAAGTGAACAAATAATATACGTTAATTACACAAAGAAATTTTTAATTAATATGGCACCCTGAAAAGTAATTGGAAAATATTTTCTTATTCCGACTATACTTTATGAATAGGAGATGTCACCGACGCTTAATTAGGACTTTGTCGGTTCTTATTTGATATTTCAGGCTTGTCTGACAGTTTAATCTAATTGTTTGTATTTAATTTATAAGGAATTTTGCGCATTAAGTGAGAAATTATTAATATTTTATATTTCAGTATTTCAAATTTCTATTAAAATGATCGCACTATTCACTGTTTCGTAAGAAACTAGACTTAAAATTTCAACATCGGTATTCAGTTCCTGTGTAAATTCTAGTAAATCTTACCTATATCAGACATTAAAATTTAATAATTCTTTGACGTAGTTTGTATGAGGCTTTGTTTGTAATATCTGTTCAAAGTTTTAAACTCCTTTCCTCAATTGGTCTTCGGTTGTAGGCAGCAAGCCTAACAAAAAATAAAGATCTGTCACTCGACTAAGGTGTTGTAATACTTTCCATCAAAAAGTATTCTTCAAAAATTCCCACTTTAGAATATTTTCCAAAAACAAAATAAGGGCCCTAAATTAATTGACAGTAATTTTTGCTTCCGCCACGGAAGAACGCATTGCTGTCATGTTTGTTAAATATATGGTGGTCAGTAGAGAAAAGTACTGTATCAAAAGCTGTAAATTTTTAGAAGATTTCCATAGAAAGTTTTGGGATTCTGCACTAATTGCGGCAATACCACTTTCATATCTGGCATTGCCGCCATGATGGTGTAAATGAAAGCGAGAAATAAAAAAGTTGAAATTTGTGGCGGACGATCGTGATATTAACGTTCCATTCTTCTTAGAATTGTGAATTAGCCCCTGTATTTCTAGGCAACCTCCATTTCATGGTAACATTTACAAACTCATGTCGCATGCTCTCGAACGTAAACACTGCATTTCCCGAGTGGCTTTTTTTTTTTTAAATTCATATCTTACGGAGTGTCCTGCGTGTACTTGTGTGTGTGTGTGTGTGTGTGTGTGTGTGTGTGTGTGTGTGTGTGTGTACAGTTATGGTCATGACATTTGCCCGTGTGCCCTATGCGATAAGAAAGACAGACCGAAATTAAAAACATTGAATGGGATTCGGAACGCCTCCTCTATTGCCCAGACACAACTCTTCTGCTGTGTTGCCCCATCAACATGTCCCTGCAGCACATTAGCCCGCGACGGTACACCTGCAGCCGTCCATTTCGAAGTAAGATACTAGTCTACACAAAAACATCTCTCAAATTTGTACATGTAGTGTTTAAGCTGATAATAAACCTATACTGAAACGACATAAAGTGATTAAATTTATAACATTGTGATTAACCCTTAAAAGGCCGAGTTAAATCCCATCTGCCCTTTGTTAGCATTATTCGGAGCACACCATATTCTCCACATTAGCAGGATAAGGGTTAAACGACGAATTATGCTATTTTTCGTGCGTGACTTCTGGTGCATTTGTAATTTGGGTTTACTCTCTTGATGTGGCCATACAACATGGACAAAAGTGTGTCGAGGGGCTGCAGAGTCGAAGCAATGAATACCGACGTATATTTCCTGGAGGTAAAGCGGCCGGAACGAGAAAATGACCACAGACATTCAATTTGTCCGGAAGTTTAGAATGAGTGGAACTATACCTCCTCTAATCCAAATAATTTATCGACGTGGGCTAGGATAGATTTATTTTCATCGTTGTCTTACATAGGCTAAGATATGGTAAAAACATGCGTACAGATAGATAAAGTTGAAGACGCGTTGGGAAGGCTTGGATTCGAATCACAATAAACCAAAATGTCATTACAATTCTGGCTGAGATACTAATTGTTCACATTTCTGTCTGACGTTTGCGGTAACTTAATTGTAATGTGACTGCGGTTATGCGTTGTTCAAACTTCTTTATTTAAAATTTCATTTAGATTTGCACTCGAAGAAGGATATTTACAGTTTAGGGCATCAGATTTCAGACCTTAATTAAATTATAGGCTGTTCTATGGTCAGCAATGTTGCTTCATAAGAAATGCTCTCTTGTTTTCATTTATCGTCAGTAGTTCGAGTAGACACGTCAGGAATATCTTAGCCCTGATTCGTTTTTAGGTGTTTTATTTGTTGTGCAGTTTTAATCATGCAACCAATTCCTCATATTTTTTTAGATTCTTTGGTTTAAATTTTCTTGATTCACGAATGTTTGAAATAACAAAGGGTTCCCGAAGCAATAGACTCACTGTCTCAAGTAACATTCCACATACCAGCTCATATGCGTAAATCGGGAAGGGCAAGAGGTGGTATCCTCCCAATAAATTTTTAATCTAAACTTTCAAGAGGTGCAAATAAAAAATTGGGGCAAGTGTGGGGAAAGTGAATGTATTTATCTATGTATATTAAGAACTGGTTCAAACCAAACTTCACCACTTTCTAGCTTGGCTCCTCCATAAATTAAAGTTCCTAAAGCACATGGTAGACTTTGTCCCTTCTCCCCCTTCCAATGTTATTAGCTAAGTTGCGCCTTTGTACCAGCTTATGCATAAGGCGTCTAATTATAAGCATTCTTCTAGAATATATGCCATTTGCCGCCATGCTAACCTGGTCGGTTGGTCACTGCCTATATTATGTCCTGCCACATAACGATGATCACTCAATTAACGGCCAAATGGGGGAACCATGTCGAAGTTAATTTTGATTTCTTCATTTCTTTTTTTCAGTAATTAAGCTTGTGTTACATGACGCCATCAGATAATACTAAAACCACCTAACAAGATTTATATATGACGACATGTTAGTACAAGACAACTGTAATGAACATCACTGTCCTGACCTGAGTGCACAGATGTACACGTCGACACGTCAAACTAGGACATGATTTTCAATAAACGTGCTGCAAATCTTGAAGAATTTTGGATCACTTCGATGCAGAAGAATTATTTAACTCTATTCTGATTTTTTTTAAGGAGAGAATTGTAGGGTATATGAAATTTCCCGCAACATCTCAAAGATTCTACGAATGAATAATGCCTAGATTAATTCCTGAATTGCTACTGCAGTACTGCAATCACTTTGAACTATAAATATCTCTTTTTTGGCAGTTTTCTAAAACTCGGTCACTTGTTATTAAAGCGGCAAATTTAACAACAGAAAATCTTCATAATCTCACGCCACATCACCAAAGATCAATTTTAATAAAATCGCCTCCTAATACGAGTTCCCAGAATGGCTTTTCCTTGAGGTTTCCTGATAAAGACGTACAGTATACGTATAAGAGCCTGTCATGTTCCTGTTATTTTAACTAAATCAATTCTCTTTTTATTGTTATTTACGTTATTGTTATTGAAATTAATTATTTAATTTATGTATTAATTTGTCAAATGTATGTTTTTTTCTGTGACAACACCATTTCAAACTCCAGCGGGCCAGCAGACATGGAAATATTAGATAATGTAGAACGTAAGTAATTACAGTTCCAAATTTCCTTGTCTGTACCTAATTTAACTAAAATGTTCAGTTACGGACGAAGTATCTAGACATTTTGTGGAATGAAGATTGAATAACGTGACAGTGTTACCTCGACTACAAGAGAAATTCGCCTATTCCTAGTCAGTCAACGTCTACAATAATAATTCACATATCAACTTCATGGTTTCTGCACCAATGAAGGCTGAACAGAAATTATTACTTTATAATGTCAAGTTGCAGTGAAGTCCTAACATAGCTCAGTGTCATGTCTGATATATTTCATGTGGATTATAGCGAAAATTTGAATATGCATCCTAGTGTTACGAAAGGAGTGAAGGGAAACGTGGTTTGCAGTTGCCAGTAAAAAAGCAGAAGTTAACGCTTGCACGGAGGATAAAAACGGAGACGAGAGGAGAAAGAAGGAAGTGAAGTAAGAAGTGCAGGGGTATAATAACGCGACTAATGAGCGGTTTTTATGAGGTGATGAAAAGAGTGACGTCACTGCAGAGCAAGTAAAGGAATGCTGCCGTAGTGGTGTATGGTAATGAGACAAGATGGCGTGTTGCCGGAATCTCGTCCGTAACGACTAGCGGGAACGAATTCCGCGTTTACATCGCTTGGGGCTGCATTTCCAGAAGAAAAATCTTTAGTTTCTTGGCTGAACTAAAAGCAGCTTTCAGTATCACTTCTACTAAATTGGAATTACAGCAATCTTAGCTACATTATCGCGCTTATTTTTAATTGCAGATTGGCCAAATGCACTACTTCTGCATTTCCTGGTTACATCATTTCCGGCTAATTCCTGCAGCTAATTTTGACAGCCGGAACTCAGACTCCAAGCATACAAGTTTGCGTGAGACATAAAAGTATAAGATATGATCCAGTATGGGCTTTTCTCCTTCTGTGGTACAACTGGAGCCTAGACCACCTCGTTCTAGGGGTTTCCAGATCACACACATCTAGACACCTACACACGGTAGGGCTCTTCTGAAAGAGTGTTCAGCCCGACGCAAAGATCTCTACCTGACAATACACAACATTCACAAGAAAAGACATCCATGACCTCGGAGGATTTCAAACCCTCAATCCTAGCAATAGGATGACCACAGTCTTATGACTTAGACCAACGGCCACCCCGTTAAGGACGTAGACTTCTCTGAAGGAGCTGCACTTGCAGGAGATATAGAATAATGATTATGTAATGTGCAAGACAGTACAATCACAATTAAATATAGGGTTATAAGTGGCGATTCAAAAGATATTGTACTCATGTACTACAAATGATAAAAGCGCCTCATTTTTAATATTAGGGACTACGTGGCTTCTGAAACGCACGGTGACCAACCTTTGCGCCCTCAAACAATGCTGTTTTAATTTTCGTTGTTGTAACATTAAGTATTAAGAGTTTGGCTGTTTTATCTTTTATGGTGTAGATGCACAGAGACTTTTGGCTCATTCCATCCGTTTCTTTAAGTGCAGCATGACATAAATCCACGTCACAGGTCATTATATCAAAACTTAACAATAACAGTTGCTCCAGTAATTATGTTCCCTTATGGAACCAGGCGCTTTATCGCCGCGTATAGCAATGATTAATTCTTCAAATTTTCTTGGTTACTCAGGATCATTTCACAGACGATTCCGTGCATGAGGAGTGTGACACGAACCGTGTCTTGTGCAGCTGCAGGTAGTTTCCCACCTTTTATTTGGGAGGCCTGAGTGAAATCATGAATATCCACACTTATGGTCCGGAGCCTACAGCTTCTTCTGCTGAACGGCGCGGTCACAAAAAGTCCTTTGTGCCTTATCTTACGTTACTGCAGTCTATTCCAGTCACGAACAGCCTCTTTATCTACCACCACTTTAATATGATATTTCGGTTTATGCCTGCATCTTTGGAATAACCTCTGCAAATGGGTATTTATGACCAGAATTGTGCATATTTATCCGAATGCATATTGCGTAGCCTGTTCAACTTCTTCTCCTTTATTTGTTAAAGTAAAGGTAAAGCAGCCCCGTTACAGGCCTGGGGTGGCCCAGAGGGTTCCAGGAAGTTAAGGTACCCAGATTTCATGACAACGGTACAGGATGGTGGTAAGGTTGTCAGTCTTAAGCACTGGCCGCCTTTACCCCCAGGAAATGCTCCTGGTACTCATTTCTGTTAGAGGCTGAGTCGACCCCAGGGTCATATTTGTTAAAGTAACAGTATGTATTGAACAGAACAAACTACGCATCAGCTATTCAGTAAGTAATTTTTCCATCCTATCATTTTCAAAAATTCTCAATCTAAATATCTGGTCTTCCCTCACTGTGATAGAAAAAGTAATTTTTTTGTCTGTACGAAATAAAGAAAACGAGATTTTGAAGTGTCTAATTTGAAAATATTCGCTTCGTTACGTGGGCTGTTTTTGTTTTGAACACAGTAACATATAGAGTTTAATACTACAGGCGTCTCCTCCAAACGGCATATACCCACTTCATGGTGTGAATATTTCGCTGTTCGCTGTTGCCTATCCATAAGCTCTGTAACAGAATTCTCACACGCTTTGATGTATTCAGTTCAACTGTACGTGCATAAGTTTTGAGACTGCAGAGATTCACTGGTTTGTTTCCGTTTAAAGGTCCACACTTCTGTCTGCCCACCGCCGCATGCATGCATAATATTGCTCGCATTGCAAAACACCGCACCAAGCCTGTTCAGGCCATTAGCCACTGGCGCCATCACTGTTAAAGCGTTCAGTCATTGCTGTGCTTCACTCGGCAGTCAGTTCGTACTCCATATAAACTGCGTGTTTGTGTCCAACATTTCAGAAATATAGACCAGTTTTTCTCAAACTGAGTTCCGCGGAACCCCAGGATTCCGCAACGGGGTGTCAGGTTTCTAATAAAACAAAAATGTGTAACGGTAGAAGAGTTTTAATAGCGGTCCTAAATTTGTTTTTATGAATTAACATTTGTTTAGTGCCGTTAGACACTTATCATTCCGTCACCGATAACACGCAGACAATCAGTCGCAGCTTCAATCCAGAAGCTCCCTGATTCTGCAATCCAGCCAGTCAGCACAGCTCGCCATGGACATGGTCGTTATGTTAGGCGAAACGATCAGTTATCGATCAGTGTGAAGTTCGTCGTTGAGTTTTAAGCGTAATGTGCATACACGTACAGTATAAACAAGTTCTGGGATATAATTTTATCAATGACTTATTGAGAACAGGGAGTGATACTCAGCGAGTTCTGTAGCTAATTTTAGGTTTCTTTGAACCAAAATTGTCTGAGATACGTGGATCTAGAAGTATGGTAGGCCTACACAAGAGGCTGTACTAGATATGTTACAAACATTTGCATGTGTGTGTGTGTGTGTGTAGATTGCAGCGAAACTGAGATGGTTTAAACGTTAAATCACGAGTCAGTAGCTCTCCTTATCATTATGTGTAAAACGCACATTATAAATAAACTTATATCTAACAAATAATAATCTTTTTTATCTTAGTAACTAACAAACTTGATGCACAAACTTTTTTGTTTTACAGTAAGTTTATTTCATGCCTCTACATGTTTCGAGCATATGTGCTTATCGTCAGGAGGTCAAAATTGCATTACACAGCCCCTGGTATCATCATATCTATAGGTGGCCATCCCGCGCTCAGGTTGAGAGATTTATGATGATACCAGATGCTGAGTAATGCAATTTTGACCTTCTGATGATGAGCACATGTGCTCGAAACATGTACAGGCATGAAATAAACTTATTGTAAAACAAAAAAATTTGTGCATCAAGTTGGTTAAATACTGAGATAAATATACTGAGAAGCACGGTCAGCAAAACATAAAAAATTATAATTATAATTTACCATTTAAATTTCAACGGTTATGTTCTGCCATCACTTTGACCATCAAAGTTTAAGAATTTTGTCCATATGATATATATATATATATATATATATATATATAAATTTGTTTCGCCTTTTTATCGCTAGATACACCGAGTTGGGATCAGAATTGTGAAGGGAAATTGGAATCCCTCATGTACGAAAGGTTCAAATGATGATCAGTAAGTTATATTCTGAGATTCATATAAATTACTTGAAAACTTACTAAAGATTTAATTGCATCTCAGATATTTCTTTGAATTATCATTATTTGTGAACATAATTCCACAATATTTTGATGAATTTGTGCCATTTATATATAAGCTTAAAACTTCAGGCGTTGTAAAAAATCTGACTAATACTGTTCCTGTCATACGCGAACAGTCGATGTATAATTTCAGTGAACAATTCCGAAGCTAGCAGATAAATCTTGACTTGTGACTCGTCAGTTCCCTGTATCATTTCCGCCACTTGTGCTGAGTTCACATCTGTCCTTATGTGCTAGGAAGAATGGTGCGTTTATCGTCATGAATGTTCGTTTGACAACATCGGAATCAATGCCACATTTTCTGCTATTATGTACTCCCATTGGCGTCTTCACCCTATATCTCTATTAACAGACGGTGAATTTCGATGGGGCAACTGTAGTATTTCGCCCATAAAAGTGGCATTGCATCAAGAACTTCTTCCCGGGGCAAAGTTTCCAGGATTATTGTCCTTCTACATTCAGTCTGTTCCCTGAGTGACACCTGATGCACTTATTCTTGTGGGATTTGTTCATTTTGCCCCTATCACAAGTAATATTTCCTACCGAAAAATGAAATTTTTAACACAAAAATTAAGGAAATTAAATATTACTTTTTCAGTGCAACTCTGTATGTGTGTGCATGTATATATGTATGTATGTAAGTATGTATGTATTTATGTAATGTATGTATGTATGCATGTATGTATTTATGTAATATATCTATATATGTATGTACGTATTTATGTAATGTATGTATGTACGTATGTGTGTCTATGTATGTATGTATTTTTTTAAATTTGTAATATAAGCATGCTCCATTACTTGTAGTAATACTACATGCTAGGTTTACATTTCCTGTTTAAAACTAGGAAGTGCCGATGTTAACACTTTTGTTTGTACGGCATGTCTATTACAGTATTAGAATTACTATTACTTGTCAATAATACATGTGTAGCTTATATCTCGTTGGCTCTACTTAACAGAATTATAAAGGTAACAGTTGCAGTGGTTCTTTTAACTAATGTTACAAGTCTATTTGTTTGGTAAATATGAGGAATGATTTCAAATGTTTACTTGTTAACCACTTTTTGCTAACTGGCCAGGTCCCGGTTTTAGAATTTCCTGCTTAAGTAAGTCTCTTTGTTTTTTTATGGCGTGTGCAGTTGTTGAGTAAGTGGTCTAGAGTTTGATCCTCCGTGTTGCAGGGGCACGTTGCGTTATCCGTTATTTTAAATCTGTAGAGGTACGACTTGATTTTACCATGACCAGTTACTAGTGCCGTGAAGTTCGGGTTTATTGTTATTCGGCGGTGAATCCTGTCCCGTACGTTTGGGAAGAACTGTTTAGTTACGGCAGCCTTATTACAACGTTCCCATTCTTCTTGCCATTTAAGTGTGGCTTCTTCTTCGAGTTCACTGTATAGGGTGGTCTTGGGAATTCTGTCGAAGAAGACTGGAATATCTTTGTCGCTAACTGCGTCTTTGGCTAAGTGGTCAGCTAGTTCGTTACCAAAGTTACCTGCGTGGGCCTTGATCCACGAGAACTCAATCGTCCATTTAGCACTTCTGAGGTTAATTAGCCTATTCCTGATTTCTTCAATAAGGTAATTATGATTGCTTGCATTCTTCAGACAGTCAGTAGTAATTCTGCTGTCGGTGTATACTCCTATCGTGCGGGGTTTATTGTCCGCGATTTCTAAGTAGTTTATTAAATCCAGCGCCTTAACAATTGCGAGTTGCTCCGCCTGATTGTTGGAGCATCTCTGGTTTAGTCTAAATTTGTGACGTGCTATCAGTTCGTTGTTGACGAAGATCACCATCCCGGCTCCCACCGCTCGCTACCGTCTGCGTAGATCGGAATCGTTTGGTCGTCGCATCAGTTGGTTTCTGGGATGTTGATGAAGTCAGCAGGGTGCGGCCTTTGGTTGAGTCCAACTTCTCGGTCAATCTTATGTATGTTTGCTCTGTGTCCTTTCCAGACGTCGTATGTACGTATGTATGTAT
>Ga0131853_10015888_pt1 | contig 13757 bp, 10 predicted proteins | sample TergutLab28metaG_FD_92764 | JGI IMG/M metagenome (GOLD analysis project Ga0131853, IMG submission 92764) | Labiotermes labralis P1 segment gut microbial communities from Petit-Saut dam, French Guiana - Lab288 P1 (version 2) (version 2) | ecosystem: Host-associated > Arthropoda: Insects >... | reverse complement strand
CCAAGATGTACCACACCAGTGACACCAACCACTTCAAGCATTCCATCCCAGTGGTTGGGTTTTGAAAATTGGTCTTCTTTTTCTGGACCCCAAGGGTTGGCCCCAGAACCCCAGCTGCAAAAGAGTCATGTATCACTCACTAACCACATGTTCAGAAACTTTCGTGGAAACAAGGGTGCTCTGCATCAACAGAAATTCCCAATGTTCATTGAATACAAAGTCTCTCGATCCATTCATATACACTTCGCCATGGTAAAGCACTGTCCCCATATTGAGCTGATAGTCTTCGATGGATTTCAGCTCCTGTTACACCTTCAGACCACAAAAACGGATCACGCTACGCTGTTCTTCCTTCATGCACACGGAGAGTGGCGCAGCCATTCTAATTGTGTCACAGCACAAAGATAAACTGTGTGATGATGCTGAAACTTTCCACAAGCGGAGACAAAGGTGCTATCTGTTAGCATGCGCGCAGAAAGCAGTACCACCAACCCATAAAAAATTATAACACCTGTGCGGATACTTATTGACTTACCCTCGTATATACACACACACACACACACATACAACCCATTTCTCAAAGATCTGTTTTAGTATTACCCTCCCAGAAAATTACCCTCATAAGCTCTTACTCTTAAGCTGTACTAACCAAAATGTATCAACATCCTGCTTTCATTCTGCACAATCACCTCATTTTTCATGAGTTATGAACTGCATCACATTGTCCTGAATTTGTAAGATTCATTCATATCAAATTCTTCTTTATGCCACAATATTTACTCTTAATGACTGTAACTTATATATGCACATAGCAGCTTCAAAAAGCTCCCCAAATATGCTGGTATAATTTACTGGAATTGCTACCTTCAATAAAGAAATACACATTAACGTCCTTCAGTGCCTTACTGGATGCAGTCAGAAGGAAATGCCCTGAGAAATGGAGAACCAACAGTTGGTACCTCCTGCACAACAGTGCTCCAGCACACTGGTCAGTTTTGGTCAAGAATTTCTCAGCAACGAACACAGTGAAAACATGCCGCATCTCAAATACTCTCCTGACCTGGCTCCAGCTAATTTCTACCTGTTCCTTTCACTGAAATCAGAACTGAAGGGACAGCACTTTTGTGATGCTACTGACATTATTAAGAATGTGATGGAAGAACTGAAAATACTTCCACAAAATGGTTTCCAGGAATGTCTCCACTGCCTCTACAGTTGCTGTGGGAAATGTATAGTTATGCAAGGGGATTCTTTTGAAGTATGGGGCTTATATAATTGCACTACTTTGTATTTGTAATAAATGAAGTGATTCCAGGAAAATTTTGAAGCTACAACATATATGTAAAAGTAGTAAAGGCCTTTGCATGTCCATTTCTAGTTTGTATGACTGACTGCCACAATCCCAGTGATTACTCACAATATGACAGCATATGTCTTAACACATGTGCAAATGTAGATTTATAAACATTGTGTAATGGCTAATCAGGTTTGCATCCAAAGGGGGGCTGCAGCTCCTCCTCCCCCCCCTCCTTCCCACAAAAAAAAAATTAAAAAAATTTTTAGACATGATATCAAATGTTTTTCAAGATTTACTCTCCAAACAAAATCAGCCACTGGTTACTAGTACATTCGAATTTTAAAAATAAAAAAAATACTTAGGAAGTCTTACATAAATTTCAAACAAAACCAAGCAGTTTAGACCTTGTGATTTAAACTAAGTGACTGAGTGAGTGATATTAGAGTAGTTTTATTTACATTTACATAAACGGAGCTGCTAAAAATGTTATGTTACAGTTATAGTAATGACAATTTTCATTACATAGCTTTGAAAACCAAACATACAACATATGTTACATACAGTCAGAGAGCCAGCAACCCACTCCCACCCACAAGCATATAAAAAAATTTGGGGTGCATGTTTGTGAGTATTCCAATACAGAGTACCTGAGTGTGAATCATACATGAAGTCAGTCAAGACCACATTTGTACTCCATAGGGGATGAAGTTAGAACACTGCCAGCCTACCTGAGAATGTTAAGTATGATAATTCCTTCAACCTGAGGCAGCTCCACTAATTTTCCATCCACTTCAAGGCGAATTTCCTTGTGCAGATCCTTACACAGCTTACGTCCGACCATCTTACGAAGACCCATCTTCACATAGACACCCTTATTATGCAACCTGTAACAGGATGTGTATCTTTATGTCATGAACACTCTAAATTTACTTAAAATGATACACAGTATCTGTGTGAAGGAAGTGGGGATTTCTAGGGCAAACTCATGCTGTTTCCATCTACATAATAAAGCTAGCAGAGGATACACATTAATTATTATACAATTACTGAAGAGACAGCTGAAGAATACAAGAACAGAGAAAGACCAAGGATATGTCAATATGAAATGATAGCTGAACAGGTACTAAAATATCTAATCTGTGAAGAAGAGACATTTCAATGGCCTATTTTTGTACACAACTGTTGATTAAACAAATTTCCAGTATCTGAATGCCTCAGAAATAATCCTAATCATTTAAACTAATGCCTTCTGGTTATGAAACCATGCAGTCTGGCAGCCGGTTATCTACATGTCCAAATTCAAGTACTTCAAATTATAAAGATGAATTCTGTATATGTGGAAACTTATTTAGCCCCAATTTATTCCAAACACTATACAAGATAACTCTCAAGGTTTCTACCTGTGGTTTAGTATTTGGACACTACTTTCTGCCTACAAAAAAAGATACACATTTCAGTTTGGAGCTTACTCTGTGGGGCCAATTAAAACATTAGAATCTCCTTATACCTGATGACAGAAATAAATCCTGTGTCCTGCACACTCTAAGTCTTTTTTTATCAGACATGGACAATGACTTGAAAGATTTTTCCTTACCTTATCAAAGGGTTAATAAGGATATTTTGGTTATATGCTCATAAATGTCACATGACATGGAAATACTTATTACACATATGACAATGCAGTACAGAAAATTGACATGAACATAATTTTAACTGGAGTGTAGTAACTGCCTAAAATTGTTGTTTGTACACAATAAACAGAAATCACCTTCTCAGACCTGCTGTGGATAACTGCACAAAACTGCCGCTGATACACACAACAAAGGAATAAGCATAAATCACCTTCTTAGATGTACAGCAGCCTATCCAGGAGCTCGCACAATGAAACCTTTGCATTTACAATGACAAGAGGCAGAGATAAAATGAGCGTGAATGAGCAAGTAACTAAATTTCAGTTGGGCTGCACATCCTTCATCCCATCAATTGGAGTGAATATGGGTCTTGTGCTACCACAAAGTTTGTAAGGTTTAGAAATCTGGAATCATGTGGTGAATAAATCGGTAGCAATGAACAAGATGATATATTGTGGACAAAATGTGATGAGGTTTACTGAAATTATGGATATGTAAAAAAAAATACACCATTTTACCCGAATGCAAGATGACTTTAAACTAAGAAAACCCCCCCCCCCCCTCCCCTAGAAAACCACTCCTGCCAAGGGAATATGTATTTATCCAAATATAAGACAACCCAAAAAATAAAATGTCCTCTAAGAAAAAATATTATACTATTAATTTCATACACTTTTAATTTCAAACACTTAGTATACAAAGCATGTCAGATTATATTTCCCTGTACCAATCAGTGTCACTGTCTCCATCTTCACAGTCAGTGCCTTCACCTTTCTCACACCAACTCCTAACATTCCCATCCTCTTCACTGCCATTCCACAACATATCATCATCAGTCTCATCCGTTGCATTGGATATACACTACTTAAAACACTTCACAGTCACTTCTGGTGAGATGTGCTGCCGTGCAGTTATGAACCAAACTGACTGAATACTACATTTATATTTCTTGGTTTATCAACTGACCCATGAATATTCACAATTTTCTCCACATATGGTGTTAATGGTGTTAAGAATTTAAATACATGTGTTCTGGATTTTGTATCTAGTCTGCAGTCTAATCAGTCTGAGTACACAGCTCTTTTTATGGATTTTAATTTTTGGATTGATCCAGTTTATTTTTGAGTATTGTTGTTAATTTTTAATATTTCAATAGCCAATTTCCTGTTACTACCCTTGGACTAGATCTGTTCTCAGGTACATATTTTCACAAGTTACTATTTCTGGGGTGCCCCATGATTAAGAATAACTCAGTCTAAGGGGTCCACCAGGTTAAGTACTTCTTTCCCTGAAAACGGAAACAGAGATGGCTTCACAAAGGCCGCGTTTATTTAAAAAATTAGATGGACAAAATCCCAAAAGAAGGAAGATGGAGTCAGTTAACTTCCATCAAGTTCTGTGCTCTCTTTTGGATTTTTTAACCCTTGAAACTGGGAACAACAGGTTGTCCCGAAATGTCGGTGCTGAATTGCCACTCTAGACCTCACACGACAATTTGGTGATGGAGGATACGGTTTGGCATGGTCTGTTTCGGCGCTTCACATGCAAATTAAAGATGACCTCACATATTTAAGCACCAAATAAAAAAAAAAACCTGTCTTGCATTGCAACAAATACTTTATGTATATTCCCTGGTTTAGGCAAATCTGAAGACAAATTTTTAGTCAAAATAGTCAAACTGGATTTTCATTTTTATGTAAAAAATACAGAATGGATGATACACATTTTGTAACCACTACAAAGGTCTGGCAAAGCAATTACATAAAACTGTCATGTATTCCACTGCCAACTATACATACATCTTGGACTTACAATTATTAATGGTAGTATGTATGCAACATTTACCTGCTGTTGAACTTGTTGGGGTTTTCCTCTCTGGCATTATGGAAGTCCAAACATAGATCTGCATCAATTCCTATTCCAAAGTAGTTATTCATTACAAAGATCTGTGTGTTATCTTCATTTGTAGAGCCAGCTGCAATCAGAAGAAAACGGCATTATCATACCAGTGTGTGCACAACAAACATTCCAGCAAAATATTTTAGCTTTCATGGAGAGAAGCTTTCTACTTTCCCATTACAACCACATTTCAGGATGTCTCCTCTGACTGTGTTTACAAAGTCTGAATGGAGGGAAGTCTCACAGGTCATTTAGTTATCCACTGAATACCAACTTTATCAAAGTTCTCTCACTCAAGCACAGTTTCTTCTATATCACACAATATGTTTGGTGAATATGATCCATGCTACTGGGTCAATATGTTGCTAGGAATAACAAGAAAGCACCCGAACTTTAGAAATCAAACTGTGTTTTATATTTGCCATTAAACTTCAGAGTAAAGCAAAGCAAACTGAAGAAGAAGGCAGCACATTCCCCTAAAACTCCATTAAATATCTACTGCACTACCTGGCATCACATCACAGAAGAAGTTAATCTAAAAGGTCACCACTGTCAGAACCTCTGATTCCACGTGTCAATAATATTTCATGCATGTATGATCTTATTTCCACACAAAATTTCATATACTTGGCTATAATGCCTCATGACACATTGCCACCAAATCGAACATTAAAGGTATATTTCACATGTTGTTTTAGTAACTCCATGGAGCAGCCCACTTCTTCAAATGAAACAGTTCCTCAGTTAGTCACGGAATTCCCTACAATTTAAGGAAGTCAAAAAATTCCTTAGTTCTCAACAGCACAACACTGGCCCCTATTACGAGCCAGATGAACCCAGTCCATACTCCCCCACCCTATTGTTTGAATATCCTTTTAATATTCTCCTCCCACCCATGCATACACCTTCCATCATGTGTTTTCTTTGCGTTTTCCTACCAAAAGCCTGCAGGCATCTTTCTTCCCTCCCATGCATGCCATATGACCAGCACACTCATCCACTATGATTTCATCACCCTAAGAATATTTGACAAGGAGTATGAATCATTAAGATCCTCATCAAGAGTTTCATCCTGTCTCCTGTTACTCCCTCCCACTTGGTCCAAAACACATTCCTCAGCACTCTGTTCTCACACATTCTCAGTCCATTTTCCTCCCTAACTGGGAGAGACCAAGTTCCATAGCCATATAAAACAAGAGTCAAAATTAATAGTCTGAGTACCTTAATCATTACATTTTTAGATATAAAGCAGAGGACACAAGATTCTGAACAGAGTGGTAGCAGGAATTCCACAAATTTAGTCTCAATTTCTTCAAAAATGCTTCTGATTTGTTAGTGTTATTTCCAGATACCTGAACTTTACAAATTTTAAAATAATTTATCAGCTGTCTTTATGTTGTGATTCTTGCCTCCAATCTAGTGACAAGACACAAACATATACAACAAGATGATTTTATCCTGCATTCCATTGACAACAGAAGACGAATGTATACTTGTAATTCTCAGCATTTCCTTGCAACTTCCTTACTAGCAACTAATAGAAGCTCATGTGTGTTTGTTTTCAGTACTGACATATTGATGTTTTCTCCCAACAAATTAATCACCAGTATTGCCAGAAGCTTATGTGCCCCATCAAGTTTCAATCCTTGTTTTCTTGAAACTTCCTAATGGCATATTCTGAACCAATGCTGCAAAGAAATGGCAATAAAGCATATCTTTGATTCAGACCATTTGGAACAGCAAAGTACTCGACAAGCATTTACCTATCATGACTTTACTACATGTTTCAGCTAAACAAACTTGAATTATCCTAACAAGTTGCACTGGTATATCAAACTCAGGAGGCATATTCTACAAAACTGCCCTATTAAATAAATCATACATTTACTAAAGATTACAAAGAGCTGATATGTTACCACACTGTACATTCTGCTAAGCTCCGAGCTCCTCTGAACACTATTGGATGAATTTTTGCAGGGTAATATCTTTACTAGTAAGAACCCTGTGCACCAAGACAGCATCCACTGCCACCTTATCAAGCATACTGTAAATGTACGTACTGGCCATCTCCTAGCTGAGGTCAACACAAAGTCCTCACTCTCCATTTTATCCACAATGGCAACGATACTGTGATCCAACTGAATAAGTGACAATATCCAGAGTTTTCTTGTGTTTTGAGCCAGTGCTAATGACCGGAAAGAGACAACTCATCAAGAGCGCATTTTTGGCCACATGATCTTGATATATATGGTAAGTGGACCATCTTTGACAATGGTGTGTATCGCTCTTCTAGCTCAGTTTATTGTGCCACCAATGACAGTCAATTACTCTTTTATAATTTTAGTACACTGCTAGAAGTGAAATAATTAACAGTGACATTTCTGCATTTATTTGGGTATGACTGTGTAAGATGCATCACAAAATAACTAGAAATACAGGATGGTCAACATCACATTCGTGAAAGTAAATCCATTTATAAGGCACTTGGAGGCTATGTCTAAAACTATTCAGGATTTTTGCTCATACTTATCAGTGTATGATGTCATGGACTGTGTGAACCGACATCTTAGCACTGTGATAAAAGCTGCTCTTCGTCTGTAATATGCACTGCTGGTCTGTAACAAATAACTGAAGTGTGCAGATTTCTCACCTAGCATGGAAAAGTAGTTTTTCTTCTAAAATAATTTATGTGGTTTGGGGTCAGATGCTTCCATCAGAACATTCTGCTGGAAATGGCATCCAGGAGCACTGACATCTGCATCAACTTCCATTTGCTACTGTCAAGCAGCACATGTGCTGTGGGGCTGTCAACATTTATATATCCTGCTTGGGCAGGATCACCTGCAGTGCACCCGATGCCACAATGGTGGCCACATGCTAAACACTGATAAAGCAGTACCATGACCATGGCATCTGCACATATTATAGTTAGGTTATTTAAAAGCAGGACCTACATGGCATTGTGACAAAGAGTAGCTACAATAAAAGCTGTAAGTACACCATCTGGGTTATTTTCACTTGTACTCTACTTAGGCATTCTAGCATTTTAATTATCATTCTTTGAATATTCACTGGATCCTTCCTTTAAAGTTACAAAAAATCAACATCTCAGTCATCAAAGAGTTCCTTCAACATCTGACTCCTCCATAGCAATGTTGCTGAACTCTGCAAGATCTCATAGCAGAAAAACCAGACCTTCAGGGCATTCTTCTTATGCCAGGATCAAAATGACCGATCAGGACTTCCAAGGTAAATGCCCTTATAATGCATGACTAGTGCCATGAGAAGATGAATGTGGGCAATAATCCAGAGTCACAGCAAAATAGTTCACTAAAGCTCATAGTGTTGTACAGCAATGTATTCAAATTCTCACTGAACTCGTAGAGAAAAATCCAAGCATCTTAGTATTAATGATTGATCAGTTTTCTATCTTATTGTACATACACACACACACACACACATATATGCTGCAGCTGAAAGCATATAAAATAATCTATGGATCGATCAACTCCATGTTTGTTACTAACCTGATGGATTCAGAGGTTGTTGACCTTTATCGTCAGCTTTGTCTTCAGGGTGAAACACAACAGTCCATCGGTCAAGCCGAATTTCCTCAGCGTCAATTACATCCCGCAGCAGATTCAAGGGGTCTTCACCTCCTGTATACCCTGGTCCCCATCGTAGCACACGTGCCAGATCATTTCCTGTAAAATCACAGATTCTTGTGAAAACACTTACTTCTTTTCACAGGCTTACATTAACTTAACCTTTTGGCGCCGGAATTATTTTTTAAATTTTAGCACACCCTGTATATAAAATGTGAATAATACAGGAACCAAATATGTTAAAATTATGAAACAAACTGCATTTTGAAGGGGAAAAAAAACGGAGAGTATATACCATATTTAAATTATTCAGTACCTACATTTGTTGAATAAATATATAAAATGCAACTTTAGAGGTTAGTGGTGTGGTACGACCACTATAGTTGACATTAGGCGTCAAAAGGTTAGTAACTACCTCACAACTATTTAAAAATTTAAAGCACCCATTCCTATTTCGACTACTACAGCACATTGAGCACAGAGCTGCTTAGCAATCTAAAACGCATATAAAAATGCAATCTTGTGTCCTGTAACTCCACATGTTACCAAACGAATGCATTCTTTGGCATGTCTGTTATGTAATTTTCATGAAATTAAAGATCACTCTCTTCTGGGCTATGGTGTCATGTCATTTGGTAGACAAGGTATCATGAAGATGGACGCAGCAGGAGCCTCTGAAAGATAACTATCTATTATTCTAAATGACATTACATCCCAGAAGACAATATTCTGAAGATTGAGGCAGCAGATTACCCTGAAAAATGGTACACATCTGGCAGACTATTTGGCACCATATCCTTGAAGATAATATCCTTAGTAGACTGACAAAGAGATACATTTGAATCTTTACTCCCTGGTCTGTCCTAATTTTAATAATTCTACATTATCTGTTTGGAAAGGAAAAACATTTGAACTAATTCACACTCGTCATAAATTATTTCTACATATCACACCAGTATTAACAGGAATGTAACACAGATTTTAACAAAAGACTCTTCTCTTGTTCATGGCCTACTACAAACATACCATTTGCCTAAATGGACTGTAATAACAGTTTGTTTCTTTGTTGCATAACTTCTTGTATGTTTGCATCAATTACCTGGCATGGAAATTAAATCTATGATAAGCTATATTGTTTTGACTGTAACTATTTCTTTGACCTTCCTACGTACCACATTTCTTGTGCTCATTCAATAAACAGCATGGTTTTTGAGAAATGGTGTATGATGTAAACTGCATGTTTTGATTTTCACTAATTCTTTCTTAAGTTTTCTTTAATCCTAGGAGAGTGCAGTGAAATATTATAAAAAACTGATGGAGGCCACCATGTAAAGTGTCTGTTATTATTGTTATATTTTAACCAAAACTGAACTGTTTACTGTGGAGATGCAAAGGAGAAGGCAGATGGTCAAACGGAGAGACGGACATGATGAGGCTAACAGTCACTTTTGCATTGGTTTTGCAAATGGTAAAATATATGTTAAAGTTTGTCATTAAAGTTGTCTTGTTTCCATTAATAGATACTGGTAGCAATATTTCACTGTACATGATATTTTACATGAGAATAATTTATATCATACACTTGCACATGTATTGGTGAATTTATGTACTTATTTTCATGTTGATAAAAATCACTGCATCACCAATTACAGACTCATGTAAAGGCTTATACCTGTTCCAAGTGGGACTATTGCACATGCTGGTGAAGAGCATTCACTGTCCTGTCCCACATTGTCAAGACACTGGAGAACCCACCCAATAGTGCCATCTCCTCCACATACCAGAATCTTGTAATCTTTAATATGGCGGAACACATAGAGTCTGGAAATGTTCAAAGTAATACAATTAATGAGATCTAATGCTACTGATGGTTATGCTACGATAACATTTGAATCAGAAGATCATCTCTCTTCTTCACTGTTATCATTACCCACATTGTCCGAATTGCCATAAATATGTTGATAATATTACTTTAAAGGTAAGTGGATGCAGCCAGTAGAGTGAAGAGGCTTAATGAACATACATGGGAATATAGACAGAATAATTATCTTTCCTACTACATTCTGTTCTAATGCATACAACTTAAAAGGCCAAAAACTAGAATCTCATAACTACAAAATGAGCACAAACTTGCCAGGTTGTCAACTTAAGAAGAGTCCCCAGCACTCAACAGAAAGTTGACTGCCAATTTAAGTAACAGTATAAAGTCCTTTCCTGTTAATTTTCAAAATTTCCCCAAACTGAAATTCTAGACATACTGCTGTTTGAAATAAATCAAAGTCTGCCCAACAGCATGACACCTGCAGTTTTAACTCACCCTGGGAGAGGCCCCCCATTGTCAAGATCGAACACTTGATATGGGTTGAGCAGCTTTCGAAAGCTGGAGATTAGTTCCGAGCCTTGGCAACCCCCAGACTTAACATTCACAAACACCAGCAGGGGCTGTACTCCAGGTGGGACCATGCTTGGTTCAATGTTAGGCAGCAGCATTACTGAAACAAGACCATTTACAACCTAATACCCTCCTAAAAATCTAAACATTACAATGTATTAAACATAATTTTACCTCCTTCAAATAGGTACAAAACTTCGTCTCTTACTTTGAAACATATCAGAGACTGATGATACTTCAGAACAAGGTACTGAGGGAATATTTAGAGGTGAGGGAGATGAAGTAACAAGAACTAGAGGAAATTTTATAATGAAGAGAATCACTCTGCATCCTGTATATTTGGATTATCAAATAACAAAAAAGCAGAGTTGAATGGGACATGTATCACATACAGAGGAAAGATATACTGCACAGACGATGTGAATATGACAACTTCATGTAACAGATCACTGAGAAAAATTAGACACAACCATTTCTTGCATCCAACCTCAGTGTATGCAAGGTTGTAGCTAGTAAGTGTAGAAAACATGAACAATTGTGGTCACACTGAAAGGATCACTAATACATATTGTGAGGTTGAGCTACGGGGGGGCGGCTTTGTACACTACTGTTCTCCCACTAATGCCCTTATTGTTAGACAGCACAATCATTTAACTGGACAAATCCACTGAAGAAAAGATTGGAAACTCCAGAGTTGATGTGGATGTGGTGACAGATAGGAAAGTCCCTGCTCCTGCCACCTAACTCTTATCCTGCTAACGTGGAGAATATGGTGAGCTCCTAATAATGCCGGCAGATGGCAGATGGGATTTAACTTGGCGTTTAAAGGGTTAAGCTCTACTCTACAAACATACCGTGAAACCTTCTTAAGATGTGTCAAGAAAAATTCAACAAATTAGTATTAAGGAGGAAAAGCCTTAAAAGGTCAAGCCTGAAAATGGAATTAAGTTGCAATTCTGTATTCAAATTGACAGTCCCTGTACTAGAATGGTGTTCCATATACATTCCACATACATGATTCATTTTCACCTTCAAACCACATATCTTCAATGGTTTGACATTCTTGAACATAGGATAAGACTTATTTTTACACAACTGGCAGATATAGAGAGCATTCATGTCATAATCTTTCCATAAATAGTGACTCTACTCCACATTTTACAGTTTGCACCATCTTCCAGCTCAGCTGTTCAATTACAGACTGAGTAGTACTGTGTATCATATTTTAGTTACCACAGAAATGCGAAGTTCTTAAGCAATTTTCTCTGCAAGGAAGATTTTAAGTACATCTGCCATGTACATAATACTCAGTTTTCCATTAACTGAGAACAGCTTACATTCTATGGCATTTTTTTATGCATCAATTATGCTGATCACATGCTTAATAATTAATGGCTCTACGGGATGAAAACAGGACACATATTAGAAACATGAAGTGAACAAAAAATGATGGGAATTTTCAAATCACTGAAATTGATGCAAAACAGTCACAACATGCTCCATTAAAAACTCATGCTTATTCAAGCTACAGATTATACAACACAAACCATGGTGTTGAATCACCCTGTGTGAAATGCCTGTGTGTAAATTTAAGGCAGTGTCCTTGGAATGTGATATTAGGACCTGCCACATACATTTCCACAGAATAACACTGAGTTGCTTATCTGTACCTCTGATACATGGTGGACACAACCTTGGAGTTTAATCTGATGGACAGAGAGCAACATTTCATCAATATTATATTGAAAACAATGTGAATAAATGGGGAACTCTTTCAGATTTTGAAGCAAATATGGTAAAAATTCAATAGGTTGGGAACTGTGCATGTTTCTTAGGCAGGAAAATATGTTAACTGGGTAATACATATATTCGTCGCATTGCAAACTGTCAGTAATTAGCTGCTCTGGTGTCTTAGATAAGACAACTCCATAAGTTGGAACACCTTCATTGTGTTTCACTAGGTAAGTTTACACACATTCTTTATTGTATGCCTATTTTCCCAAATCAGTGAAACACAAATTTGCATTTACCCAGTAGATGCTTATCCTCATAGTGAGATTCTCGCAGACAGTACAGCGCTCGTACAGCCTTGTTGGAATCTTCATAGGTAATGACCATTGAACCATATTCATAGTAAATGGGCCCAATGGAGGAAAACTTGTTTTCTGCGAACAAATTTACACAAAACTTCAACATGGTTCCTCAACAGAACAAAAAAAAAAAAAGTATGTGATTATGAAATAAATAAACTTGTATTTTAGAGGAGTTTCTAACTTTTCTAGGCATCCTTTATCATAACTATATTAATACAATCAGTCTCACAGTCACATCCTCCAAAACACAAAATTTTCCCTTGTTACATATGCACAAACAGAAAGTCCCACGCAAAGTAGTGAAATCACATTAATCTGAAATGTACCTTCAAGTCTACATGATTTAATAAGATAACTTTAAATCTTACATATCATGTACAACTATGATCCAAAGCCACCATTTTATATGATATTTTATAAAGGTTTAGTGCTTATAGTTTTTTATATATGACATGAGTAATTCGTAACAAGACTGAGATCTTAAACTAGAATGCCAATTAATCACAGTTGCAAAGTTTCATCTTCTTTTTTTTTTTATCTTCTTATATAGCTTAATGATTGCTTGTTGAAAGCTGACAGAGATACTTGTACCTGAGTTTTATACCATTAACACACAAGCTGTTTTTGACAGATACAATAGTTGCTTCTATAATCTGAAGTTTGTTAGTATCAAATACCATATAATTCTAAGCATCTGACATTGCCCAACAGTATGTATAGGATTCTGTGTACAATTCAGCATGGGTAATTGAGATTAAGGTTAATTTTTAACATGAAGCTACATTACAGCCCTCTGATCACTACACACTGAATAACTCAAAATCATATTTATCATATTCT
>Ga0131853_10015887_pt1 | contig 13758 bp, 14 predicted proteins | sample TergutLab28metaG_FD_92764 | JGI IMG/M metagenome (GOLD analysis project Ga0131853, IMG submission 92764) | Labiotermes labralis P1 segment gut microbial communities from Petit-Saut dam, French Guiana - Lab288 P1 (version 2) (version 2) | ecosystem: Host-associated > Arthropoda: Insects >... | reverse complement strand
GTGCTGCGCGAGGAGGTCCGGCACGAGCCCGGCTACTACGACCTCGTGCACTCGCACTACTGGCTGTCCGGACAGGTCGGCTGGCTGGCCCGGGACCGCTGGGGTGTGCCGCTCGTCCACACCGCGCACACGCTCGCGGCCGTGAAGAACGCCTCCCTCGCCGACGGCGACACCCCCGAGCCGGCGGCCCGGCAGATCGGTGAGCAGCAGGTGGTCGCGGAGGCCGACCGGCTCACCGCCAACACCGCCGACGAGGCCGCGAAGCTGGCCTCCATCTACGGTGCCTCGCCGAGCAAGATCGACGTCGTCGCACCCGGTGCGGATCTCACCCGGTACCGGCCCGGGGATCGGCTCGAGGCCCGCGCGGCTCTCGGACTCGACCCCGCCGAGACGATCGTGACGTTCGTCGGCCGGATCCAGCCGCTCAAGGCCCCCGACGTGCTGCTGCGGGCAGCCGCCGAGGTCATCGCCCGCGAGCCGGATCTGCCGCTGCGGGTGCTGGTGGTCGGCGGCCCGTCGGGCACGGGCCTCGACCGTCCCGACTCGCTGATCGAACTGGCGAACACGCTCGGCATCCGCACCAACGTCACGTTCCTGCCGCCGCAGCCGCCGGATCGGCTGGCCGAGGTGTACCGGGCGTCGGATCTCGTTGCGGTGCCCAGCTATTCGGAGTCCTTCGGCCTGGTCGCGATCGAGGCGCAGGCGTGCGGCACGCCCGTCATCGCCGCCGACGTCGGCGGTCTCGGTGTCGCCGTGCGCGACGAGCAGACCGGTCTGCTCGTGCAGGGGCACCGCACCGACGACTGGGCGTCGGCGCTGCAGTCGCTGCTGACGGCACCGGACCGGCTCGACGAACTGGCCGCGCGGGCGCCGCGGCACGCCGAGAACTTCTCGTGGGAGCACACCGCGGACGCGCTGCTCGCCAGTTACCGGGCCGCGGCCGCGATGTACCAGCGCGGCGCGGGGGACACCGAGTTCTCGCCGCGCAGGTCGCGTGGGTTGTGGAAACTGCGTCGGACGAGCGGAGTGCGGGCATGAGTGATCTGGATCGGACGGCGGACGTCATCGATGCGGCGCTGAAGGAGCGCGAGCTCGATTACACCCGCCGCGGCGAGAACCAGTTCACCGTGGAACTCCCGGGCGAGCACAAGCTCGAGACGACGACCCTGCTCACCGTCGGAAACCATGGGGTGCGCGTCGAGGCGTTCGTGTGCCGCAAGCCGGACGAGAACTTCGAGGGCGTCTACAAGTACCTGCTGCGCCGCAACCGCCGGCTGTACGGCGTGTACTACACGATCGACAAGATCGGCGACATCTACCTGGTGGGCCGCATCTCCTCGCACGCGGTGACCGGGGACGAACTGGACCGCGTGCTGGGCCAGGTGGTCGAGGCCGCGGACGGCGACTTCAACGTGCTGCTCGAGCTCGGGTTCGCGACCGCTATCAAGCGGGAATGGGCGTGGCGGGTCTCGCGGGGCGAGTCGCTCGCGAATCTGGAGCCGTTCAAGCACCTGGTCGAGGAGCCCGACGAGCCGTCCGACGCCCCGACGTGGGGGCCTCCGGCAGGGTCTCGCTGACGTCGCACGCGCCTCTTCGGCCGTTATCCAGCCGAGATTTCGTGACACCGTTCACTTCATTCGTGTGATCCGAGTCACATAACGGATATGCAACGACGCGGGTGTCTTCCAGTCAATTAGTGCACTTGACCTGCCTATTTTACCTGGCCATGGCCATTTTTGCGTACGGCCGTCTCACAAAATCGACCCGTGACCTTTCCGTGATCGGCTCCTACGGTTGTAACCAGCCCGAGACGCAAGAGCTCGGGAGCAAGACCGTAAGACCCGACCCGCCCACGTGATCTGCCCCGCGGGATTCGGAACCGCAAGACCTATGAGGGGCAGCGGCGAGAGCTATCGCAGAGCCCGGATCGACATCCACGTCGTCCGACGGCCGTCTCGCCGGCAACACCGAGAGGATCTCCCCGACATGGCCAAGTTCAACGTCAAGCGCACCATCGGCACCGTCGCAGCCGCCACCGCCCTCGTCGCCGCACCGCTCGTGATGAGCACCGGCACCGCCAACGCCGCGTCAGGCAACTGGGACGCCGTCGCCCAGTGCGAGAGCAGCGGCAACTGGGCCGCGAACACCGGCAACGGCTTCTACGGCGGCCTGCAGTTCACCGACAGCACCTGGAAGGCCTACGGCGGCTCCGGCATGGCCCACGAGAACTCCCGCTCGGAGCAGATCCGCGTGGCAGAGAACGTGCTCGCCGGCCAGGGCCGCGGTGCATGGCCCGTGTGCGGCCAGTACCTCTGAGCCTGACGGCAGGGCTGGGCTGAGCCCCCGTCTTCAAGAGCTGAAGGGACCCTTCGAGCGCTCACAGCGCACGGAGGGTCCCTTCAGCCGTTCTGCGGGCTTTCCTTCCGTGGGAGCCCCGTCACACCACCGGTGTTTCGTGACGAAGCCGCAGGGTGAGCACGGATGGCTGTCGCAGGTGCAAGAGTCGGACATGCCAGGATTGGGGTCATGAGTACCGGAACACTTGTGCTGCTCCGCCACGGCGAGAGCGAATGGAACGCGCTGAATCTGTTCACCGGCTGGGTGGACGTCCACCTGACCGACAAGGGCATGGCCGAGGGTAAGCGTGCCGGTGAACTGCTCGCCGAGCACAACCTGCTCCCGGACGTTCTCTACACGTCGCTGCTGCGCCGCGCGATCAGCACCGCAAACCTCGCGCTCGACGCGTGCGACCGGCACTGGATCCCGGTCGTGCGCGACTGGCGCCTCAACGAGCGCCACTACGGCGCCCTGCAGGGCAAGAACAAGGCCCAGACCAAGGCCGAGTTCGGCGAGGACCAGTTCATGCTGTGGCGTCGTAGCTACGACACCCCGCCGCCGGCGATCGAGGCCGGCAGCGAGTACAGCCAGGACAAGGACGCGCGCTACGCCGACCTGCCCGAGGTTCCGCTGACCGAGTGCCTGCTCGACGTCGTCAAGCGCCTGGTCCCGTACTGGGAGGACACCATCGCGGCGGATCTGAAGGCCGGCAAGACCGTCCTGGTCACCGCGCACGGCAACTCGCTGCGCGCACTGGTCAAGCACCTCGACGGCATCTCGGACGAGGACATCGCGGGCCTCAACATCCCGACCGGCATCCCGCTGCGCTACGACCTGGACGAGAACCTGAAGCCTCTGAACCCGGGCGGCACGTACCTCGATCCGGCGGCCGCCGCGGCCGGTGCCGCCGCCGTCGCGAACCAGGGCGCCAAGTAGCACCCAGCCGACACGGCTCGAAGGCCGGTGCGGATCATCGATCCGCACCGGCCTTCGCCGTCTTCCACGGCGTTTCGCTCGCGATCGGAAACGGACGGTGAACGACCGGAAAACACCAGCTCTCGGGCCTATGACGCGCGAGAAAACCGTCGAACCCGGCTTCGGGACGGGGTTCGCCGAACGTACGATTCACGTGTGACTGTTGTTCAGGCCGTGCTGTTGGCCGTTGCGACCGCCATCGTCGGTTGCCTCGTCGGCGCGGTGCTCGTTCCCCGAATCGCCGCCGGCAGGGCGCGTCGCCAGCAGTCCCAGGCCGGGCTGACCCTCTCCCAGGTCCTCGATCTGATCGTCCGGACCTCCGAGAGCGGCATCGCCGTCGTCGACAAGTTCAACGACGTCGTGCTGTCCAACCCCCGCGCCGAGGAACTGGGGTTGGTGCGCAACCGCATGATCGACGATCGGGCGTGGGTCGCGGCCACCGACGTGTTCGAGACCGGCGAGCCGGTCGAGGTGGACCTCACCCGCCGGGCGTCGCCCCGCGGACGCGACAAGATGGCGGTGCGCGGCGTCGTGCGCCGGCTCAGCGAACAGGACCCTCGGTTCGTCGTGGTGTTCGCCGACGACGACTCCGAGCAGGTCCGTATGGAGGCCACCCGCCGCGACTTCGTTGCCAACGTCAGCCACGAACTCAAGACCCCGGTCGGGGCGATGGGCCTGCTCGCCGAGGCGCTCCTCGAATCCGCCGACGACCCCGACTCGGTCCGCTACTTCGGGCAGCGTGTCCTCAGCGAGTCTCACCGGCTGGGCAACATGGTCACCGAACTGATCGCGCTGTCGCGGCTGCAAGGCGCCGAGAAACTGCCCGACCTCGAGGTGGTGGACGTCGACGACGTCGTCGCCGAGGCCCTGCGCCGGTCCACGCTCGCGGCCGAGGCCGCCGAGATCACCGTCCACACCGACGCCCCCAGCGGCCTCGAGGTGATGGGGGACCGCACGCTGCTGGTGACCGCGCTGTCGAACCTCGTCGAGAACGCGATCGCCTACTCGCCCAAGGGAACCGCTGTGTCGGTCAGCCGCAGCGTCCGCGGCGACCGCATCGCCATCGCCGTCACCGACCGCGGCATCGGCATCGCCAAGGAAGACCAGGAACGCGTCTTCGAGCGCTTCTTCCGCGTCGACAAGGCCCGCTCCCGCGCGACCGGCGGCACCGGACTGGGGTTGGCCATCGTCAAGCACGTCGCCGCCAACCACAACGGATCCATCGACCTGTGGAGCCGGCCCGGCACCGGATCCACCTTCACCCTGCAGATCCCCGGCCACTTCGACGCGCCCGACGGTGCCTCGCCCGTGGCGACCCACAAGCCCGCAATGATCGAGAAGAAAGCCGCGTCGTGATGCGTCGTGGCACGAGTATGGAGGCCAACCGTTGACGAGTGTGCTGATCGTGGAAGACGAGGAGTCGCTGGCCGACCCGCTCGCGTTCCTGCTCCGCAAGGAGGGGTTCGAGACCACCGTCGTCGGTGACGGGCCGTCCGCGCTGGCCGAATTCGAGCGGTCCGGCGCCGATATCGTCCTGCTCGACGTCATGCTGCCCGGGATGAGCGGGACCGACGTGTGCAAGCAGTTGCGCGCCAAGTCGTCGGTGCCGGTCATCATGGTCACCGCCCGTGACAGCGAGATCGACAAGGTCGTCGGCCTCGAACTGGGCGCCGACGACTACGTCACCAAGCCGTACTCGGCCCGCGAACTCATCGCCCGGATCCGGGCCGTGCTCCGCCGCGGCACCGACGCCGAAGCCGACACCGCAGCCGACGACGGCGTGCTCGAGGCCGGACCGGTCCGAATGGACGTCGAACGGCACCTCGTCCACGTCGGCGGCGAGCCGGTGGCGTTGCCGCTCAAGGAGTTCGACCTGCTCGAGTACCTGCTGCGCAACTCGGGCCGCGTCCTCACCCGCGGACAGCTCATCGACCGGGTGTGGGGCGCCGACTACGTGGGCGACACCAAGACCCTCGACGTCCACGTCAAGCGACTGCGCGCCAAGATCGAGGCCGACCCCGGCAAGCCGAAGCACCTGGTGACGGTCCGCGGCCTCGGGTACAAGCTCGAGGAGTGAGCCTCTGGCCGAATGTCACACGCGTTCAGTTGGATCGAACGCATGTGACATTCGGCCAATGGGGGTGTCAGTCGTCCTGCTGAGCAGCCTTCGCTTGCGCGGCGGTGGTCGCGGGATGCACCGCGATCAGGCCCAGGCCCTCACGACGCCGGCACAGCGACGCCAGTTCGTCGTAGGCGGCCTTGCCGAGCAGTTCGGTCAGTTCGGGGGCGTACGACTGCCACACCGGCTTGCTGCCGACGTGCGCGTCCGGCGATCCGGAGCAGTACCAGGCGAGGTCCTCGCCGCCCTCGCCCCAGCCGCGACGGTCGTACTCGGTGATCGTCGTCTCCAGGATCTGCTCGCCGTCGGGGCGGTCCACCCACTCCTGGGTGCGGCGGATCGGCAACTGCCAGCACACGTCCGGCTTGACCTCGAGCGGCTCGATGCCCTTGCGCAGCGCCATCTTGTGCAGCGCGCACCCGATGCCGCCCTCGAACCCGGGACGGTTCAGGAAGATGCAGGCGCCCTTGTAGCGGCGCGTGCGCAGCGCGGGCTCGTCCTCGAGATCGTCCTCCTCGACGTAGCCCTTCTTCCCGAGACCCTTCTCCATGAACTGCCAGTCGTCGGGTGTGAGCATCCTCACTGACGCGTCGAGCTTCTCGCGGTCCTCGTCGTCGGAGAGGAACGCGCCGTGCGAGCAGCAGCCGTCGTCGGGGCGACCGGCCACCGTGCCCTGGCACGCCGGCGTGCCGAACACACAGGTCCAGCGCGAAAGGAGCCACGTCATGTCGGCTTTGATGGTGTGTTCGGGGTTCTCGGGGTCGACGAACTGGACCCACTCACGCGGGAAGTCGAGATCCACTTCCGGCGTGGGCGCGATCTTGTGGGAGCCGCCGGTGCTGCCTGCTGTCACAGTGCCCGACGGTAGACCCAGTACCGTAGCCGTGTGCGCCTTGGGGTCCTCGACGTCGGAAGTAACACCGTCCACCTGCTCGTGGTGGACGCACATCGTGGTGGGCACCCCACGCCCATGAGTTCGACGAAAGCCACCCTGCGGCTGGCCGAGAACACCGACGACAGGGGCGACATCACGGCGCAGGGCGCCGATCGCCTGGTCGCGACCGTGCGAGACTTCGCCGGCATCGCGCAGTCGTCGGGCTGCGGCGAACTGATGGCGTTCGCGACGTCCGCGGTGCGCGACGCCAACAACTCCGAGGCCGTCCTGTCGCGGGTGCGCGCCGAGACCGGCGTGAACCTCGAAGTGCTGTCCGGCGTCGACGAGGCCCGCCTGACCTTCCTCGCGGTGCGCCGCTGGTACGGCTGGAGCGCCGGCCGCATCCTCAACCTCGACATCGGCGGCGGCTCGCTGGAGCTGACGGCCGGCGGCGACGAGGACCCCGACGTCGCGTTCTCCCTCCAGTTGGGTGCCGGACGACTCACCCGGGACTGGCTCCAGGAGGACCCGCCCGGCAAGCGGCGCGTCGCGGTCCTCCGCGACTGGCTCGACGCCGAACTGGCGGCCCCGGCGAAGCAGTTGCGCGCATCGGGCGATGCCGACCTGTGCGTCGCCACTTCCAAGACCTTCCGCTCGCTGGCACGGCTGACCGGCGCCGCACCCTCCGCCGCAGGTCCACGCGTCAAACGGACCCTCACGGCCAGCGGTCTGCGGCAGCTGATCGCATTCATCTCGAGGATGACCGCGTCGGACCGTGCAGAATTGGAGGGCGTGAGCTCCGACCGATCCCAACAGATCGTGGCCGGTGCTCTCGTTGCGGAGGCCAGCATGCGCGCGCTGGGGATCGACACGCTCGAGATTTGCCCGTGGGCACTGCGTGAAGGTCTGATTCTTCGCAAGCTCGATACGGACATGGGTGGAGAACTGGTGGTGAGCGCTCGATGACTGAGCCCGAAGGTGACAGCCAAGCAATCTCGGTTGCGGAGCTGTTGGCCCGCAATGGCCAGCGCGTCGGCTCCGGTGCCGGCGGCCGGCGACGTCGTGGTGTCAAGGGCGGCATCTCCGTCGCCGAACTGACCGGCGAGTTCCCGGCCGTCCCCAACGGGCGCGCCGCCGCCAACGGATCCGCCGCCCAGCCCGCGGCCGACGAGGCAGCGCCGAAGGTCGAGCCGACTCCGGCACCGGCCCCCCGCGCGCAGGCCGCCCCGACCCAGGCCCCGCGTGCTCAGGCCGCCCCGACCCAGGCCCCGCGTGCTCAGGCCGCCCCGGCCCCGGCCCCGGCCGGGAAGCCGGCTCCGGTACCAGCGCCCGCGCCGAAGCCTGTCCCGGTTCCCCCGCCGGCGCCGAAGCCCGTGGCCGCGCCGACTCCGGTGCCCGCTCCGAAGCCCCAGCCCGCTCCGAAGCCCCAGGCTGCGGCCCGTCCCGCTGCGACCGATGCGCCGACCGTCATCGCGCCCCCGATGAAGGCCGAGGCGCCGAAGGGTGCGCAGCCGGTCGATACCGGCTGGCGGTCGATGCCCCCGAGCAACTCGACGACCACGACCACGGTCATCGCCCCGGTGCCGCCGCTTCCTCGCGCCGACGAGCCCGAGACGAAGAAGCCGGCCGCGCCGACCGTTGCGGACGACGCAGTGCGCCGCGGCGGCCCGTCCACGGTCGAGCCCGACGACGTCGAGCCCACCGACACCGGGACGGACACGGACGACGACGACCTCGTCGACCTCGAAGGCGTCGAAGACCTCGAGACCGGACCCAGCGGCGCGAAGCAGTGGGCCGTCCTGCTCGGCCAGGGCGCGGTCGCGCTCGTCGCCGGCGGACTGATGTTCAAGGGCTTCGAGAAGCTGTGGGACATGCTGCCGATGGTCGCGCTGGTCCTCGCGGTCCTCGTGATCGTCGGACTCGTGGCCATGGTCCGGATACTGCGCCGCACCGACGACATCGCCAGCCTGGTGATCGCGCTCGTCGCCGGCGTCTTCGTCACCCTCGGTCCACTGGCCTTCCTGCTCGGCACGAACTGACCGGCCGCCGGAAAGGGTAGGTCGTGGGGAGGGCGCGCATGCCGGATCGGAAGATCCCCGTCGGGCTGTCCACGGCCTCCGTCTATCCGGAGAACACGGAGGCTGCGTTCCGGTACGCGGCCGAAGTCGGCTACGACGGCGTCGAGTTGATGGTGTGGGCCGAAGCGGTCAGCCAGGACGTCTCGGCGATCCGGCGTCTCGTCCGCAAGTACGCGGTGCCGGTGCAGGCCCTGCACGTGCCGTGCCTACTGATCTCGCAGCGGGTGTGGGGCTCCGACCCCATCGCGAAGCTGGACCGTTCCGTCGAGGTCGCGGAGGCGCTGGGGGCGTCGAACGTCGTGGTCCATCCGCCGTTCCGCTGGCAGCGCCGGTACGCCGACGGGTTCGCCGACCAGGTGGCCGAACTCGAGGACAAGACCGGCGCCGTGGTCGCCGTCGAGAACATGTTCCCGATGCGCGCCGACAGCTTCTTCGGCGGGCGGGAACGCACCGCCGAGCGACTGCGCCGCCGCGGAGGACCGGGCGCGGCGCTGTCGGCGTTCAGCCCGTCGTACGACCCCACCGACTCCGGATACCAGCACTACACGCTTGACCTGTCGCACACGGCGACCGCCGGCATGGACGCGCTCGAGTTGGCGCGCCGGATGGGCGGCGGACTGTCGCACCTGCACCTCGCCGACGGCCGCGGCGCGTCGGTCGACGAACACCTCATCCCCGGCCACGGCACGCAACCGTGCGCGGAGGTGTGCGGTCATCTGGTCGACAGCGGATTCGCCGGCCAGGTCGTCGTCGAGATCAACACCCAGAACGCGAGGACCCGGCCCGAACGCGCGTCGATGCTGGGCCAGGCGCTGAGCTTCGCGCGCGAGTACCTGAGCTGAGACCTACAGCGCGGAGACCCCCGCGCTGATCACGGTGATCCCGGAGATCACCAGCCCGGTCACCAGGCTCGCGGCCCCGACCCAGATCGATGCGAGCATCGGCCCCGGCTTCGAGGGATCGCGGCCGAGAACGGACAGGAAGAACCCGGCCGGGATGAAGATCGCCGCCACCAGGACGGCGATCGCGCCGGCCGCCGCCCACCCGGGGCTCGCGTCGATGACCGCGGTGAGGGTGGCGAGCAGGATGCCGAGCGTGACCAGCACACCCGCGTGCGCGTGACCCGCCCGGAAGAAGCTCTTCTGCAGGTCGTTGGCGCCCTGGTGGCCGGTGAGGATGCGGAGCAGGAACGCGCCGCCGGACGCGATTCCGACCACGGTGAGCACGGTGACGCCGACGACGATGGTGAGTACGGGATTCATGGTGAGCTCCTCGTGTGCGGTAGGCTCGAACCCGACATTGGATAGTTCGACTATCCAGTAGGTCCATCGTCGGCCGGACGCGGTCGGGTGTCAAGAGGGGAGGTCCGCGGTGCGCGTGTCCGAACTGGTCGCGGTCAGTGGCGTGCCCCTCGCCACCGTCAAGTACTACCTGCGCGAGGGGCTGCTCATGCCGGGGGAGGCGAGCAGTGCCACGCACGCCGAATACGGCGAGCAGCACGTGCGACGCCTCGCACTGGTCAAGGCGCTCGCCGGCGTCGGGCTGCCGCTGGGGAAGATCCGCACGATCGTCGGCCTGATCGACCATCCCGGCGACACCGTCTTCGACACCCTCGGGCGCGCGTTGGCCGCGCTGCCGCCGTATCCGCCGGAGACTGCCGGTGAACCCGACGACTACCCGCGGGCGCGGGCCGTTCTCGAACGGCTCGGGCAGGTGTACGAACCGTCGTATCCCGTTGTCGCGCAACTGGAACGCGCACTCGCCGCGGCCGAGGACGTCGGGATTCCGATGACCGACGAGCGCCTCGCGGTGTACGCGCCGCACATCCGGGCGATCGCCGAGGTCGACCTCGAGCTGATGCCCACCGATTCCGTCGAATCCGCGATCGAATACGCGGTGCTCGGCACCGCGATCTACGAACCCGTGCTCGCGGCGCTGCGCCGACTGGCACATCAGGACATCGGCGCCACACTCTTCGCCGGACGCGCGTTCGGCGACTTCGCCCCCGACAGACAGGACGAGTCGTGACCCTCCATCCCTTTCGGGACCTCACCACCGTCACCCCGCACGGCAGCGGTGCCGACGGCCGGTACTCCGCCCACATCGACCCGATCTGGACCATCGGACCCAAGGTGCACGGCGGCTGCATGATGGCCGTCTGCGCCGCCGCGGCCCGGCGGGAACTGATCGACACCGCGACCCCGGACCTGCCCGTGGATCCGGCCGCCGCGCCGCTCGCCGTCTCCGCCAACTACCTCGCGGCGCCCGATCCCGGCGACGTCGACGTCGTCGCGACCGTCCGCAAGCGCGGCCGCCAGGTCTCGCTCGTCGACGTGGAACTGTCGCAGAACGGCCGCCCGGCCGTGCACGCCGCCGTCACCCTGGGCGTGCCCGACGCGGGCGAGCCGCACTACACCGAGGCGCAGGCGCTCGCGCAGCTGCCGGTCGAGCCGACCGCCGAGGCGCAGGCGCTGGCTGCCGATCATCCGATGGCGCAGATCGTGCACGTGGCGCAGGGCTGCGACCTCAGTGTCGACGGCGCGTCCGCGCACTTCCTGCGCGGGCAGCAGGGCGAGCCGCAGGTGCGGATGTGGGCGCGGCCGTGGGCCGCCGACGAACAGGACCCGACCACCGCAGCGCTGTTCGCGATCATGACCGGCGACATCTGCGCGCCGGTGACGATGAACCGCGGCATCTTCGGGTGGGCGCCCACCGTCCAGCTGACGACGTATCTGCGCCGCCGACCCGCACCCGGGTGGCTGCGCGTGATGGCCAGCTCGACGGTGCTCGGCGACACCTGGTTCGAGGAGGACCACACCGTCCTCGACTCCACCGGCGCGGTCGTGGTGCAGAGCCGTCAGCTCGCGATGATTCCCCGCTGATTCCCTGCTCGTTCCCCGCCGATTGCCAAGGTCCGGGACCGGGGCACGGCGTCGATCTCGCGTCGTGGCAGGCTGGACGGCATGACGAGAATTGCGGTGATCGGTGGCGGCAAGATCGGTGAGGCCCTGATCTCTGGACTGTTGCAGGGCGGTCGTTCCGCCCGGGATCTGGTGGTGGCCGAGCAGTACCCGGCTCGGGCCGAGGAGCTGACGGCGACGTACGCGATCCGCACGACCACGATCGAGGATGCGGCCGAGGGCGCCGACGTCATCGTCGTCGCGGTCAAGCCCGCCGACGTCGATTCGGTGCTGACCGCGCTGGGCAAGGTGGACCTCGACGGCGAGCAGGAGCAGATCCTGGTGTCGCTGGCGGCCGGCATCCCGACGGCGCGCTACGAGGTGAAGCTGCCGGCCGGGTTCCCGGTCGTCCGCGTCATGTCGAACACCCCGATGCTCGTCGGGCAGGGTGCGAGCGTCATCGCACCGGGCCGGCACGTCAAGCCCGAGCACCTGGACCTGGTGCGTGCGCTGATGGCGGCCGTCGGCGCCGTCACAACGGTGCCGGAATCGCAGATCGATGCGGTCACGGCGGTGTCGGGCTCCGGTCCCGCGTACTTCTTCCTCGCGGTCGAGGCGATGATCGACGCCGGTGTCGCGCTCGGCCTCACCCGTGCCACGGCGAGTGAACTCGTGGTGCAGACGATGGTCGGCTCCGCGGCGATGCTCACCGAGTCGGGCGAGAGCGCGACCGAGCTGCGAGTCGCGGTCACGTCGCCGGGTGGCACCACCGCCGCCGCGGTCCGTGAGCTCGAGCGTGGGGGCCTGCGGACGGCGTTCTACGACGCCCTCGCCGCCGCGCGTGATCGGTCGGCCGAACTCGGAGCGGCACCCGAGTAGATCGCGATTGTCGATCTTGTTTGCAACACCCGTCGCATCAACCCCTCTGGCAACGCTAAGCTGCGTATCAGCACGTGCGTGTCTGTTCCGCCGGAGGGGAAGCCGGCGGCGCGACACGTGCCGGAGGTATGTGGACAGATGGGATCCCCGGAAAACCCGGCAAACCCGGCAAAACCAGACAAGTCAGGCAAGCAAGACGGCCCCGGCGGCTCGAGTCTCGCCGGGACGCAGTTCCTCACCGTCGCGGAGGTTGCGACGCTGATGAGGGTTTCGAAGATGACCGTGTACCGCCTCGTTCACAGTGGTGAACTGCCCGCCGTTCGCGTCGGGCGTTCGTTCCGTGTTCATGCCAAGGCGGTCCACGACTATCTCGAAACCTCGTATTTCGACGCCGGCTGAGGCGTCGGAATCGAAACGGTGAACCTCGGTTTTCGCCGAGTGGACCCGCCCCGGTACGATCGTGAGTCGTCGTACCAGCCAGCCGGTGTCGTCAGGCGCTGGGGCCGTGAGAGCGGCCAGTGGCAAAACGAGGCCTGGAAGCGCCAGAAGAAGACACAGGCGTACGTGACCGGCGTGCGCTGAACGCTAGAGAAGAGGGACACCCACCATGGGTTCAGTGATCAAGAAGCGCCGCAAGCGTATGTCGAAGAAGAAGCACCGCAAGCTGCTTCGTCGCACGCGAGTACAGCGTCGGAAGCTCGGCAAGTAAGCCGGTAAGGCTCTTGCACACGGATGCCCGTCACCGAGTCGGTGGCGGGCATCCGTGTGTTTCGGGGTGGTGTGTCCGGCCGTGTCCAGGTGCCGTGTTGCCAGGTTGTAAAGGCTCGAGCGGATCTCTTGTCTGGCCCCGCGGATTGGCTAGGCTCACCCGAGGGGCGAGTGGACGGGGGTTCGAGTGAGTCCTGACGAGCGCGGTGTGCAGCCACCGAAGGTGGTGCTGGTGACGGGAGCGAGTCGGTTCCCGGGTGGGTTCCTGGTGGCGCGACTCGCGCAGGATCCCCGCGTCGAGCGGGTGGTCGCGGTCGACGCCGTCTCGCCGAGCAAGGACATGATGCGCCGCATGGGCCGTGCCGAATTCGTCCGCGCCGACATTCGGAACCCGCTCATCGGGAAGGTGATCCGCGGGGCCGAGGTCGACACCGTCGTGCACGCCGCGACGGTGGCGCAGGCGCCCAAGTCCGGTAGCCGGGCGGCGATGAAGGACATGAACGTCATGGGCGCCATGCAGCTGTTCGCGGTGTGCCAGAAGGCTCCGTCCGTGCGCAAGGTGGTGCTGCGGTCCGCATCGGCGGTGTACGGCAGCAGCCCCAAGGACCCGGCCAAGTTCACCGAGGAGATGAGCGCCCGACGGCCCCTGCAGGGGGCCTGGGCTCGCGACTGCATCGAGATCGAGGGATACGCCCGCGGCCTGGGACGACGTCGTCCCGACATCGCGGTGTCGATCCTGCGCCTGGCCCCGCTGATGGGACCGCGGCGGCACGGCTGGGTGGCGCGGTACCTGTCGTCGCCGATCGTTCCCAGCATCTTCGGCCGCGACGCGCGCATGCAGCTGCTGCACGAGGAGGACGCCCTCGCCGCGCTCGAGCGGGCCACGGT